>JAEEGL017267497.1_pt1 | contig 14379 bp, 16 predicted proteins | sample 9134231 | NCBI WGS metagenome assembly JAEEGL01 (sample SAMN16246548, study PRJNA631951) | gut metagenome | biome: gut microbiome; feature: rumen; material: fiber-attached | host: Bos | place: Iran: Karaj | collected 2018-10
AGCTATATGCTTTTGAAGCCGTGCCGGGCTTTGCGCCTCTTCAAGGCCGAAGAGAATTATAACCGCGTAAGTATCGGCTGTCAACTTCGAAAGCTGTTATTTTTTTCAGGAAGCGGATACGACTTCGGAAACGAGTTCTTCAAGCTTCTCGTCGCAGGGAAGATCGCCGCCGGGAGCCTCTTTTTCCATCTCGTCGGCAAAAGTTATGCCGCCCTCGGGAGAAATGTCGCTGAAATCGGTCGCCTTCGCGATGGTGGGGATATCGCGGCGCTGGATGTAATAGATATTGTGCATGAGCTCGGCGGGAGTCTTGTACTCCTCAGGAAGCTCGGAAGGATCGATCTCTTCTTCATCCTGCTGAAGATCCTTTGCCATATCTTCGGCGGGAGCCGCGGCGGGCTCTTCAAAAGGAGCGGCTTCGGGAGCGGCTTCAACAGGAGCTTCCTCGCAGCACGGGCCTTCTTCGTGTTCTTCCATACAGGGGTTCTCGCACTCGCTGCAGCTGCAGCCGCATTTTTCGATATCGGCGCAGAGCTCCTTGGTCTGCGCTTCGTTATCGTCTATCACGGAACGCAGCATAGCGGAAAAGCTTTCCATCTGTTCGTTGAGATGCTCGGTGGTCTGCTTCAAAAGCTCGTTGAGCTGGGCCATGATCTCCTTGCGCTTTACTACCTCCATCTGGGAGGCGACTATCGTGCGTTCAACGTAGATATTCGCATCGGTACGGATATTCTCGGAATAATCGTCGGCTTCCTTCTTTGTGGCGGCGGCTTCTTCGTCGGCCATGGCGACGATATCGTTCGCGCGGGCTGCGGCAGCCTGCACCTGCTTTTCGGCCTCGGCAACGAGCTCGTCGCGCTTGACGCCGGCTTCCTGCTCTATGCGCGCAGCGGTCTTGTTGGCTTCGGTTATGGAGCGAACGACCATATCCTCCTGATCCTTCAAGCGCTTGACCTCCTCTTCAAGTTCGGCTATGCGCTTCTTCATAAGTTCGTTCTCGGAATTGCGCTGGGTCAGAAGCTCCTGAAGCTCCCTGGTTTTTCTTCCAAACATTTTGAACCTCCTGTATATGTGAAAAATGTATTCGTTCAGTCGTTAAAAAACGTTGTCTGACTTGCGCCGCTCTCAGCGGGGACGGGGTAGCCGAGGTGCTCGTATGCGCCGGGCAGCAGTATCCGCCCGCGCGGAGTCCTTGCTATAAAGCCGAGCTGCATGAGATACGGCTCGTAAACGTCTTCTATGGTGGTGGCGTCCTCGCCGGTGGAAGCGGCTATGGTATCGAGCCCGACGGGCCTTCCGCGGAACTTGACTATCATCGCCTCCAGCATCCTCCTGTCTACCGAGTCGAGCCCGAGCTCGTCTACGCCGAGCATTTCAAGCCCGCGCATGGCGGTCTCGCAGTCGATGATACCGCTGCCCTTTACCTGGGCGTAATCGCGGACGCGCTTTAAAAGCCTGTTCGCAACTCGGGGAGTGCCGCGCGATCTTGAAGCGATCTCCAAAGCGCCGTCGTCGGTGATATCCACGCCGAGTATCCCCGCGCTGCGCACAAGTATCTCCTTAAGCGTTTCGGGAGAGTAGAGCTCAAGCTGTTCTTTTATGCCGAACCTGTCGCGCAGGGGGGAGGTGAGAAGCCCGAGCCTCGTTGTGGCGCCGACGAGCGTGAACTTCGGCAGCTCCATGCGGATGCTCCGCGCTCCGGGGCCTTTGCCTATCACGATATCGTAGGCGTAATCCTCCATGGCGGGGTAGAGTATCTCCTCAACGCTGGCGTTGAGGCGGTGTATCTCGTCTATAAAGAGTATGTCGCCCTCGTTGATATTGGAAAGAATGGCGGCAAGATCCCTGCCGTGGCTGATGGCCGGGCCCGTGGTTATGGAGAGCTTCCCGCCCATTTCATTGGAAATGATCGAAGCGAGAGTCGTTTTGCCGAGGCCCGGAGGCCCGTAAAGCAGAACGTGATCGAGCGCCTCTCCGCGCAGCTTTGCGGCGTTGATGTAAACGCTGATATGCTCCTTGACCTTATCCTGACCGATGTACTCGGCAAGGAACTTCGGACGGAGGCTGTATTCTATTTTCTCGTCATCCTCCTGAAAGGAAGAGGAGATTATCCTTTCGTCAAAATCCATAGCTTATCTTTTTGAAATCTCCCTTAATGCATGTTTGATCATTTCCTCAACGCTTTCACAATCGGGAAGATCGGCGACGACCCTTCCGGCGAGCGCTCCGTCGTATCCGAGGGAAACGAGCGCGGCGATCGCCTCCGTGCGGACGGCTGAAGCGCCGCCGCGGGGCTGCTTTTCCGCGGAGGCCAATTCGGCGGAATCGACCTTTTCCTTCAGCTCGAGTATCACGCGCGCGGCGGTCTTTCTGCCCATGCCCTGAACCCTGTCGAAGGCGGCCGCGTTATCCGTGATGACCGCGAGCGAAACGTCCTCCGGCGTAAGCACGGAAAGCACGTTCAAAGCGACCTTCGGCCCGATCCTGGATACGCCTATGAGCTTGAGGAACATGCTCCTTTCGGCGTCCCGCGAGAAGCCGTACAGAGCGACGGCGTCCTGAGCAAGGTGAAAATGCGTTAAGAGCTTTGCTTCACGCCCCGGAAGCAGTTCCCTTAAAGTATTGGAGCTGCAGAACAGCTCGTATCCAACGCCGCCCGCTTCTATTATCGCCCTGTCGGGAAGCACGGCGTCAACGATCCCTCTGATATGCGCGTACATTATTTTATCCTGAATTCCTCCAAAGCCGGGCCTATCGAGCCCGCGTGACAGATGGCCGCGCCGAGAGCGTCGGCGGCGTCATCGGGTTTGGGTATCTCCTTCAGCTTCAGAAGGAGCTTGACCATGGTCTGCACCTGCAGCTTGTCCGCATGACCGTCGCCGGTCACGGAGAGCTTTATCTGCATGGGCGTGTATTCGTAAAGCGGAAGGCCGGCCTGCTGCGCGGCGAGCAGCGCGACTCCTCGCCCCGCGGCGACCTGTATGGCGGTCTTCGCGTTGTGGTAAAAGAAAAGCTCCTCAAAGGCGATGTGATCGGGCTTGTATCTTTCGATGAGCATCGTCACTCCGCGGTGAAGTATCTCGAGCCTTTCGGGGAAGGTGCGGTCGGCCTTGGTCTCGATAACGCCGTAATCGAGTACGGTAAAATTGCCCCGGTCGTACTTCAGCAGACCGTAGCCCAGTATCGCGTATCCCGGATCTATACCGAGAATGACCATAGCTCCTCCTATGCCCAGATTATACCAATACTATATTACCATGAAAACCGATAATTTACAAGCGTATCGAGCAAACTATATGCAAAAACCTTTTTATCGGAGCGGTTATGTACTGGTTTACGGCGGCGCTTGCGATACTTCTTTTTGCTGTGCTGATCAATAAAAAAGTATGCGCAGCCGCGGGTTTATCGTCAAAAGGCCTTGATTTTGAATTGAAGATCTATCCCTTTTATTATGCGCTCGGATTTACGATCAGGGGCGTCGTCCGGCGCGTCCCGGGAGAAGGCTTTTACGTTTCCGTTAACGGAGGACGGCCCAAAAAGATAAAAAGAAAAAAACGCATGCGGCTCAACTTCTTTCGGTTTACCGATTTCAAGGAGCTCTCCGCTTCCGGCACGATCGGCTTTGAAGGCCGCCCGGACAGAAGCGTTCTGGTCTCCGGGGCTTTGGGGATACTCCTGACGCAGATCTTCGTGCTTCTTACCCGAAAGCGCTCCGAAGCGCGTATCGCGCCCGATCTCGAGCGTTCGTCATTCGCCCTTAATGTGGAAGGAATAATCTCCGTCAGCCCGGGAAGATTAATCAAAGAAATAATAAAAAGCAAAGGAAAAGAAAAAGAATGAGTCATCCTATCGAAAACATCATGCAGTCTTCAATGGATCACATCAAAAGGCTTGCGGACGTAAACACGGTCATCGGCGATCCGATAACCGCCGCCGAAGATACGCTGATACTTCCCGTTTCAAAGGTCAGCCTCGGCATGCTCGTAGGAGGGGGAGAGTATCCCGCTTCACAGGGAACGAAAAAGGAGCCGCCCGCGGATGGGAACTATCCTTTCATAGGCGCTTCTACGCTTGGGATGAGCCTGACGCCGCTTGCGTTTCTCGCGGTGCAGAACGGAACGGTAAGGGTGCTGCCCGCAAAGCAGGAGTGTCCTTCCGACAGGATAATCGATCTGCTTCCTCAGATGATAGAAACGGCCGAACGGCTGATATCCGAGTACGCGGAAAAGGCCGACAGGAAGGAAAAATGCCTGCGCTTTGAAGACCGCAGGAGCCTGAATACGGAGCGCAAAGCGGAAGCGGAGGCCAACGAAGGCTTCAAGGTCAACATCGAATACGGCGACGAGGACGGAGCGCGATGAACAGGCTGTGGATCAGAGCGGCTGCGGCGATACTGATGCTGTTTTCGCTTTCATGCGCGATCCTTGCGCCGAAGGCCGAAACCGTGAACGATACCGGCGCCGCCGCAATGGCGCTTATCGAAGCTGAAACGGGGTGCGTTCTTGCAGAGCAAAACAAGGACGTTCCCCTTCCGATGGCGAGCACGACCAAGATAATGACCGCGCTAATAGTGCTTGAAAACCGCGATATCGGCGAAACGGCAGCAACGCCCGACGAAGCGGTCGGCACGGAGGGCTCCTCGATCCATCTTGCAAAGAACGAGCGAATGAGCGTGATCGATCTGCTTTACGGGCTGATGCTGGCCTCCGGGAACGACGCGGCGGTCGCGCTTGCGGTGCATACCGCGGGCTCGGTGAGTGCTTTCGTCGATATGATGAACGCCAGGGCCGCCGAGCTCGGGCTTGAGAAAACGCATTTCGTCACCCCGAACGGCCTCCACGACCGGGAGCATTATACGACTGCGTACGAGCTTTGCCTTATCGCGAGGGAAGCGCTTAAAAACGAGACCTTCAGGACGATCGTTTCAACGAAGTATTATACCGCCTCGAGCGGAGACCGCCCGCGCACCTTCAAGAACAAGAACAGCCTGTTATGGACCTGCCGGGGCGCTTTCGGAGTGAAGACCGGCTATACGAGCGCGGCGGGCAGATGCCTTGTGTTCGGCGCCGAACGGGATGGAATGACGGTGATCGGCGTCGTTCTTAACTGCAGGCCGATGTTTGAGACCGCGGCAAAGCTGCTTGACGCGGCGTTTGAAGAGTACACGGTCGAAACGATCGTAAGGGCGGGGGAGGCGCAAAAACCCGTAATAATTGAAAACGGCGCCGAAAAGCTATTGGAAGTTGAGACGAAACATAGTATAATATCGGTGATGCGAAGAAGCAGCAGAAAACAGTTCCGCATCGAGACGGTGATCTTCGAAGGCGTAAGCGCTCCCGTTGAAAGGGGAGAAACGGTCGGAGAGCTCCGCGTCTATGATGGCTGCGCGCTCGTCGGCAGCACGGATCTGATCGCTTCGCGCGATATGCGGGAAAGGGATTTTCTCTTCTGGTGGAGGCTGCTCCTGCCGTTCTTCGCGGCATAAAACGAAACGGAGCTGTTCTTGTGAGACTTCAAAAATACTTGGCCGATGCAGGCGTCGCGTCGAGAAGGAAATGCGAAGAGATCATTTCCGAGGGCAGGGTAAGCGTTAACGGCGTTATTGCTCAAATCGGAGCGACCGTTGACGAGGGCGATACCGTGCTTCTTGACGGCAAGCCCGTTCAGCCCGCTGCCGAGAAGGTCGTTTACGCTTTTTATAAGCCGAAGAACGTGATCTGCACCTGCGCAAAGGGCGAGGACAGGATAAAGGTCATCGATTATTTTGACGACGTTCCTTACAGGCTGTTTACTATCGGGCGCTTGGATTACGATTCCGAGGGTCTGATTTTCGTTACCAACGACGGCGAGTTCGCGGACAAGCTCCAGCATCCGCGCTATATGAAAACGAAGACTTACCGCGTTCTGTGCACGGGAATGATCTCCGGGCGCGACGAGCGCGCCCTTATGAACGGCGTGATGCTGGACGACGGCATGACCGCCCCGGCAGCCGTGCGCGTATTGAAAAAGAACTCCGAAAGATCGGAGCTTCTCATAACCATCCACGAGGGACGCAACCGCCAGGTCAGAAGGATGATGGAGGCCCTCGGCCACAGAACGCTGAGATTGTGCAGGATCGCTATCGGCGGGGTGGGGCTTTCGGGTTTAAAGCCCGGGGAAAAACGTCTGCTTACCCCCGAGGAGATCGCCGGCTTTGAAAAGGAAGCTTCCCAAAAAGACGAGTTTTAACACAACATCTTGCGGTCAAATCTCACGGAATAAAATATATTTGGTATTTTTTGCATTTCAATGCAGGAATAAGGGATTACAGGTGGAATTAAAGAAATTAGGATGAATTGAGGCGAAGCTTATCTTTCGCGCTTTTTATCATTTTTTAGGAGGTTTCGGCCATGGTAAACGATGCTTTGACAGTACTGGGAATAGGCGTTGCAGTCGTATTCTTCGGGCTGTTTTGTCTTATCGGAATAATCTACCTTATGAGCTTTATCGTCCGCCTCGTCAGGCGCGAACAAAGGCCCGTACATAAGGATCACGAGGTCGTTCTTCCCGAAACACATGCTTTCGTTCCGGCGACCAACAGCGGCTATATGCAGCTTACGGGCGAACAGCGCCGGCAGACCGTCGCCGCGATCTCCGCGGCTATCGCCGAATCGCTCGGGACGGACGTCTCCGGTATCCGCATCCATTCCATAAAGCGCGTCGGCAGCGAGGGCGCCGCCGAAGATACCGACAGGCGCAGGCTTGTCGCCGTTATCTCCGCCGCAATAGCGGAGGAGATGGGCACGGAGGTCACCGGCATCCGTATCCATTCCATTCGTAAGGTCGCTTAATAAACAATAATGAATAACATCGGCATACTGCCGTTTCGGAGGTTAATATGCGTAAATTCCTGGTCAATGTCAACGGTACCTCTTATGAAGTCGAGGTAGAGGAACTCAAGGGCGACGTCAAGCCCGCGGCTCCCGCTCCCGAAGTCAAGCATGCCGCTCCCGCTGCAAGCGGAACAGCGGAGACCATTCCCGCGCCCATGCCCGGCACGATCGTGACCATCAACGTCAAGGTCGGCGATACTTTCAAGCGCGGTCAGGTACTCATCGTGCTCGAAGCCATGAAGATGGAGAACGAGATCCTCGCCCCGCGCGACGGTCGCGTTGTAAACGTCAACACTACGAAGGGGTCGAATGTAAGCACCGGCGACGTTCTTATTGCCTTTGAATAAAGAAAGGGTTTCAGTATGGAATCCATTTTAAAATTCTTACAACAATCGGGCTTTTATCAGCTCTTCGAGACCGGCTTTCCTGATTGGCTGAAGACGGTCGCCATGCTGGTTTTGGCTTGCGTGCTGCTGTATCTCGCCATCGTAAAGAAATTCGAGCCGATGCTGCTTCTGCCGATAGCCTTCGGCATGATGCTCAGCAATCTGCCCGGGGCGGGGATGTACCATCCCGAGCTATTTACGGGCGGTCACGTGGCATGGGAGGGCTTCTCCGAAAACGCCGGGCTCATAGATTATCTTTACCTTGGAGTAAAGCTCGGCATCTATCCCTGCCTTATCTTCCTCGGCGTCGGCGCTATGACGGACTTCGGCCCGCTTATTGCCAACCCCATAAGCCTTCTTCTCGGCGCGGCCGCGCAGATCGGCATATTTATCGCGTTCATCGGCGCAAGGCTGATAATCAACTTCCCGAGCAACGTCGCAGCTTCCATCGGCATAATCGGCGGAGCGGACGGCCCCACGGCCATCTTCGTAACGTCCAAACTCGCGCCCGAATACCTCGGCTCCATCGCTATCGCCGCGTACTCTTATATGGCGCTCGTTCCCCTTATCCAGCCTCCCGTCATGAAGCTGCTCACCACGAGGAAGGAACGCCAGATAGTCATGAGCCAGCTCCGTCCCGTTTCAAAGACGGAAAAGATCGTGTTCCCGATAATCGTAACGATCTTCACCGCCCTGCTCGTTCCTTCCGCGGCAAGCCTCGTCGGTATGCTGATGCTCGGCAACCTGCTGCGTGAAAGCGGCGTCGTCGACAGGCTCTCAAAGACCGCTCAGAACGAGCTGATGAATATCGTTACCATATTCCTTGGCATAAGCGTTGGAGCGACCGCCACGGCGCAGACCTTTATCAGGTGGGATACCATCGGCATTTTCGCGATGGGCATAAGCGCGTTCATATTCGGGACCTCCGGCGGCATACTCTTCGGCAAGCTCATGTGCCTCATTTCCCGGGGCAAGATAAACCCCCTGATCGGTTCGGCCGGCGTTTCGGCAGTCCCGATGGCCGCACGCGTTTCGCAGGTAGTCGGTCAGAAGGAGAATCCTTCGAACTTCCTGCTCATGCACGCTATGGGCCCGAACGTCGCGGGAGTCATCGGTTCCGCGATAGCGGCCGGCGTATTCCTCGCATTGTTCAACTAATTCCGGAGGTAATAGTATGGCAAAACTATTGATAACAGATACCATCCTTCGTGACGCGCACCAGTCCCAGGCGGCCACCCGCATGCGTATCGAGGATATGCTCCCCGCCTGCGAGATACTCGATTCCATCGGCTACTGGTCTTTGGAGTGCTGGGGCGGCGCGACTTTCGATTCCTGCCTGCGATTCCTCAACGAGGATCCGTGGGAGAGGTTGAGGACGCTGAGAAAAGCCCTGCCCAACACCAGGCTGCAGATGCTCTTCCGCGGTCAGAACATCCTCGGATACAAGCATTATGCGGATGACGTCGTTGAGCAGTTCTGCCGCAAGGCGATCGAAAACGGCATCGACGTAATAAGGATATTCGACGCGCTGAACGACGTCAGGAACCTCGAAGCCGCCATCAAGTTCACCAAGAAATACGGCGGCTGGTGCGAGCCGGCTTTGAGCTATACGATCAGCCCCGTCCATTCGGAGGATTATTTCGTAAAGCTCGCAAAGGAGCTCGTCCAGATGGGCGCGGATTCCATCTGCATAAAGGATATGGCGAACCTGCTCCTGCCGTACTCCGCGTATTCGCTCGTTAAGCGCCTGAAGGCGGAGATCGACGTTCCCATCCATCTGCATACCCACAACACCACCGGCACCGGCGATATGACTATCCTGAAGGCGGTCGAAGCTGGTGTAGATATAGTCGACACCGCGCTTTCGCCCCTCGGCAACGGCACCAGCCAGCCCGCGACCGAGCCCCTCGTGGCGACTCTCAAGGGCACAGAGCGCGATACCGGGCTCGATCTCAACAAGATGGCGGAGGCCGCGAAGCATTTCCGCACCGTCGCCGCCAAGCTCAAAAAGGAAGGCGTGCTCGATCCGAAGGTGCTCTCGGTCGATACGAACACCCTCATGTATCAGGTGCCCGGCGGCATGCTCTCGAACCTCATAAAACAGCTGAAGGAGGCCAACGCGGAGGAAAAGTATTACGACGTGCTCGCTGAGATCCCCCGCGTCAGGAAGGATTTCGGCTATCCGCCCCTCGTAACGCCCACCAGCCAGATCGTCGGCTCGCAGGCCGTTCTCAACGTGATCTCCGGCGAACGCTACAAGATGTTCACGAAGGAGTCCAAGGGCCTCCTCGCGGGCGAATACGGCAGGCTCCCCGGCGAGGTCAACGAGGAAGTCAGGAAAAAGGCCCTCGGCGAAAACGGAAAGGTGATCACCTGCCGTCCCGCAGATCTGCTTGAGCCCGAGCTTGAAAAATACACCGAGGAATTAAAGGGTATCGCCAAGTGCGAGGAGGACGTATTGAGCTACGCGCTCTTCCCCCAGGTCGCCATGAAGTTCTTCGAGAACAGGGATAAAAAGCAGGAGCCCGCTCCCGCCGAAGAAACCGAAAAGACCGTGCCCGTGCGCACAGAGCCGGCAAAGACCGAGCAGAACGGCGTTCGCACGCTCTACGTTGAAGATCTTACCGAGGGTATCTGATACCGACTGAAACACTTGCCGCTCCGATTCATCGGAGCGGCTTTTAATTCTTTTTTGGGATTGAAGAAACGAAGGATATTTGATATAATTATTCAGTTAAGAACTTTGATCGGAGAGCGAAATGAAGATATTGGTTACGAACGACGACGGCATATTCGCAAGGGGGCTTTTTGAGCTTGCCAACGCGCTGGTAATGGCAGGGCACGAGCTCCTTATCGCCGCGCCCGAAAAGGATCAGAGCTGCGTCAGCCACGGCCTTACGCTTCGCAGGCCCCTTCACGCAAGGAAAACGGCGTTCCCGGAGCTGCCCTCGATAAGGGCTTACGCTGTCGACGGCACCCCTTCCGACTGCATAAGGCTTGCGCTCGGGAACCTTGATTTCGCTCCCGACGTGATAGTTTCCGGAATAAACGACGCGCCGAATCTCGGCTCCGACGCGGTCTACTCCGCGACGGTCTCCGCCGCCATTGAGGGCTTTATGGTAGACGTTCCCTCGATAGCGGTCGCAAAGGATACCTTCACGACCGAACATATGGATGACGCCGCGGGCTATTTTGCAAAACTCCTCCCGAGATTGATGGAATTCTTCAAGAGCGGCCCGGGTATGCTCAGCGTGAACATACCTTCTAAAAAGGCCGAGGAGTATAAGGGTATCCGGGTAGCGAGCCTGAAGCTGCAAAGATACGATCTCAGGTTTGACGAACACGTTGAGGAAGACGGCCGGATCGGCTACACGGTTCGCTCCGGCAAACTGACCGTTTGTCCCGAAGGCGAGAAAACCGATGAGAGAGCTATGCGCGACGGGTACGTGGTTATCACTCCGCTGACCTATGATATCACCGAATATCCGCGCATGGAGCTTGCCGAAAAACTGTTTGAAGGGGAGTGCTGAAATGAAAAGGATCGCCGTTATTGGCGCTGGCCCCGCGGGATTAGTTGCGGGCGCGTTCGCCAAAACGCCGGATACCTCGGTCGAGATATTCGACAGGAACGAAAAAGCCGGCAAAAAGCTCTTCCTGACGGGCAAGGGCAGGTGCAATATCACGAATATCGCATCCAAGGATGAATTCATGCGGAACATCCCGCGCAACCCGCGCTTCCTTTTCAGCGCGTTCGACGGCTTTTTCAACACGGATATCATCGATCTTATAGAAAGCCGCGGCGTAAGGACGAAGGTCGAACGCGGGGGCAGGGTGTTCCCGGAGAGCGATAAATCGAGCGACGTTATTAAAGCGCTTGTGAGGAACGCGGAGGAAAGCGGAGCGACGATCACATTGAACGCCCGCATCCGCGCCGTCAGAAGGACCGAAGACGGCTTCGGCATAATTCTTTGGGACGGCTCGGAGCGAAGGTTCGACGCGGTCATCATCGCAACAGGAGGATCGAGCTATCCTTCGACGGGCTCCACAGGCGACGGTTACGAGTTCGCCAGGAGCTTCGGACATACCGTTACAAGGATCGTGCCTTCTCTTTCCGCGCTTGTCACGGAGGAAGGCTGGCCGGCTGAGCTTGCGGGGCTTTCGCTGAAAAACGTGACCCTTTCCGCGTATAAGGGAAAGAGCAGGGTGTATTCCGAACTCGGCGAGATGCTCTTCACTCACACGGGCGTAAGCGGCCCGCTCGTTTTGAGCGCAAGCACGAGGATCGCGGACGAACCGGAGGGAGCGAAGCTCTTTATCGATATGAAGCCCGCGCTCGACGAGCAGACGCTCGAAGCGAGGATACTCCGCGACATGGAGCAGAACCGGCATAAGCAGATGAAAAACGCCGTTCTGGGCCTGCTTCCCTCGCGAATGGCTCCGGTCGTGCTGCAGCTTGCCGGTATCGATCCCGAAAAGACCACCGACAGCTTCCTGAAGACCGAAAGGCGCGAGCTCGTCCGCGTGCTTAAAGCGATCCCGCTCACGGTCAGGAGGGCGGCGGATATCTCCGAAGCGATAATAACCCGCGGAGGCGTGAGCGTGAAGGAGATAGATCCCCGGACGATGGGATCGAAGCTCGTTCCCGGTCTGTTTTTTGCCGGGGAGGTCATCGACGTTGACGCTTACACGGGCGGATTCAATCTTCAAATAGCATATTCCACGGGCGCCGCCGCAGGACGCGCGGCCTCCGTGATATAAAAAGGCGGTAAATATGGAAAACAAGATCTATTCGATAGCGATCGACGGCCCCGCCGGCGCGGGCAAAAGCACGGTCGCCAAAGGCATTGCCGGGAAACTCGGCATCGTATACGTCGATACGGGAGCTATGTACCGGGCGATTGGACTCAAAACTTTAAGGCTGGGTATCCCTTCCGACGAAGCCGAAGCTGTAAAGCCGATACTCGATACCACCGACGTCACGATAAAGTTCGAGGACGGCGTTCAGCACGTTTATCTTGACGGGGAGGACGTTTCCGGCCTTATCCGCACGCAGGACGTTTCCAACGCCGCTTCTAAGGTGAGCGCCATTCCCGAGGTCAGGTACAAGATGGTCGAGCTGCAGAAGAAGCTTGCCGAGAACACCTCCTTAACAATGGACGGCAGGGATATCGGCACCCACGTGCTTCCCGGCGCAAAGTACAAATTCTTCGTGACAGCATCTCCCGAAACAAGGACTTCAAGGCGTTATAAGGAGCTCCTTGAAAAGGGCCGGCTCAACGGCATGACGTTCAACGAGCTGCTGCTCGAAATGCACGAGAGGGATAAGCGCGATTCCGGCCGCGAGTGTATGCCTCTTAAAAAGGCCCCGGACGCGATACTCATCGATACCACTTATCTTGATATCGAAGGCTCCGTCGCCGCCTGCCTCAGAATGATCGGAGAATAAAAATGTTTTATCTCTTGCTGGTGTTGTTTAAGCCGTTGATCTATCTGCTGTTCATGCCGAAGGTCTACGGCTGCAAAAAAGCTCTTAAGACGAAGGGCAAGGTCATTTTCATCTGCAACCACATCTCGATGCTCGATCCCGTCGTGCTCGCTCTCGTTTCGCCGAGGATAATCCACTTTATGGCGAAAAAGGAGCTGTTCGAATCGAAGATCGGCAATTTCGTATTCAAGGCGCTCTACGTTTTCCCCGTTGACAGAGGCTCCGCGGATCTGAAGTCTATCAAAAACGCCATCAAGCTGCTCGATAAGGGCAAGGCTTTCGGCATTTTCCCGGAGGGACGCAGGATGGTCGCAGACCGGATGGATGAGTTCGAACAGGGAACGAGCCTTATCGCGATGCGCTCCGGCGCGCCGATAGTGCCCATCTATTTGAGGAACGATTCCTTCAAGACCCGCGCAAGGCTCATAGTCGGAGAGCCGATCTATCCCGGCGAGACAGCGCTCAACGTATCAAGACGCGAGAACGAACAGATATTCACCCAGCGCATCGCAAACAGGATGAACGCTCTTAAGAGGGAGCTTGACTCGATATGCAGCTGATACTTGCCGAAAACATGGGCTTCTGCTTCGGAGTGAGGCGCGCCGTTGATATCGCGGTGAAGGCCGCGGGGGAGAAGGGGCGCGTTTACACGCTCGGCGAGCTTATCCATAACAGGGAGGTCGTCGGCGAGCTTTCGCAAAAGGGCGTGATCCCCATCGAATCCGTTGACGAGCTGCCTCTGGGGGGGACGCTCATCATACGCTCCCACGGGGTCTCTCCGAGGATAATCGAGGAATGCTCGAATCGCGGAATAGATCTCATCGACTGCACCTGTCCGTTCGTGATGAAGATTCATTCGATCGTCACGGATATGCACCGCGATGGATACAGGATCGTCATAACGGGCGATCCGCGCCATCCGGAAACCGTGGGCATCAACGGATGCTGCGGCGAAGAGGCTTTATTCGTAAGGACGGAGGAGGAGGTCGAAGGACTGCTGAACTCAGTTTCGCCTGATGATAAGGTCTGCCTCGTTTCACAGACCACGTTCGATCTTGAAACCTTTAAAAGGGTCGCCGAAAGGTTCGAAAGGGTTTTTCACAACGGAAAGGTATTCAATACCGTTTGCAGCACCACCGAGCAAAGGCAGAAGGAAGCCGCGGAATTGAGCGCTAAATGTGACGTTATGCTTGTTTTGGGAGACAAGCACAGCTCCAACACCCAAAAACTGGCTTCAATTTGTGAAAACTACTGCAAAAAAGTAAAAAGAATTTCAAATAAAAATGAAATTCCTATTGAAATCCGCGAGATAAATGGTATAATAACAGGAGTTGTTGCCGGTGCATCGACACCGGATTCGCTGATTAGGGAGGTTATTACAAGAATGAGCGAACTGGATAAGGCTAACGTAGAAGAAACCTGCACAGCCGAAAACACTGAGACCGTGGCTGAAATGGCCACAGAAACCGCAGCGCCCGTTGAGGCCGCTGCTGAGGAGCCCGTCGTTGAAGAGGGCGAAACCACCTTTGAGGAGGCTTTCGAAAAGACGCTGGTACGCATCCGTAATGGTCAGATACTTACCGGTTCCGTCGTTCAGATCGTCGATGGAGAGGTTTGTGTTAACATTGGATACAAG
>JAEEGL012155738.1_pt1 | contig 14378 bp, 13 predicted proteins | sample 9134231 | NCBI WGS metagenome assembly JAEEGL01 (sample SAMN16246548, study PRJNA631951) | gut metagenome | biome: gut microbiome; feature: rumen; material: fiber-attached | host: Bos | place: Iran: Karaj | collected 2018-10
ATTGTTGTAGCTTTTGCCGGAGTCTCCATGATTACAAGTTTAGATTTTTTTGTCGTTTCTTTTGTGGATTTTGAAGATTTTGCCTTAGCCATTAGATTTCTCCTGAAAACAGCAGAGATGATTCTGTTTCTTTTTTAACAAATGCCCCGTCAGACCGCAGGTTTTTAAATTGATCAAAACTCTCGATAACAGCGGCACCGTCTTCGACGAATTTCTCAGGGCAACTATTTAATTTATATTCTACTTTTTTACCTTGTGCAACAAGATTTTTCAATATACGCGTCGAAACTTCAGCGAGTTTTTTTGATTCTGGAGAAAATGCACATTTATGGAAAAAAACATCCCGGTTGTAATCAAGTGCAAGTCCCGCAGTAATCATTGCACCGCTTCCAGGAGGTGATTGAATGACAACGACAGCAGACGAAAGGGCTGCCACGATTCTGTTCCGCTGCACGAACCTGAAAGAAGCTGCGGGAGTTCCTGGAACATACTCTGACAGAATCAGGCCCCCGTTTTCAAGAATCCGTCTTGCAAGCATCGTATTGCTCTTGGGAGTTATTGAATCAATTCCACCCGGTAAAACTGCACAAGTCGCCCCTTTTTTTGATGACATGACGGCTCCCAAATGACTTGCGGCATCTATTCCAAAAGCAAGTCCGCTGACAACACACCAGCCATCTTCACAAGCATCCATTGAAAACTCTCTGGCAGCTTTTACAGCCGAAGGTGTCGCCCTTCTTGTTCCGACAACAGACACGCAAGTTTTTTTCAGGACATCAAGATTTCCGCGGTAGAAAATCATATATGGAGGATCCTTCATCTCCCTGAGCATCGCCGGAAAATCCGGACTTTCATAGTGAACTGCTTTGATTTTCAAGGCGTCAATCAAATTAAAGGCATTCAGGGCTTTCTGGCACGCATTTTTTCCATTCCACGTGCATCTTGTAAGCGGACGGGAAATAACTTTGGATATATCAACCAAAGACATTTTCCAAACATCAAGCTGAGGATTTTTTATGAGATGGGATTCAAGCAGGAGTTTTTCCCGCAAGGTCAAAAAAGAAGCGTCTGAGATTGTCAGACGCTTTAGAAAAAGATTTTTATCGCTTATATCCAAAGTCACCTTCACCTTGGATTAAAGATAGTTATTTTGAATAGGCAGCGTCAAGAACTTTCTTTTTGTTTGCCTCGGCCTCAGCCTTTTTCTGCTCAGACTTTGTAATGGAAATTATACGGTCGTACATCTCGATTGCCTTGTCAAAATCGTAGCTCAGATAATATGCGGCGGCAAGGACAAACATTGCATCCGTGTTTCTTGTGTCAAATGAGATGAGTTTTTCAAGGTGGGGAACTGCCTTTTCTGCCTGCTTGAGCTCATATACGTAAAGAATTCCAAGTCCGTAAAGGGCACGTCCATATTTAGGCTCAAGCTCAATCGCCCGAAGATATGCTTCTTCAGCAAGCTTATAATAATTATACTTTTCTGTAGCCGAGCCTGTTGCATTGTAATCAAGGCTCGCCTTTGCCATATAGCCGGCGCAAAGCCCTACATAATAGTAAAGGTTCTGATTTGCAGGATAAAACTGAATTGCCGTCTGAAAATTTTTAAGCGCCTCTCCGTACATTTTTGCATCAAGATAACGGACGGCAAGCATTTTGTACCAGATTCCAGTCTGGGAACTTGCAAGCTGAATGTCAGTGATTCTATCCTGATATTTTGCAATTGCTTCCTTAAGTTCCGCTTCTGTTGAAGGAGACTGAACGTTTTCCTCAAGTTTTTGCAGGCGGATTATTGATTTTGTTGATTTTGTGCATCCGCAAAGGACGATTACAGAAAAACATAAGGCTGCAAGAAATTTCTGTCTTTTCTTCATAAGATACCTCACTGCTTTGAAATCGGGCTTTTATGCCCCGGGAAAAATTCTTTATGACCTTCCCTGAGCTGATGATTTTCCACATGCGTGTAGATTGTTGTAGTTGCAAGATCAGCATGTCCAAGAAGCTCCTGAACGGAACGGAGATCCATTCCGCCTGCCAGAAGGTGAGTTGCAAACGAATGTCTTAGCGTATGGACTTTTGAAGACACCCCGCTCTTTACCTCAAGCTCCTGAAACTTCTTCCAGACACCTTTTCGCGTAAGTTTTTCACCGCGGTAATTGACGAAAACTTCAGGAACAACCCTTTTTCCGACAAGAAACGGCCTTACGTTCTGAAGATATTCTTCAAGCCGAAGCCTTGCACCTTCACCAAAGGGAACCATCCTCTCTTTGTCACCCTTTCCCCTCACTATAAGGAACCTCTCCTTTAAGTGGAGGTTGTCCATTTTAAGGCCTGTAGCCTCGCTGATTCGAAGCCCGCAGGAATAAATCAGCTCAAAAAGAGCCTTGTCCCGTACGCCCAAAGGCTTTGAGACGTCTATGGAATTCAAAAGCGCATCAACTTCGTCAACACTCAGCACTTTCGGGAGTGACTTTGAACTTTTTGGCCTGTCAAGAAGCTCCGCCTTGTTTTCTGGCCAAACCTTCATTCTGACAAGGTATGAGCCTAATGAACGGAGAGCTGATATGTCTTTTGCGATGGTATGCTCATCACAATTATTGTCAGTTTTTCTCCAGGCAAGATAATAGAGCAGGTTCTGAGTATCAACGTCGCTGAGTTTTATCTGCTCCCTCTCAAGCCAGTTAAGGAAAATACCTATGCATATCTCATATGTCTCGGCTGTAGCCTCAGAAAGACGCTCAACACTGAGGAGGTCTCCATGAAAACGCCGCAGCAGCAAGTCCATCGTCATAAGCTATTTTTTACCAAGAGAGATTTTTCTTGGAAGCTGCTCAAGATTTTTTCTCCAGACAGCCGGAATCTCACGGTCATTCATGTCACCTGCAAAATTTGATGGAGGTACTGACGGAGATGTCATCCTGCCGGAATAGCTTTGTGAATTTGATTGAGAGGCAGATGATGATGCATCTGAATATGATGGATTTGATCCAAAAATAGTTTTTGGAGCCGAATCTGATTTTTCAGCGGCGAGCGGACTGAATGACTCATCATCATAGACATTGAAACCGATTTTTGACATGAAGTCAGTTTTCTGCTCCGGCTCACTGTGATTTACATCAAAACGCCTTTCTGTAGAAGCCTGTGCATTTTTTGTAATCGCGATGAACTGCTCGTCCGTAAACGTGTCAGAATTTGCCCTCTCTTCTGAGTACTTCAATGCAGGAGAAGCATTTTCTGATTTTGCGCTGTTAAATCCTGTTGCAATAACAGTTACGCTGATTTTGTCTTCCATTTTTTCATCGATGACCTGTCCCCAAAGGACAACGGCTCCCTTGCTGGCCCTCTCGGTGATGATGTTCGCAATTTCGTTGCACTCTGCAATACCCAAGTCATGGTTTCCGCAGATATTGATGAGGACATTTTTTGCACCGTCAATATTTGTATCAACGAGAAGCCTGTTGTTGATTGCATTGTGGGCTGCATCAACAGCGCGGTTGTCACCTTCACCGACACCGATTCCAAGGATTGCATCTCCCTGTCCCTGCATTACAGACTGAACATCGCGGAAGTCGCGGTTTACAAGACCAGGTTTTGTGATGATGTCAGAAATTCCCTGAACTCCCTGCCGCAAGATGTCATTTATAAGGACGAATGCGCCTTCAACAGAAAGCCTTTTCTCAGCATCTTTAAGAATAAGCTCGTTTGGAATCTCAATGAGTGAGTCAACTTCTGCGCGGAGCTTTTTGACGCCTTCTTCTGCGTGCTCCATGCGGACTTTTCCCTCAAATTTGAACGGGGTCGTAACAACAGCAACAGTGAGTGCCCCAAGCTCACGGGCAATTTTAGCAACTACAGGAGCCGATCCGGTTCCAGTTCCGCCACCCATTCCAGCGGTGATAAAGACCATGTCTGAATCCTTGAGGATTTCTTTTATCGCTTCCTGCTGCTCTTTTGCAGATTCCTCGCCGACCTCTGGTTTCCCGCCGGCTCCAAGACCGCCTGCAAGTTTCTGTCCGATTTGAATTTTATATTCTGCCTTTGACCTGTTGAGAGCCTGCAAATCTGTGTTGAGCGCAATGAATTCTACGCCGCCAACACCGGAATCAATCATGCAGTCAACAGCATTTCCACCACAGCCGCCGCAGCCAACGACCTTAATTTTCGTAGGACTGGCAGCATTGTGCGACGAGTCCTTTTCGATTTCGATACCACTTAAATTCATGTTGTCCTCCCACATACAACAGATTTATTCTAAAAGAATTTTTTCAGGATTCTTTGAAATGTGCTTTCTCCTGATTTTTTTTCTTCCGGTGAATGATTCTTATGAGTCTTCCGTCCCGAATTCATGTGATCCTTGTGAGCCAGAATAAGCCCGATGCATGTAGCAAATTCAGGAAGCCGGTATTTTTCTTCGATGCCGCCCAGTGACTGAGGATATCCGAGTCGCACTGAGGATGTCTCGAAAACACTCTGCGCAAGTTCAACAGCACCATTGAGCTGTGCGCCGCCACCAGTCAAGATTATGCTTCCGGCAAGCTCGCTTACAGAAGCCCTCTGTATGATTTCATTCTTTACCATTTTAAAGATTTCTTCCATTCTTGGATAGATAATCTCACAAAGTTCCACGCGGGATGTCAGTTCTGAGTTGCGGCTGCCGAATCCCGGAATTATGACCTCGGCATCATCATTTTCGACGATTCCTGGCCAGCAGCAGCCGTTTTCAATTTTTATTTTTTCAGCAGTGGATGAAGGGATTCCTTTTACGACTGCAATGTCATTCGTAACAAGATTTGCGCCTATTGGAATTGAGCATGTGCATATAGGCGCATCCTTTAAGATGACGACGACATCGGTTGTTCCACCGCCGATATCAATCAAAATTGAGCCGAGTTTTTTTTCGTCCTCAACCATTACGGCCTGAGCGCATGCCAGAGTCTTGAGCATGACTTCATCAAGATTATAGTCCGACTGCTCGGCACAACTCCTCAAATTTTGAACGGCAGTCCTGCTTGCTGTAATGATGTGCACGTCTGCATCAAGGCGATAGGCTATCGTTCCCAATGGATTTTGGAATCCGTCAGTTCCATCGATTATGTATTGCTGAGGAATAACATGAATGAGGCTTCGGTCTAAAGGAATCTTTATGGAATTTGCACAGTCAATTACACGCTTGATGTCGTCCACAGTAATGGCGCGCTCAGCCTTTCCGTAAGAAGAAATCGCGACAGAACCGCGGGAATTTGAACTTTCAATCTGAACGCCGCCTATGCCCGTTACAAAAGAGTGAACTTCCATTCCGGTGCTCTGCTCAAGCTCGTCTATTACTTCTTTTATGCATTGTTTTGTAGAATCAAGGTTTACGATAGTACCGTTGCGCAAAAAACCGGAGGAAGCCTTTCTGGCCACCCCAACGATTTCAACGGACTTGTCATCACCTACAAGTCCGATTGCACCGCGAACGAAACAAGTTCCTATATCGAGTCCAACAACTATACTACTCAAGAAATTCTCCTGACGCTTGATGTTCAGACTTTGTCCTGTAAGAGACAGATCCGTAGCGCATGTCAATTTCAACGACATTCGGATCCAGAGTATTTACAACGTCAAGAGCAACCATCATGTACTGCAGGGATTCTTCAGAAAGCTGTCGGCCAGTCAGAATGCGGGTTTTTGAGTGAATAGGATACAAAACGAGCTCATAATTTCCATATTCTTTCGGCATGACATGAATTTCTGAAATCGCAGCAAAATAATTCTGACTCAATGACCTGATTTCTGCAATCTGCTCCATCAATGCGCGATACTTCTGGGGAATTCTCATTCCCTCAGGTATATTTTCGACAGGAATTCCAGAAATTAAAGGGATAGACCTGTCTGAATTCGCAAAATTTGAATTCGCAGAAAATAATACTCCATTTTTATCAATCTGAACAGCAGATGTAACACTTCCGTTTGAAATAAATGTCATCGCAACAGGTGTGCGCTCAATGACGTTTATGCAGACAGAAGACGGGAATTTCTTGTAAACCTGAACTTCCTCAATCCCGGAAACGCTCGAAAGGATTGACTTTACTTCATTCGTGTTGAATTTCACGAGATTTGATTTTGCAGGAACGCTTATGAGTTCCATCAATGATTGCGGAGAATAGGACTTTAATCCAGTCCAGCTTATCGTCACTTCATTCATGCAAGGCATTACAAAAAGATAGACGCAAAGCTCACAGATAAGGAGAATCCCAAAAATTGCCACGAAAATCTTAATTCCGTTCAATTTTGATGAATTTTTCTTTTTCTGAACGCGGATTTCAGACAGCTCAAATCCGTCCAGGCCGTTAAAAGCAAAATCACTCATATAAAACCTCTTCTATGTCCACATTGTCATATTCGTCAGTAACGCGGGATGCGTTCACAATAAAGCCGCATCCGGCAAGGGTAAATAATATTGAGGAACCGCCCTGTGAAAAAAAAGGAAGCGGGATTCCGGTGGTCGGAACAAGTCCTCCGACAACAGCCACATTCAGGACGGACTGCGACACAATCGAAAAGACAAACCCGAATGTCGCCACTGCCGCAAAACGACTGGTTGTCGTAAGAGCGCAGACAATTCCACGCCAGGCAAAAAGGGCAAGAAGCGCAAAGTATGAAAGCACTCCGCAAAAGCCCATCGACTCAACCCAGCCTGCAAAAATATAATCCGACTGGATTTCCGGGACAGAATTGATTTTAAGAAGCCCTGATCCCAATCCCTGTCCCCAAAGGCCACCTGAACTGATTGCCCGTCTGGCCGACAGAATCTGATAGTTATAGGACTGCGCAAAGCTCTCCTGGTCTAAAAATCCAACTATTCGGTGAAGTCTGTAAGGCTCAAGACATATAAAAAGCACGCACAGAGGAATTACTATTGTCATGACAGGAACAAGCCAAAAAATCTTTGAGCCTGAGACGACAAACAAAATCACGGCAAGCACGGAAATGAAAATCGAAGTCGACATATCCTGCTGGAGCGAAACAGAAAGCACCATAAGGAAAGTCAGAACTACAGCAGGGAAAACCGAGCGGTCAAACGTGTCAGGAATCTTACTCTGCTTTTCAAAATAGTTTGCAAGATAAAGGACAACCGTAAATTTTATCATTTCTGACGGCTGAAAAGTCGCAAAACCAAGATTCAGCCACCTTCTCGCTCCATTTCGCTCAATTCCAATGCCCGGAATAATCGTCACGAAGGAAAGCAGCATTGAAAGGCCGACGATAAGCGGCAGCCATTTTTTTATTGTTTCCAGTTTGAGGACGGCAAAAAAAGTAAAAAGCATGAAGCCGATGCAAGAACTTATGAGCTGCTTTTTGACAAAGTACAAAGGGTCATTGAATCCGCGCATTCCAAACGAAGTTGAACTTATATAAAGGGTCGCAATTCCGATTCCCCAGAGCAGGAAGGTCAAAAACACAAGAGAAAGATCGCATTTTTTATATTTTTCAAGAGGTTTGTCAGCTATGATGTCAAAACTCACTTTTTTCCCCCGTCATTTTCCTCAAGCAAAGGAATGATTCTTTCAAGTCCCATTCCCCGCGAACCTTTTAAAAGTATGAAGTCTCCGTCACAAGCGAAATTCTTTATCTCACATGCCGCATTATTGATTGCAGTCTCATCTTTGTTTCCGATTGCAACAATTCTTAAGGAAGAATACTTTTCACAGTTTTCCCCTGAAATAATTTTTACCGCTTCCTCATAAGCGTATGACATTTCAAAACCAAAGAAGACAATCATGTCGCATCCAGAATTTACAGCCATCCGACCGACTTTTTCATGCTCTTTTTCTGATTTGTCTCCAAGCTCAAGCATGTCACCCAGCACGAAAATCTTTTTTCCGCTGACTTTCACGCTTGAAGCAAATTCAACGGCTCTTTCCATTGAGTCAGGATTTGCATTGTAGCAGTCCTCAAGAATGGTGTATTTTCCTTTTCTGATCGTGCTTCTTCCGCCAAGTGGCTGCAGGCTTTCTATACCACGTTTTATTTCCTGAGCAGTCAATCCAAGTTCCCTGGCAAGTGCGACCGCAGCCAAGGCATTAAGGTAATTGTAAATACCTGGAAGTTTCAAAGTCATCTCAACGCCGTCTACACTAAAGACAGTGCCGTCAAGACCTGCATCACGTATAAATTCAATGCCATTTTCTGAAGACGGAATGTTTTTTCCGTACTCTATGACCTTTCCTTTTACGCCGTCTTTCAAGAACTGCGCAAAATCATCTTCACTAGGAATTATGCACGCTCCGTCTGAATTTACGAAATTGAAAATCTTTTTCTTTTCGCACGCGATGTTTTCTCTTGAGCCCAAAATTCCGATGTGGGCAGTTCCGATGTTCGTGATGATTGCGTAATTAGGACGAAAAACGTCTGCAATTTCACCGATTTCATTCTCTCGGTTCATTCCCATCTCAAAAAGCCCCAGCTCATGTTCCTTTCTGATGTTGAATACTGAAAGCGGAAGGCCTGTCTCTGAATTGAAGTTTCCAACCGTAGCAATCACATTGAATTTCTGGCGGAGAACTGATGCGCAGATTTCTTTTGTAGTCGTCTTTCCGCTCGAACCTGTTACAGAGCAGCGGATAAGGTCAGGAAATTTTCTGACGTAAGCACCAGCCGCCTTTTGAAGTGCATGAAGGGTATTCTCCACCAGAATCAATGCGACATTCTTGTTTTTTGATGAGAGAGTTTTTAAATCAGAGAGTTTTTTAGATTCGATATTTTTACAGATAAAAATGGCTGACGCACCTTTTTCCACAGTCTGAGGAATATAATCATGCCCATCCTGAAATTCACCGATAAGAGGAACAAACAGAGTATTTTTCACTACATTCCGGCTGTCAGTCTGCACCGATGTAAACACGAAGTCTTTTTCATCATAATCCTGATTTAAAAGTTCTCCGCTTACAGCATCAAGCACTTCCTGCAGTTTCAAGAGACTGATTGTATTTTCAAAAGCCATTGTCTCAGCCATTTTATTTTTTACCTCATCACTTTTTGTGATATTTATTTACTTTTTTTTAATCAAATTGAAAGCAAAGTCAAAGGAATTATTTTATCTCTACGCGGACTATATCCTCAGATTTTGCCTTGTGCATTCATGGAACACTTCGTGTTCCTAACGAGTTTTGTTCCAAAACTCGCCGGTACAAGCTATTTTATCTCCACGCGGACTATGTCCTCAGACTTTGCCTTATGCATTCCCAGTTCCCCCTCGGCGATTTGCTCGATTCGGTCGGAACTTGACAAAAGGCTGATATCTGAAATCAGACGGCGGTTTTCCTCTACAAGCTCAAGCTGCTTATCCTCAAGTTTTACAAGCTCGCCTTTTAGCCTAGCATATCTTCTTGCCTGAAAAGCGTCCAAAATCAAAAGGAGCGGGATTGCAAAAACCGCAAAACACGCTGCAACTTCAAGTTTGACATCATGCCTAAATCTCATCTCACATCGCCTCCTGTTCTATCTGAAGCAAGTGCATTTCTGTTGCGTCGCGCAACTTCCGAACCACACGAAGCTTTGCACTTCTGCTTGGTGAATTCTGCTTTATTTCGTCCTGAGTCGGATCCACAGGCTTTCTGGTAATCAATTCTGCACAAGGCTGACCTCCACAAGAGCACACGGCCTGTTGTGGAGGACAGATGCATTTTTTACCGAGATTCCTGAAATAATTTTTTACGATTCTGTCTTCAAGTGAGTGAAAAGTTATCACTCCCATTTTTCCGCCGCATTCAAGGACGTTAAACGCGCAGTGCAGCGCCTCAGGAAGTCTCCTAAGCTCAGAATTGACAGCGATGCGCAACGCCTGGAAAGTTCGCGTTGCCGGATGAATCTGACCGTGACGGTATGCCCCAGGGACAGCATCGAAAATGATTTGTGCAAGCTGCTTGGAAGATTCGATTTTTCCGCCTTTTCTGGCTTCAACAATCGAACGGGCAATCCTTCGGCTCATTTTTTCATCACTATATAAATATATAAGGTTCGCAAGCTCTTCCTCGCGCATCGTGTTCACAATATCAGCGGCACTCTCGCCTTCCTCGAAATTGAGTCGCATGTCCAAAGGCTCATCATATCGGAAAGAAAATCCCCTTCCTGATTCCTCATAGTGATAGACGCTGATTCCCAAATCAAACAGAATCAGATTTGGCCTCGGCTTGTCAGAAGGGTAATTCTTGTAAAAATCGTTGAACCAGCCGTTGAAAAATTCCATTCTCTCACCAAAAGGTGCAAGCCTCTCCCGTGCCTTCGCCTGAATGTTTTTATCACGGTCAAGACCGAGGACATGCAGGGACGGATACTTTGTAAGGAAAGCCTGTGAGTGACCTCCCTCACCTAAAGTTGAGTCTATCATGAATGCATTTTTTTCAAATTTCTCGCCAAGAGGACTCAGGTATTCAAGACACTCATTGAGGAGAACCGGCGTATGAACAATTTTCATTATCTATTCCGCTCTTTTTTTCCAAAATTTAAAAACTGATGTTGCTCAAACCTTCAGCAGCTTCCCTCAAGTCATCTTCACTTTCATCGAGATACTTGCTGTAAGTTTCAGCGTCCCAAAGTTCCATGTATTTATTGATTCCAAGAATCACACAGTCCTTTGAGAGATTTGCGTATTCACGCAGGCTTTGCGGGATAGAAATACGGCCGGATTTATCTAGCTCAACTTCCTGAGCCGGCGCTATAAGACTTCGGAGAACGAGCCGGTTCTGTTTGTTAAAGGGAGAAGCCGACTCCATAATCTTTGAAGATAAGTTTTTCCATTCATCTAGGGTGTAAAGCCATAAACAGCGGTCAAAAGACTGCGTGACGATGAGTACGTTTTTTTCAGATTCGCTGAACAATTCGTTCCGCAACTTTGTCGGAAAAAGGATTCTTCCCTTTTCGTCCAAAGTGTTGCGGTATTCACCAGTCAACAGTTCCATACCACTATTTACCACTTACACCCACAATTTCCCACTTAATCCCTATTTTAGCCACTGAAATTTATAAAGTCAACGTTTTTTTTGCCGATAATGCGTGAAAAAAATGATAAATACATTTAACGAATCAAAACTTCACTTAAAACTCAAAAATCTCTACGCGCTTGAATACAATGGAAAAACAGAAGTCAAATTTGATGATTCGCCTTGGATTTTTGACGTGATTGCAGAAGATGGAAGTGCCATTGAAATTCAGACGGCAAACCTCTCATCCTTAAAAGAAAAATGCGAGTACATGCTTGAGAAAGGCAAAAAGGTAAGGATCGTACATCCAGTGGCTGTGGAAAAGACAATCGAAATGATTGAAAGCAGTGGAAATATCCTGTACTCAAAAAAAAGCCCGAAAAAAGATTTCTTCTTAAGTTCCCTGCGGGGCATGACAAAACTGTGCTCCATTCTTCCGAATGAAAACTGTACGCTCGAAGTTCTTTACGTAAAAATCACGGAGACAAGGCGAAAAACTGATGGAAAAGTCCAGCTTTCAAACAGGAGCCGACGGCACTTAAGGGACTGGACTCACGATGAAAAAAGACTTGATGAAATAATCGGAAAGGATGTCTTAAAGACAAAAAATGACTGGCTGAATCTTCTTCCAAAAGGCGTCAGGGAAAAAGAATTCAGACTGTGCGAGCTTGAAAAATCGCTGATGGAGTCAAAATCAAAAAAAGAAGCAAAATGGGCTTCCCTCCTTGTGTGGACACTCCTGAAAATGAACATTCTTGAAATATCACGGACACAAGGAAGAAGCAAATATTACCGCAGGAAAAGTTTTTAGTTTTTAGGAAAGTTTTTCCTCACGGGAAGCGATTTCAGCTTTGGCATCTGCAATTTTTTTGAGCAGGGCATTAACTTCGTCATCAGAGGAAGTGATTGACTCCTTTTTTTCCTGCTCGAAAGCGTTAAGCGCGTATTCACCTAATGAGAGCGTATGCTTTTTTATCTGGGACTTGAGCTGCTGAATTTCAATTTTGATGATGCTTTCATCTCCGAACTTTGAGACGGCTTTTCCGGCCTTATCCAAAGCCTCTCTCGAAACGGAAATTCCTTTATCTACATAGCTTTTTAATTCGTCTTTCGTCATTTTTCCCTCTCCTCACATTCTAAAAAGTGCAAAACTTGAGCACCTTTTAAATTATAACCTCAATGCAAGCCTTTGCAAGAAATAACTAAGGTGCATGTCCTAAAGTTTTTTTACCGCAAGAAGCGTAAGGTCGTCAGCCTGACTGTCCTCGTTTATTCCCGTGTAATAGACATAGTTTTGCTCGCCCATGTCGACTCTCTGAGAGCAATAATAATCGTATCGGCTGAAAGTCTTTGCAAGGAACGCATCGATTTTCCTGTCGATTTTGATTCCGTCTCCGTTTATCTGAATGAGTACTTTTTTCTTGCCGTCAAGCTCCATCTCGGTCTTCGTAACCTGTCCCTGCGCACCCGGTTTTCTGTACATCCTGAAGACTTTCTCAACCGCCGTCATGGCCGTGATTACTTCCTCAATGTTTCCCTCGCATCCCGTAAAGTCAAATTCAAGGACTTCACCAGGTTCAGGAGAGTGATATTTTTTCAGGACATATTTTTTTCTGTTGAGGACAGCTTCTATCACGTCGAGGACTCGCTGAGCTTCCATCTGCTCGCTTGTCTGGCCGACTTTGTGCGTCGCGTGTACCTCTCCTTCCTTCAATCCCTTTTCATTACAAGCCGTGACCTCAAAATTCCTGTCGCGGAAGAATCTTGTTGATTCCTCGATGCCGTCAGTGTAAAGGAAAAGCACGTCGTTTTTCTTGAGGTGAAATTTCTCAACTTTGTATCCGCCTTTCATCTCCACCATAAACGACGGAAGAGGTCCTGCCGCAGGAGATTCGTGCAGCGTGAGAACCTTTACTTTTCGGCTCTCACAGTCAAAATAATGGGCGATGTTGTCGCCTGCGTTGCACATGAATACATCACCTGTCTTTGTATCAAAAAGACAAATCATCATGGCGGCGAACTTTCCGCGAAGTCCCAAAGACTCTATGAAGTCATTTATGTCGGAAGCAAGCAGATTGAGTTTCGTTCCGTTCGTCTTGAAGCTCCAGTTTGCAAAATAACGTCGGAAAATAGTTGCCACGATTGTCATTATGAGCGCCGCCGGAACTCCGTGTCCGGAAGCGTCACATTTTATGATTGCGTACCAGCGCTCATCAAGTTTTTTATAATCGAAATAGTCTCCTGAAACAGCATCAGTTCCCTCGTAATAGCCGTAAATCTGAATGTCATTGTCGTTAAGCTCAGATGTCGTCGTCTTTTCAGCTCCGGATGAAACAAGCGGAATAAAGGCTTTCTGGACTGCCTGGCCGTCAAGGTTCATGATGTTCATTTCGGCCGCCTCTGCCCTCGCCTTAGCTTCCTCGGCCTGTGCCTTTGCAGCCCTTTCACTTGCAACAGCGGCATCTTCCCTCGCCTTTGCGGCTCTCTCTGCCTCGATTTTTGCCCTCTTTTCATCGCGGGCACCCTTTACGAGACCTCTGGTCATGTCATTTACGGAATCGCCTAAAGTCCTAAGCTCGTCGTGTGATTTTATGCTCAATGTAAATCCGTCAAGTTCTTCCTTGTCAGAAGTGTCCGTAATCGTCTTTACGTGCTCAACGACACGCTTGATAGGGTTTACGATTACGGACGCAAGCATGAACGCACAAACAAGTCCGATGACAGAAGCCACGGCTGCAGCGATTGCCGCAATCAAAAATGCAACTCGCCTTGAGGAATCTACCTGAGCAACGAGAGTCTTGGTGTCTACCTGCATCAGCACTGCCGCCTGAAGAAGACGCGTGCTCTTTTTTCCCTGCTCGTAGCATACCGGCCACATGAACACATATTCAGTCTGACTGCGGTCAAGCTCCGTGTCGCTCATCGGAGGATAAGAAGTCAGCCTCTCACTGGAAAACTCATTCAGTTTCTTGAATACTTCAATACTGTCATTTGAAGGAGCCTCGCTTACAATTCTATAAGCCGCCTTGTCGATATTCTTGCAATCATCAAAAAATTCTGTCGGCAATGTCTTTATCCTGACGGTACCGGCATCAAAGCTGCCCTCATAAATCTTGGAAGAAATTTCTTCGTCATTAGTCGCCCAGACGTAATCGAGGGAGTTGTTTTTCTGCGAAGCATCATCATCATCAATATTATAGCTTATAATCGTTGCGTAACCCGCCTCAGCAAAGTTATCAGTCTGATTGACTACGGAGCCAAGCTCAGTAAGTTTTTCCCTTCCGTCAGGAAGATAAGTCTGAACGCCGCTGGCCATATTTCCCATGGCGACTTTAACACGGTCTTTCAAGCCTGAAATAAGGATTTTTTCCTGAGTGTCAGACATCTGCGTTCCGATTGAAAGTGCAACGCCCG
>JAEEGL013098492.1_pt1 | contig 14378 bp, 11 predicted proteins | sample 9134231 | NCBI WGS metagenome assembly JAEEGL01 (sample SAMN16246548, study PRJNA631951) | gut metagenome | biome: gut microbiome; feature: rumen; material: fiber-attached | host: Bos | place: Iran: Karaj | collected 2018-10
ACATGTCGAGTAGGTCTTTCTTTTTTATTTCTAGAGGGATAATAATCATCTGAGGGAGGTATAATATTATTATTAGAATCATAAGAACTAGTACTGGTTTTAACAGCAGTAGTAGGTTTCTTTTTATTATTTGTCACACCCCAAATAACCAATCTCACGCCAAAAGAAACAAAAAATAGAATGAAAACAATGACAAAAACTGTCCATAAATTATCTTTTTCTGCTACTTTTTTTCTTTTTATCGAACTATAATCACTTTTATTTTCGTTCTCATATTCTTTATTGTCATATTTATAATCATTATCTTCCATATTCTATCTTCTTTTCATTACTTAAAGTTGATTCTTCTCATAATGATCAAAACAATCTTCTTCCCAAACACTGCGTGGTGTCTTTCCATCATTGTTTTTAATAGAAAAATCCAACTTATCTTTGTATTTATAGAACTGTTCAAACATTGCCTTGTTTTGTGATGAGCAATAAGCAACATAATGAAGAGGAGTATTCCCTAAATTATCCTGACAATTAATATCAGCAGAGTTATCTAATAGTAAACCTGCCAGATCAGCATTGTCATTAAGCACAGCCAAATGAAGAGCACTTTGTTTTTTATTGTTCAATATATTGGGGTTAGCTTTACTCTTTAATAAATAATCCACAATATCCTTAGATGACTTTTCAACAGCATAGTGCAAAGCTGTGTTACCTATAGAATCCTGTACATCTGGAGAAAAACCGTTGCTTATCAATAATACAGGTATTTTCAATCCATAACCATATATCACAGCATAATGTAAAGCATTTAGCCCAGTTACCTTATTAACTAAGAGCTTACAGTCAAATTCATGAATCAGATACTTTAATATTTCATATTTACCGAAACGAACTGCAATACAAGGAAGAGGTTCGTTATCATAATATATCTTAGAGAGGTCTACACCTGTTTTGCTTAAGTTAAATAAGTTTATCAGTTCACCTTTTTTTATAAAATTAAAAACCTCTTCAGCATCGACATAGTTGTCTTCTGGGGAACTAACAACTTTTTCTGCTGTTTCATAATTCTTAAACAAGTCTAATATTTTTGTATCATTAGTTAAGTCTTTTAATTCTTCTGTAACTTCGGCTCCATTATCTATAAGAAATTTAACCATTTCATAACGGCCATTTTTTACAGCATAATACATAGCTGTTTTGCCGTTTTTTGTTCTTTTGTTAACAGCAAGACCTGCTTTTAAAGCCACTTCTGCGAAATGAATATTCCCTATTTGAGCAGCAATATGAAGTAGGTTTTTACCTTCTTCTATTTTAGGTTCTTCTGGTCTTCCATGGGAAAAATGAGGTCCTCTTCTATCGCCTCTATTTAATTTGCTAGTAGGGAAGTCTTCATCAAATCTTCTTTGTCTTTTTATTACTTTTGTCAAATCAATATTATTTTTTAAAAGGACATCAAAACAACGCACACTACCTTGGTTTGCCACATACAAAACAACCGGATAATCATTAAATGTCCAATTATTCGGTTTAAAACCACTATCAATAACTTTTTGAAAAAGGGAAGGATAATCCTTATTCATTGCAGTCCTTGCGAAAGAACTCCAAATAGATGATCTTCTAGAATTCATGCTAAAATACTCACTTTTTGTAAGTGAACCATATTTATTATAAAATTTTTCAACTATTTCATATTCATCCAAAAGTTGCTTTTCATCCATACTATCCATATGATGGTGACCAAATGATTTATTCATAAACTCTTTTTCAAATTTATTTATCTCATCAAAATCTTCTTTGTTCTCATCTCTAAAAATTTCCCATGGTGTTTTCTTGCGTTCAGGCTTATCGACTACCTTAAGAGCAATTTTATTTGTCTCATTTTTTATTGGTTCAACTTGTTTTTCATTAATTGAATCAGGTTTTCGATTTGGCAAAAAATTTTTTACTTGAGCTGTCTGATTTGAATTTAAGAAACTAGAAACAGAAGGATTTATATTTTTGTCGTTAGGCTCAGACCTTTCTCCAAGTATTCTTCTTCTATGTTCTTCAATAATTTTTTTACGTTCTTCTTCTTTTTGAATAGCTATAGGTGTTTTTTTCTTATTAGAAGAGAACGGATCGTTTCTTTTTACAAGAGAAAGATGTTCTTCATTCTGAGGATAAATCCTTATAACCTCTTTCTTTGGGGTTTCAGGACGAAATTTTTTTTGTGGAAACCAATCCATTAAACTACAAACTATTAAAAAATCGGCAAATAAAAATAACACAAAAAACAAAACACCAGAAGATTTATCATTATAACCATTACTTCCATTAGAATGGTATTCATCTGAATTATAATCTTTATTTCTGACATAGTATTCTTTGTTATTCATAAAAACCACCTATAAGCATAATTATAGACGAAACATTGTTCTTCTAAACAACCAAAGACAATAACTAATTTCTTACTCTTCTAATTATAGTATAAAAAATAATACTGACTATTACCAACTTTTTCTTTATTTATAATGTTCTTCGTAGTATTTGTAACAATCCCATCCCACGTCGCGAGGCGTTTCTCCCTTATTATTTTTAATATTTAAATTCATCTCGTCTTCTTTTTCATATAAAACATCTAAAACCTTTTTATCAGAAGAGCCTAAAGCAACATAATGAAGCAAGGTATTACCAAGGTAATCCTGAAAATTAATCTTTGCTCCTTCTTTTATGAACAGAATTACAGCAAAATCATTTCCCTTCATTGCTGCATAATGCAATGGAGTCTGCCTTTTCAGGTTATATAAATCAGGGTCAGCTCCGTGATGCAATAAAATCTGAATATTATATGGATATGGGTTATTAACAGCGTAATGCAATGGAGTATTATTGTACAAATCAGTGGAATTAACATCAAAACCATTTTCTATAAGCATATCAATGATTTTTTCGTTAGATTGTTGAACAGCATAATGTAAAGCATTACGACCCATTTTATAATCTACAAGATTTTTACAATCAAATTCATGAAGTAAATATCTTAATATTTCATATTGCCCATATTTAGCAGCAATACAAGGAGCTGGTTCCCCTTTATAGCTCATCTTGAGCAAATCTTTCCCATTTTTTACCAAATTATATAAATCAGAAAGTTTACCGTCTTTGATATATTCATAAGCTTCTCGCCATTCTTTTTCATCAGGAGAAGGCTCTGTATCTACATCAAGATACTTAGCTCCTTTTTCAAGAAACTTGAGCATTTTTTTGTCTCTGGTACTAGACCTTAGCTGATAATCTCTATATTCAGCCCCACAATTAGTAAGGAAATAAGCCATTTCAAAATCATTCTTTTTAATAGCATAATATAATGGGGTTTTACCAAATTTCGTCTTTTTATCAACAGGTATTCCTGCTACCAATACTTGTTTAGCTAATGGAATATTGCTATTCTGAGCTGCTATATGAAGCAAAGTTCCACCATCGTCAAGCTCAACCTTAAGATCGGCTCCATGGTTTATCAAAACATCAACACATTTTCTGCTATTTTTCTCAGCAGCATATATCAAAGGATTATCACTATTAGCTTCAGCCTTCAAAAGAGATGAATTATTTTTTATAAGTTCGGTCAAAAGCCTTCCATAGTCTTTATCTAAGGCAATTTTTGTAAGAATCTTGTTCTGATGTTCATCATCTATAAGTATTTCAATCAGTTCTTCTTCTGATAAGTTGTATAGATGGGCATATTTTGCCATATCTTCATCACTGATTTTATTCTTTTCATTAGCAGAATTATTTACATTGTCTGAATCTACAGCTACTTTGGTTTCATTTTGGTCATTCTTATGATCTTTTACGCTTTTTTCTCCCTTGATGAAAGTTTCAATTTTACTTTGCATAAGATTGAAAAAGCCTTTAATTCTGTTTCTACCAGAAAACTCATCTTCTATAATTATAATAGAAAGAATTATTATTAAAGCTATAAAACCAGAAAGAATCTTAAATTTCCAATCTTTTGAACTATTATTGGAATAATCTTTCTTATAATAATCTCTAGAATTGTTAATATAATCTTTGTTATCCATAACCACTACCAGTTTCAACTAATTATAAAATGCTGAATTAACCATTGTATAGCCCCAACCAGTATACCTAATACCCCACCGAGGTATTCTATCATTTTCATTTCTCTCTCAGCAATACGATTAACCATTTGTTCCAATTTATCTAAATCCATTTTATCAACTTTTTCTTTAACAATATCGTGTACAGAAATATGCTTAATAACTTCATTTCCAGCCTTTGTAAGTACAGTTGGTACGGCCTGTTTAGCCTTTTCCCTCAACAACTCAACTACTTTATCTGTTGTTTTGGTAACTAAGGTATTTGTGCTTACATATTTACTAACATCAATATTTATCAGTGGAACCTTTATACTTTTTAGGTAATTGTTAATATAGTCAAATATAGCCTGCTGAATATTGTTTCTATGATCATCAACCATCTTATCTATAAAAGGATTAACATCTTCTGGTTTTACTTTCTTGATAAGTTCAGGAATATTTATTAGCTCACCTTCTACCATATTCCCGAGATTGTTAGCTAATTCACCTCTTCGTTTTGGCAAAAGTCCCTGATAATCAAACCCCAGTATTCTATAATTCTTGTGTGGGTGGAATAAGGCTTTAACAGCCAAAAGATTGGTTATCCAGCCAATAAACCCACCTATAAGCATAGAAACGAATAAACTTAGCAGAGTTTCCCACATTCAAACAGACTCCGTTTACCAATATGCTCCATCAATAACTAACAAAGTTAATCTAAAATCAAAAACTATAAATAAAATTTAACATATTATAGTTAAAAATTAAACAAGTACCGCCGATTTCATTTTCAGACTGTTACAGGGAGTTGCTTATGCGTACAATAGCAATTATCCTGACTCTTGTAGTTACTTTGATTGGTTTTCTATTAAGCTATGGATATAGCTACAAGAAAGTCTCAGGATATCTTTATTCTTCCCCTGATATGCAGTTATCTGTTTCGGTTGACTCAGAACAACCGCATAAATAGGAATTTGTTTGGGGAATGACCTGCATTAGCTTAGGCTTTTGCAGGTCATTCCCTTTTAGCTAAGCATAAGTTGCTCTAAAAGTATAAAAATGCTAAAATAATTTAGGATTATTATAAGTGGGTATAGAATCAAAATTTAGAACCTACGGTCTTCAAGTCGTAGTATTTCTTTCATTTCTAGCGCTTTTTTCACTAATTATCGCTGGAATAGTTTTTTATGGTTACCAAAGCAATCTCGAAATAATGCTCCAATCATCTGACGAGTTGTTATATCAAATTTCAGAAACGATAACCAGACAAATTAATAGCCACTTAGAACCCGCTAATAAAAACGGCATAGTAATAAAACGACTTATAGAGGAAAAAGTTATCTCTTCTTCAACAGTAGATTTCAATGAATCATTTTTCACAGAAGCTCTAGAAACCTATCCACAGTTCCAGAGCATTTATTTTGGGGATGAGAATGGTGACTATTTTATGACATATAGAGACGACGATGATACTTTTATCACAAAAATAGTCTATAGAACTACTCCCCTACCTGGAATTCGACTTATAAAAAAAGACCTGAATCATATATTAATCAGCGATAAAACAACTTCTGACATTAATTATGACCCAAGAGAAAGGCCTTGGTATGTAGTAACAAAAAAAGAAGGAAAACCAGTTTGGACCAGCGAATATTTTCTTTTTACAGCAAGAGAGCCTGGTGTAACCTGTGCTCAACCAATATTTGATTCAAACCAAGATTTTAAAGGGGCTGTAGGAATAGATTTCAAACTAAATGAAATCAATACTTTTCTTAAGAGTTTAAAAATTGGCGAAACAGGAACAGCTTTCCTTTGCAATGACAAAGGCGAAATATTTGCTCACCCTGCAAAAGCTTCATTTAAAAAAGGGAATCCAAGAAATCCAACAAAAGGAGCTCACCCTAGATCTCCAGCAGAACAAGCGTTAAAAAATGGACCAGAAAATGAAGCAATTAAATATTATCAAGATAGCCAAAAATACAAATTTAATTTTACCCATAAAGGCGAACGCTATTTATCATTATTCAGACCCCTTTCAGACAAATACTCAGGGAAATGGACACTTGGAATAATTGTTCCTGAAGATGATTTTATAGGACCAATAGCCAGAATACATGAAACTACGCTTCTATTTTCTTTCTGGCTGTTAATTATAGCTGGTTTTTTAACTGCCACTCTTGCTAAAGAACTGACAGACCCTATACATAGAGCAATAGAAGAAGCTGACAGAATACAGAATCTTGATTTCGATGGAGAAATAGACCTTCAATCCCCAATCACCGAAATTCAAGATATGAGTAATACAATGAATTCAATGAAAAAGGCTTTGAGTTCGTTTAAAAAATATGTTCCTTCAGAAATTGTTAAAGAACTAGTAAAAGATAAAAATGAAGCAAAACTAGAGGCTCAAGCTAGTAAAATTACAATTCTTTTCACTGATATTGATGGTTTTTCTTCAATATCAGAAGAAGGTAATCCACGCGACCTGGTTAACCAACTTGCCGAATACTTTGACTCCATAGCAAAAATAATACACAACCACAACGGTACAATCGATAAATACATTGGAGACTCAGTAATGGCATTCTGGGGAGCTCCCCATCCTGATGAAAACCAAGCAAAAGAAGCCTGTCTTGCTTCCTTAGAAATCCAAAAATCAATTAAAGAATTAAATCAAAAATGGGTATCACAAGGTAGAAAAGCATTTAATACACGAGTTGGAATCAATACAGGTATTTCTTTCATTGGCAATTTCGGTTCTACAGAACGTTTCAACTACACAGCCATTGGAGATTCTGTTAATCTGGCAAACAGATTAGAAAGCCTGAATAAGGTCTATGGTTCTAGAATAATATTAAGCGAAAGCACACAAAAAGAAGCGGGTTCTGACTTAATTTTCAGAGTATTAGATATAGTTGCGGTAAAAGGCAGACAGCAAAGTGTTACGGTCTATGAATTATTAGGAACAAAGAATCAGGTTCATTCAAGAGCTCTTATGAAACTCTCTGAAGCTTCAGAAATGGCTCTAGTTCATTACTTATCTTCACAATGGGAAGAAGCAGAAGAAAAATATAAAAGTATTCTTAAAGATTACCCAGAAGATAAAACCGCACAAATGTTTATAAATCGCTGTCAAAAACTAAAAGGCAATCCACCCGAAAAATGGGATGGCGTATATCGATTGACTCAGAAATAACTTTATAAAAAAAAACTCGCACAGTATCATAATACCGTGCGAGTTTTTTTTAACTATTTAAAGAGTTAGATCTCAGCCGAAAAATTCTTTTTCAATAGCTTCATATCTATTCATTACCTGTCTGACCAAAGCGCGCTTTTCTAAGTAAGTTCCAGGATAGAAAGAACCCTTGAATCCTGCAGTAATAATATTCTTAAATGTCTTGGTATCAACATCAATATTATCAACTACACGCTGGAGTTCGTCAGTTGGAGTTGTTCTTGAAACCAATCTGTTGTCTGTACAAATAGAAACAGAAAGTTTGTTTTCAAGCATCTTCTTGAGAGGATGTTCGGCAATGCTCTTTATTTCAGGCAAAGTCTGCAAATTGCTTGTTGGGCAAACTTCAAGAGTGATTCTGCGGCAAGCTATATAATCAACCAAACGTTTTATGTAAGATTCTGGATCGCCGTGTTCTCCGTTAAGAATTCTTTCGTCAGTGATTTTATCTACATTGAAGAGATGAGTGCCATGACCGATTCTGTCGGCATGGCATTCAGTAATAGCCTGGAAAATTGATTCTGCGCCGAAAGCTTCACCGGCATGAACAGTTTTCTTTATGAAATTGTAATGTGCAATATCATAAGCTTTTTTATGGTCTATTGCAGGCCAACCAGCTTCAGCACCAGCGAGGTCAAAGCCAACAACAGGCAAACCTTCTTCATGAGCTAATTTAACAGTAATGCGAGCTAATTCCTGAGAAGCAATACCTACTACACGTCTAGCTGGAGTTGCTTCCAAAGAGTCAAATAGATTTGCATAATAATCAGAGAAAAATCTGTTGCAGAAACGCATAGCACAGTTAATTATGCCGTAATGGAACGGAAGTTCTTTTCCACTCTTTACTGCTTCTGAATTGTTGCGTTCGTCCTGAGCACGTTTCAAGCCTTTATTAACAGCTCTAACAGAATCTTGGACGCTGAATTTACCGTTTACAAAATGCTGCTGTGGAGCAAATCTAGCTTCAATATAAATAACATTTTCAGCAATGTTATCCATAGCTAATTCGTAAGCAACACGTTCCAGATTTTCTGCATTCTTCAGAACAGAGCAAGTTAAACCAAAACCCTGCAAGTAATCTGGCAAATCTTTGTATTTTTCTTTAAAAACTAATTCTTTTAGACCTTCTTCAGTGTAGGAAGGAAGCTCTATTTTTTCCTGTTTTGCTAATTCAATCAAGGTAGAAAGACGGAGAGAGCCGTCTAAGTGTAAATGAAGGTCGGTTTTTGGGATTCTTTCGATAAATTCTCTAGTAATTTTTGACATTTTATTTCATTCCTTATTCTTATGTTGTTTATAAATTTACCCTATCAACCTAATAATGAGCAACTAGAAATTATTTTTTTTTCAACTTTAATTTATAGTTGCTAAATATTGTATCAATTCAGAATTAAGTATTATAATAAGATTCAATCCATATATCAGAAGGGATATTTTCTGATTACTATGTAGTATGGAGAGAATCTTTATATCATGAAACAGAAAAAAATAGCACTAATTAACGATATTACCGGTTTTGGAAGATGCTCTGTTGCTGTTATGGCACCTATTGTATCTGCCATGAAAATACAGGCTGTTCCGATACCTACAGCAATCCTTTCCACCCACACTCAATTTCCAGTATACTTTTTTGATGATTACACTTCAAAGATGAATGATTATATTCAGACTTACAAAGATCTCAACCTTTCTTTTGATGCTATAGCAACAGGTTTTTTAGGCTCAGAAAAGCAGGTAGATATTGTAATAGACTTCATCAAAAGTTTCCGAACAAAAGATACTTTCATCTTAGTAGACCCGGTAATGGGAGATTACGGAAAATTATATAAAACCTATACTCCTGAAATGTGTAACAAGATGAAACACTTAGTTCAATTTGCAGAAGTTTTGACCCCTAACCTTACAGAGCTCTGCACTCTATTAGATATTGAATACCCACAAGATGGCAAAATCAGTTTGGAAAAGCTGGACTTAATGTGCGAAAAGCTTGCTCAAAAGGGACCAAAGCATATTGTAGTAACAGGAATCCCCTTTAATAAAAAGCAGATTTTAAATTTCATTTATAATACAGGTGAAGACTACCAAATAATAATGTCTGACAAAATAGGCGATGATAGAAGTGGAACAGGCGACGTGGTAAGTTCTATTATCGCTGGAATGTATATGAACGGTCATACTTTGTATGAATCCGCAAAAAAAGCCACAAAATTTGTTTCTAAATGTATTCAATATTGTGAAGACAACAAAGTTCCAAACTATTGGGGCTTATGTTTTGAAATGTTCTTAAAAGACCTGGTGGAGGATTAAAAGATGATTTTATATTATGTTACAGGTAAAGAAGGGGAAGAAGGCTATCAAGATTTAGCAAAATGCGAAGATATTAGAGGGAAAAACGTTTATGTCAATATGACCAACAAATGCCCTTGTAGTTGCACTTTCTGCTTAAGACAGACCAAGAAAATGTTTGAAAGCAATTCTTTATGGCTTAAAGAAGGCGAACCTAGTGTTCAAACAGTAAAAGATCTGTTTTCAAAATATGATTTGAATCTTATTAACGAACTTGTCTTCTGCGGGTTTGGCGAACCATTAGAACGCTTATACGATATTTGCGAACTTATTGATTATTTAAGAAAGACTTATCCTAACTTAAAGACAAGAGTTAACACTAACGGTCTTGCAAATCTAATTCATAATAAAGATATTACACCGGAACTAAAAGATAGATTTAATACCGTTTCTATTTCATTAAACGCACCAAATGCAGAAGAATACTTAGCTTTAACTCGCTCTAAATTTGGAATTCAATCCTATGAAGCAATAAAAGATTTTGCAGCCAAAGCAAAAAAATATGTTCCTAATGTAGTTTTTACTGTTGTTGAAAAAGTAATGTCTGAAGAAAAAATAAAGCTCTGTCAGAAAATCTGCGATGAATTAGGCGTAAAACTTAGAGTAAGACCATTTGAATCATAATTTCATTAACATTAAAAAAATTGCTTTTGACTATATTATTTGATAATTTTTAGTTAAAGAATTAATTAACTAGAGAGAAATCCACAAAAATCTATGAGATCAAAAGACTTTGAAGAACTAAGAGATTTTTACAAACATAGATTGGCACTTAATTATGGTGACAATTCTTCAAAAGAAACTCCGGAATATTGGGATTCTGCAGCCAAAAACCTCTCAAAATCTGCTCATTCACCTAAGGGCCGAGCAGAATCAGAAGAATTCTTAAACAAGTTTAAATGGGAAAAAGGCGAAACCGTTCTTGATGTTGCATGCGGTCCAGGCACCTTCGCAATTCCACTATCTTTAAGAGGTTGCAAAGTAGTCGCTACCGATTTTTCTTCTGAAATGCTAAAAGAATTAAAACTCCAGGCAGAAAAAGAAAATGCTCCCGAAATAGAATGTGTACAAAGCAGATGGTTAGAATCTAATTTTCAGGTTCAATTCGATACTGTTTTATGTATGAGCGGTTTAGGGGTTATTTCTACTGATTCTGAGCACAAGGCAAGACTAGGTGAAACTTTAGAAAAGCTCTATAAAGCTACTCTAAAAAGGTTAATCATTCTAATTCCACATGCAGATTCACATTTAGACGATGAAATGAGAACGATTCTAGGTGAATACGACATACCAATGGAACGCCTACGTATTGCTATGATTTACTATGCTATGATAGACCATGGTATGCTCCCCTCGCTAGAAATCATTCAGCGCCCATTCAGATGGATATTCAAAGACGTTGATGAAGCCTGTAATGTTTTATTCAAAAAAAGTGGCATAAAAGAAGTTAGCGAAACAACAAGAGAAAGATTCAAAGACTATTTAAAAACTGTTTTACAACCTTACGACAACAATGATCTGACTCTTTGCTACAATACAAAACAGGCCTTATTTACAGTAATCAGATAAAAAAAGAGAGCCGCAATATGCGGCTCTAGCCCTAGTAAATATATATCCCAAATTCCCTTTCAAGGATTGAAATTGTCGTTCGTTATTTAGAAAAATCCCCATTAATTCCCCTTTATGAAAGGGGGTAGGATTTAATTATAATAGTTTATACTCAAGTTCGGACAGCTAGACGCGAGACCTTCTATTCTCCGCACAAGGCTCGCTCCCTCAAAGATTATTCGAAGGTAGTAATCCACAGAGACCGCGGAGGAGAATAAGGTTGAGCAAGCAGCTGGCCGACACATAGAACAATGACTACTGCTAGTTAAGTCACCCTTCCGGCACTACGTGCCACCTCCCCTCAAGGGGAGGCTTTAGAGAAAAATTACACGATTGAGACACTGATCTTAGCGTCAATATGCTTAATTCCATTGTCATTATCTTCCTGAGAATTTAATGAGTTGAGAATCATATTTTTGAACAAATCCATAATATGATTTTTGCGTTTAAAAGCTTCTACATACCTGTCATCGCTACTGTTGCTAACCAATTTAACTTCAACATCTGAATCATTATCAGTTTCTGGTGCATTTACAGCAACAGCTACACTTGAATCCTTAGAAGAGCTTGAAGAAGCTCCAGAATTACTTGATGAAGAGCTGGCTTTAGATAGAGTCTTAGAAGAAGAATCACCTATTTCAATCCCAGTAGAAGCTACAGCAGTAGTATTGTTACCCTTGGTGTCAACCATTTTCAATCCACCGGTTCCAGAGGTTTCAACTTCTGAACTCTTTATAATAGATAGATTTCTGCCAGCATATCTATTAGTATTAAGGCTGGTTCCTATTCCATAAGAATAATTTGAAGTACCGCTAAGCAAAGCAGTTAATTGAGTGTTTGCTGCATCAATAGCAGAATAACCAGCAAGACTAGAAGAATTTGAATAGTTATTTAAAGATGATGTTAAGCTTGAAAGTAATGATGAAGCCAATGAATTGCCTGAACCACCCAAAAGGCTTGAAGAACTTAACAAGCTTGAGTTACTCAATAAGTTTGTGTAGTCTGAGAACGAATTTCCTAATAAATTAGAAGAAGATAGAAGAGTTGAATTTAAACCACTTAAAGAAGTTTTTACTGCAGAAAACATATTGTCTAAGTAAGAGCTAAGGTAATTCTTCAGTTCTTCTGTCTGTGAAGAAATCATATCTTCTGTTTTCTTCATGTAAACATTCAATAAGTTTTCATTGTGGGATTTGTCTGCCTTAAGCGCATCTGCGAAAGCCAAAGTAGTATCTCTGAATTTTCCGCTCATAGCATGACCAACTTCAGTAGAAATGCGAGCGCTGATTCTAATAAACATTGTGAAGCAGGAACCAGCAGTTAGTTTTTCTTCTTCTGTTGCTTCAGATTTGTCTGCCTTTTCTGCTTCTTCAACTGCAACTGCCAGGTTATTATCGTCTACTTCAGATTCTGCTGGAATTTCTTCACTTACTTCTTCATTTTCTTCAACAGAATGATTTCCGCAGCAGCAGACATGTTCTGGGCGCTTTCCATTGCAGTTTTTAAGAGCTTGTATCATTACTGATTCGAAATCATTGCCGGCATTTTCTGATGACTCAGTGTTTGAAACAGTATTTGATGTATTTACTCCAACAACAGAAGTTAGCACCTTATTTGTTAATTCATCGATACAGGACATATCTGCCTCCTTATTTTATCTATTTATCTTTATTTCTACTAAGCGTTCCGGGAAGAACACTGTAGTAAACAGAGGTTTAGAGACGAACCAAATAATACCATCGTAGAGAACGTTATTTCTTTTTTTTGTATTTATATTTTTCATTTAGGTTTGCTCCTTAATTTTTCAGGCCAAGAGGGGGGTTATCCGATTCGTCTTAGTCCTCTTAATATATCTTTCGGTGGGATTAATTTCATTTAACACTTTAATTTTAGGAAATTATTGGCAATTTTCATAAATTTTCTTGGTTTTTCTTAAAATTTCTATTAAAATTCACTAGTTTATATTTTTTTAATATTTTTTTTTATTTCTTCGAAATACTTTTTCTTGATAAATAAGAAATATAGAGTAAATTTTGACAAATAGCTAAAAAACATATAGGATTTTAATAACAACTCTTTAGGAAATAATCAGAATGAAAAAGACTACAGCTTTTATAATTTTGTTCTCAGTACTGCTGGTTTTTGCAACTGGTTGTTGTAAAAAGGAGTTAAACCTTAAAGAAGCTTCTAAAGCTTATCTTAGAGGTGATTATAAAGAAGCAGCAGAAATATTCCTGCCTAAAGCCGAAAAAGGCGATGCAGAGGCAATGGTTAACATAGCTTTCATGTACTATTGTGGGATGCATGTAAAACAAGACTTTGTACAAGCTGCCCGATGGTATACTAAAGCTGCAGAAAGAAACCACCCCAATGCTCAATTTAGTTTGGCAACACTCTACGAAAATGGTGAAGGTGTTGAACAAGACTTAGAAGAAGCATATTTCTGGTATAGTTTGGCAGAAAAGCATGGCGATGAAGACGCCAAACGTTCTAGAATCGAATTGGAACAAAAAATTACTGCTACTCACATAAAATTCTTAAAAGAAAGAATAGAAAACTGGCAACCATTATAATTTGATTTGAAAAGGTTTTAAGAAATGAGATTAAAAAGGCAGACAAATAGCAAAAAAGGTATAGCTGTTTTCTTTGTCCTTTTTACACTAATTATACTTGGTATTTTAGTTGTTCAGTTTCATGTAAGCAGTAGAAACGCACAAAACGCAGTTCATCGTTTTCAAACCTCAGAAATGGCAAGACAAATAGCTGCTGCAGCTCAAGAAGAAGCATTTAAATACCTTTATGACAAAACAGACAATCCTAATAGTAAAAGTTACGATGATTTAGACGGAAGCTCTATTTTAAGAAAAATAATAGACAGAACTTCTATATATGCACCTGATTTCAAAAGAACTAGTTCAAACTGCATAAAAATAGATATCCCTGCAACCATAAAAATGGCTGAAAACATCATGGGCGATCGCATGGATATTACTGCTGAAGCAAGAATTGTAGACTTTAGAAATTGTAACTATCAAGGAAATGTTTTTTATAAAAATGAAGGTATAGGAACAATAGAAATAGTTACAACAGCCAAAGCCAAAGATAAATACAAAAAG
>JAEEGL013670794.1_pt1 | contig 14378 bp, 5 predicted proteins | sample 9134231 | NCBI WGS metagenome assembly JAEEGL01 (sample SAMN16246548, study PRJNA631951) | gut metagenome | biome: gut microbiome; feature: rumen; material: fiber-attached | host: Bos | place: Iran: Karaj | collected 2018-10
AAACCTATCATAGCACTTGTCGCCGTTGCGGCATTAGCTTTCACCTCGTGCGGCACCAAGGACTGCCGTTGCTACCAACTCATCGGTGGACGTTGGACCGGGCCGCGCACCACCGTCACCACCTCTGGTACGCCCTGCAACACGCTCAACGACCAGACCCTCCGTTGCGACGAGATGGACGACCCCATCCTCGACCCCTCTGAGATGGGTGTCGACACAAAGAAAAAGAAAGCCGACCAGTAATCCTTCGCAGAAACACCCCGTAGGTATTTCCTGCGCCTGAGGGAAACACAGACTGCGCCAGTTTGCCTCTTTTCTTCGTGGCATCAGGCTGATACTATGCCCTCTGCCTTGGGTCGACCTACGTTCGTAAAACTGCCGTTCAATATTCGTTCTATATTGATTCAATAATGAACGAATATTGAACGGCTGTTGAAGGAGCGATTATGTGGTGGATGGAAGATATTTATAATGTTCTTTTAATGTGTGGTTTATGTGCCGTCATTCTGCTGTCGTAGGACATGGATGACGGCAAATTGGTCTGAGAAGTGTTTTTTTGGGGGTAGGTCACTTATTTTGCACAAGTGTGCAGTAGAATGTCCTGGCCTGTCCGAAAGATTCCGATATGTGCGTGGACAATGAAAAAAGCATCCTCGCACCGTATTTAGAGGACATCTTCCAAATCATTAAGCATTGATTATACTTTTTTTATCAACCACCCCTTCCACCTATCAACCTCCTATTGATTGATAATCCATTAATTACCGAAACATAGCACTCACCCTGCTGCCCATCCTGAAAAAATAATTATCATCAAGCTGTAGTATTTTGCCCTCTCGCGCGTTTATGAGGCAAATGACACGGAAGGAATACAACAACGGTTTGAAGCTTTGGGCCGGCGACGTGTACCGCTATGCGGCACACTGCTGCAGCGACCCCGAGACTGCCAAGGACGGTGTACAGGAGGCTACTGCAGCCCTCTGGGAGCACCGCGACCGGGTGAGCACCGCAGCGCCTCCACCCAGCAGCAAACCCATCGCGACAAACCCTCGCACCGCTTGTTGCCCCACCACCCCTACATCGCCTCACCTAAGGGAACCGACAGCGACGACACCCTCAACATCTACCGCGTCACTTTCCCCGAACCCATCAACGAGATTGTGCTGGAAGACTTCTGCAACCTCATTGTGGTGCCGTGCAGCATGAATTGGAAATATCAAACAAGAAGAATATTAAAACAAAAACTACCATGAAGAAACTATCATTGGCCTTTATCTTTTGCATTTCGAGTTATTATCTGTTTGCGCAAAATAATATCACTGGTCGCTTGGCTGACGACGGCGGACAGCCCATTGCTTTTGCCAATGTGGTTTTGAAAACCATCACGAAGGATAGTCTCATCCGAGGCACCACAACAGGCGAGGACGGCGCATTCTCTATCGAATGTGGCGAGGGTACCTACAACCTTGTGGCCTCGTATGTGGGTTATGAGAGGTTGTCCGTGCGTTGCAGCGCAGGTGACAACCTCGGCCTGCTGACAATGAACGCCAAGCAACTGGAGACCGTCGCCATCACAGCCAGCCGTACCACAGAGAGCGTCGACCGCTTCGTGGTGCTGCCAAAACAGGAAGAGGTGCAGGCGGCAGGACGCACGTTGGTACTGCTCGACATGCTGGGGCTGCCAGGACTGAAGGTGGATGTGGCATTGCAGAGCATCACTGTTGACGGTGGCCGGGCCATTCTGCAAATCAACGGCAAGGAGGTACCCGTGGCTCGATTGGCCAACCTCAAAGCCGAGCAAATCAAGCGCGTGGAATATTCCAATAACCCCGGCACCCGCTACCTCGACCGCGGAGCGTCGGGTATCATCAATATCATCCTCAAAGAGCGCGAGGACGGCGGCAGTATTGTGGCGAAAGCGGAGTCTGCCTTGACCACAGGTTTTGTCAATGGGTACTTGTTGGGCAGTTACCACAAGGGCAAAAGTGAGTTCGCATTGGAATACACTCTCGGCTACCGCAACTACGACAGCGTACCCTACGAGTTGGAGGATAGCTACCTCGACGCCTCCCGCACCGTCACGCGCAGCCAGCGCACAAACATGCCTTTCTGGTATATTCAGCACACGCTCAATGCCGAGTACACCTACCAGCATGACGACAGCACGATGTTCGTGGCTTCCGTACAGGACGACTTCTTCACCAAGACACTCGATGCCACAGGGTCAATGACCGAAACAGACAACGGCACTACCACCAATCAGTCGATGCAACAACACAACTATTCAATGGAAAATCTTCCTAAACTCGACCTGTTCTACACTCACAAAATGCAGCATGGGCAGAAAGTGGAGCTGAACGTGGTGGGCGAGTATGCCACCGACCGCTACGACAACACACTCACCTACCAGGCATTGCCTGGGGGAAACAATGCTGTCGCTGGCGGCACCTACACCACCACCGTCGACGGACACGGCTACGCCCTCAGCGGCGAGGGGGTCTACAGCAAACAATTCGCCAAGGTGGAATTTCGAACAGGCTTGCAATATCAGCACAACTTTGCCGAGAACGAGTACACCCTCTATGGAGTAAAAACCACAATGGACAAAGACAATGCATATCTCTACGCTGAGGTGCAAGGTATGATTGGACAGAAAGTCGGCTACTCCGTCGGTACGGGAGCCAAGTTGTTCAACGTCACCGACGGCGTGAAAAGCCAACTCTATCTCCGCAACCTCAGCACCGCCCGCCTGCAATGGCGCATCAACCAACAGTGGTCGCTCACAGCCTCCTCGCAGTTCACGCCAACCTTACCGTCACTCTCTGCACTTTCTCCTGTCTTTCAGCAGACCGACGACGTGGAGGGTCAGCAGGGCAACCCGAGTCTAAAACCCAGCGAACTGCTTTCCAACCAACTGATGTTGCGCTACGTCCACCCAAAAGGATGGTATGCTGTTGCAACAGCTGGAGCCATGCACCACTTCAACCCCATCGTTTCCACCTACACCTACGATCCCGCGCGCAATCTTTTCGTCCTCACCCCGCAGAATGCTGCCCTATGGCAATGCCTCTATGCCAATGGTCAGGTAGGAGTGCAGGGACTGTGGAAGTGCCTCAATCTGTCTCTTACTGGCATGTACCTCCACTACAATTCAGAGGGTGCCGACTTTTCTCACACAAAGGATAATTTTACCGCCGCTGCCAACGCCCAGTTCTATTGGAAGAGCCTTGTGGCAGGGGCAACCTTCACGCTGCTGCCCCAGTGGACACTCTATGGCGAGGACTATTCAGTCAGCGAAATGGCACAGAGCATCTATGTTCAGTACCGCTGGAAGAGCCTCACGGCCATGCTGATTTGGCACTGTCCATTCAACCCGAAGGGCTACCGCTACGAGACCCTTGGCCTCAGTGCCGTCCACCCCTATCAGCACACCAACTGGACGGCCAACAACGGCAACATGCTTGTCCTCGGCCTCACTTGGCAGATGGATTTCGGCAAGCAATACCGCAAAGGCGAGAAGACCCTTCAGAACGGCGGCTACGACAACGGCATGGTCAAGTAATCACATAAGGTGGGTTCTATTGATTAGTTTTCATGGTCGTTTCTCTTCTCCGCTGATGCTATCGAGGTGCCAGTGGCACCTCTTCACTTCGAGATGCAGTCTGGTTACATCTTGACTATCACTGTGCTGCGTCTTACGGCTTGTTCGGTGTTTCTACGAGACGTTGCTACATCTTGGCATAGTCCGAACAAGTTCGGCTCTGCTCTCGACCTCCGCAGCGTTGTGAAGAGTCTCACCTCCGAGGTAATTAATAGAAGTCCCCATAGATGGAGAAACCAGAACGCAGCTACGAAGCGAAGTGATACAATAGATTTTAGGAAAACCTCCTAAAAGCATTGTATGATGAGGTATAACTGTAAATAAACCCCTTGGGGGATGGGGTGGCGACTGCGAGGGCATTTCGTCGTTATGGCTCTTGCTGGGTGGGCGAGGTGTGGTTGTGGTGTTTATTTCCGTTGGCGATTTCGGAACCTTTCTTGCTGAGGGCAGGAGTGATGACGATGGCGTTGGCTACGCGGCGTTGCCCCGCGGTGTCGAAACGGCCGTTGTCCGAGGGGTGGTTTACGATGCCTTCGTTGCCGCGGTCTTTGATGTACATGGTTGAGGAGCCTCCGCCGTCCAGATTGACGGCGTCGCAGCAGCCAAGCCATCGCATGACGCGGGTGAGTTCTGCAAGGCTGAGGCCTTCGGCTTCGCGCGAGTGGCGCCCATCGGCGACGAGCAGAACGACGGTGCCGTCGGGTTTGAGCCCGATGGCTGTGCGGTTGTGGCGGCCATAAACGAAGTGGCGGTCCATGCGCTGGGGTATGTCAATGCCCTTGCGGATGAGCATGGGGCCGGCAGTCATCAGGTTGCTGTCCTTCAGGAAACGCTCGGCCATGCGGTTGCTGTCCGGCACAAGGAAACGGGGCTTGCGTGTGGGAGTGAGCCGGATGGTGGCGTACTGGTAGTATTTGCGGTTGATGCTGTCGCGTCGGGCCGGGGTGTTGATGCCCAGTTCAGTGCCTTCGATGCGCAGGTAGCAGACGGGCACGCCGGTGCGCATGTCGAAGTAGGAGCCGTTGATGGCGGCAAGTGCCCTATGGCGGGTGGCGATGTTGGAGACGGTGGTGAGTCCGCTGTCGGCTACAAAGCCGAGTCGCAGGGGCGAGCCGGAGGGTATCTCGATGATGCTGAAACACTGGTTGGAGTTGAACACCTGCCGATGCATGAAATGATGGTAGAGGAAGTGGAATCCGTTCAGTGTGTCGGGATGCCAGTCGGCATTGACAAAGGCTATGGAGTCCGCGGTGTAGTCGCGCTGGGCGGTGGCTGCGGTGGGTAGCAGGAGAAGGAACAGAAGGAGGGAGTGGATGGGCTTATATGTGTATGTGTGAGCCATTCGAGATAATAGTGTTTTCATGGGGGGATTACAGATTGCCGAAGAGGCGTATGAGGTCGGAAGCGTAGGATTTGGAGACGGGGATGTCGTCGACCCCTGCGTGCCCTATCTCGGCAAAGATGCCTTGTGCAGTGCGGCGCAGGGTGCGCACGTGGCTGAGGTTTACGAAGAAGGAACGGTGGCACCGCACAAGACCACTGGCACCAGCCAGGTTCTCCATGGCTTTTAGGGTGTTGCGGAGGCTGTAGCGGACCAGTTTGCCGTCGTCGTCGTAGCAGATGGTGACATAGTTGCCGGCGGATTCGAGGGAGATGACGCGGTCGGCACCGACAACGAGTTTGACATTCCCCTTGTCGTCAGCAAAACGTACCATGCCGCTCTCGTTGCGTTCCATGCCACGACGCAGCTCTTCGACAAGGGCGTCGGACTGGCGGAGCCTTCCGTCGCGGTCTATCAACTCAATGGCTAACCAGTAGCAGGCGTATGGTATGACAACGAGTGAGATGCCGGTGATGAGCAGTTGTGGCAGGAGGTTAAAGAAACCGAGGTGGAGGAAAAGGGAGAGGAAGAGGTCGACAAAAAGGCTGCCGACAACCCATTCGCACACCTGCCAGAGCACCCACTCGCGACGGGTGAGTGTGTGGCGCACCCAGGCTATGCAGAGGAGTGTGCGGCTCAGAGCAAGGACTACAAGCACTATGGCACAGACAACGGGAAGGCAGAAACTGATGTGCTGCTGCCAACCATGCTGCAGGGCGTTGGCTTCGCCGTAGAAAAGGGGCTGATAGATGACGATAAACATCATGATGAACAGCGGTACGGCTATACAGAAGAGTATGTTGTTCTTAATGCTGTAGTATTGTTCTGATATTTGCATGCAAGGTATGTTTCAAGATGATTACAATTATCAATCGTTTCAGAATACTAACCGTCTGCGGCGCAACCAGGGGAAGAGGTCGTAGATGTTGTCGAAGTCTTTGGTTAGTTTGATGCCAATGCCTTGTTTGTAGGGCATCTCGGTGCGGGTGTAGAAGCTGGTGTTGGAGCGGTGGAATCCATAGATGTTGAAATAGGGGTTGAAACGGTAGCCAGCCTCGACGTCGCCCACGAGGACGTTGGGTGTGGTGTTTTCAATCTCGTTGGTGGTGTTGCCGTAGCCGAAGGTGGATTCGAAGTAGAATTTGTTCCATTGCTTGCTTATGCCGACGTCGAACTTGCCCGTGCTGGAGGTGGTGCCAGCTTGGTATTTGAAGTTCACGTCTACAACTTTGACCATGTTGGAAACGATGCTGCTTGCCGAAGAGGTGAGGAGGTTCAGACTGCTGCCGTCGCTGAAGAGGTTGGCGTCGCCCTCAGCGATGCCGCTGGGAGTGAAGCGTCCGAGCAGCAGCAGTGAGATGGACTGGTTGAGCATGTCGCGTTCATTGTTTTTGTCTATGTAGGTGAAGACTTGGTCATGAACGCTCTGCTCGGCGTTGGGCAGTTGTATGTCGAATCTGATGGAGGGGTCCTGAAGTGTGCCGGAAAGGGTGATGATGTCTTCCACCTGCACATAACTGTCGGAGGAGGAAGTGGAGGCATTGCTGCCCATTAGGGTGGCGAGGTTGACACGCTGCGAGTAGACGGCGTTGACGTTGAAGCGGGCATCATTGATATTGCCGGGGAAGTTGAGGGTGCTTCCGTCTTGTATGGTGAAGGTCTTGTTGAGGAGTTGCAGCAGTGAGATGGAGAAGTTGCCGGAGGTGAACTCGTAATCGCCGAGGATGTTGGGCTCCTTGCCGTTGCGCATCACGACCTGTATGTCACCCCGTCCCACGGCAGTGACGTTGGCGGTGAGCTGCTCGAAGTCCATCGGCAGGTGGACGGTGACTCCCGGAGTGACGGAGACATTGGCTTGAAGGTTAATGCTGCTGTTGTTGATGGGGCGTATGGGTGTGCGTTGGCGCCGTGCAGGTGCTGCGGGTGAGACGAAGACGATGTATTCGTTTTCGCTGACAACTTTCCTGTTGCTGATGGGGACGTAGAGGTCGCTGCCATTGAGTGCTGTGGCTTGTACGGCAACTTGCAGCGCCTTTACCGGGCCATTGATGTCGGCATCGGCAGAGGCCATCAGCTTGCCGTGGAAGGACTCGCCTTGGGCGGCTTTATTGAGTGCCATGATGCGGTCAGTATGCATCCGCATGGCGAGGGTGGGCTGGGGGAAGAGCGTCATGGTACCGTTGATGTAGGCGGTGTTGTTCTCTGGGTCGCGGAGGATGAAGTTGCGCAGATTGAGAGTGTTGTTCGCTATTCTGACAGAGTCGTTAATCCTATAGGCTACGCCTGTGGGATGCAGTTTGATGAGCCCTTGGCTGATGCCGAGGGAACCCTCGATGCCGAGCTTGTTGGTGGTGCCACGCAGCGAGGCATGTCCACCGACGGAGCCTTCCAACTGGTCTGCCACGGAGGCAAGCAATGGGTGTGCAGCCGAGAGGGGCAGACGGTCGGCGGTGAGGTCGAACTGGAGCTCCGTCTGCTTGCCAGTGGGATTAATGAATCCGTTCACCGACAAGGGCTGGTAGTCTTTGGCATCGGCCACAAGGTCGACGTACATGCGGGGGTCGTTGGGCTGTTGGTGAGTGATGATGGAAAGGTCGCCTAACGGCATGTTGTTGAGGGCAAAGTTATCAACCTTCAGGTTGGCATTGATGAGTGGATTGCTGCTGAGCCCTTGCACGCGGCAATTGCCGTCCAATGTGCCTTGAACCTGCATGGGGCTTCCGGCCATGAGCAAGGCGCAGAGTTTGTCGACGGAGAAGTCTTCAAAACTGGCTTGGACATAATCCTTTGAGGGGTCTGTTGCTGCCTGTCCGCTGCTGGCAATATCGGCATCGATGCGTACGGACTCGTCCAAACCGTAGACCTTCAGGTTGTCGACACTGATATGTTCACGGTCAAGCTGTATGCCGTTGGGGCACACCACAATCCATTGTTGCCCCATGACGTAGAAATAGGGTTTGGTGACCATGATTCTGTTGCCCGACATGGTGCTGGTGAGCAGCAACTCTAAATCGCCGCTGTTTGCAGGTGGTTGTCCGAGGCTGTTGCCCCAAGTGAGGGCAAGGGTGGAGAGGCTGCTGCCCATACCCGCGGTAATGGCGGGGTTGGTCATCAGGGCCATGGAGCTGGCTTTGGCGTCGGAGGCTTGAAGACGTAGGCGGTAGCTCTCGCCCACGGAGCCGGCATCGAGGCCGACGTCGTGCAGGGTGAGGCTGCCCATGCGGAGCGAATCGCTTTGGAGGACGAGCTTCAGCGTCTCGCCATAGTTGTAGTTGCCGCGCAGGCGGGTGCCTTCGGCTATCATGATGTTGGGCATCAAGTCGGCAAAGGAGTCTTCTGGGTCGGTCCATTGCAGCTCGATGCTCAGGTTGCAGTCAGCAAGTTGGGAATAGAGACCGTCGGTGTTGCCGTCGGTTTGAGGGTAGGGGTTGTAGTAGGTGGGCAGGAAGCGTTGGCAGAAGTCCTGTGCTATGAGGGGCAGGTGGTTGTAAGCAAAGCGCCCCTCGACGGTGGCTTCGGCCCAGTCGCATCCCACGGAGAGATGTTTCCAGGTGGAAGGTTGCTGGTTGGCCTTGTGTGCGGCGTCTGGCTGAGTGGCAATGTAGCCGTCGGGTTGCGACTCGGCTTGCAGCGCAAGGTGGTTGAAATGCATGTGGCGGGTGCCGATTTGCAGGTGGGTGTTGTCCAGTGTCACGGTGCCAGCCATCAACTCCAGGTTGTCGCCAGCAAGATTGGCGCGGAGTCGTGTGGTGAGGCTCACGGCCGAGTCGGCTTTTATCAGGTGCAGGGCGGTCAGATGGGCAGAGTTGAGCAGGAGGTCGGCTTTGTAGTCGTTGGCTTTGAGGTCGGCGAGAGCCGAGAGGTCGAGGTGGATGAGCGTGTCGTGCAGCTGGGCGTCGAGGTTGACGACTCCGCCGGACATGTCAGCCGAGAAGGAGGTGCGCTCCAGTGTCTGGCCTCGCAGCAGGGTGTTGTATAGACGTCCGTCCACGGCAAGGTTCATGGTCGCGGGGTCGAAGCCGGAACCTTGGAAGGTGAGGTGCATGCCAGTGCGGCCTACCCACTGGTTGGGTAGGAGGGAGCGGATGCCCAACATGCGGGAGTCGACATCGCCCCAATAGTTGTAGCCACCGCCCGTCGTGTCGTGCATCATGCGGGCGTGGGCTTCGAGGTCGCCCACCAAGCTGTTCATATTGAGCCATGCCTCCATGTCCGCCATGCCACCAGTGGCTTCGGCGCTGAGGTCTATCGCTCCCATGTTGCGCAGGACTTCGGGCAGTGGCAGGGGGATGCTGTCCGGCAGACGGACGGCTGCCAGGTCGTCATAGTTGGTGTGCAGCCGGTGAAGGATGGCGTGGAGGGTGGTTTGCTCGATGTGGGGCAGTCCGGCAATGTGTCCGTCAAGCAGCAGGCTGCTGTTCTCGCCGAACTGGATGACCATGCCCTCGGCGGTCATGTCGGCAATGGTGCCATAGACATGTCCCTGTGGCCGTGCGCTGACCTCGGCCCCCCACAGCACGGGTGCCCACCAGGCGGCGTCGCGCATGCTGACTTCGGTGCCCTCCTTCAGCACCACATCGTGGACCACGGTGTTGCAGTAGTCGCTCATCTCCTCCCAGCCGTCGTATTCCAGCCGTGCGTCCATAAACACGCGGCTGTCGGCGGTCTGGAGGTCCAAATTGGTGGCATAGATGCCGTGGGAGCTCACCTCGGCATCCATGGAGAGGTCCTCAATGTGCAGCCCGGACTCCTCCGTGGTGGTGAGGGAGACGATGCGGGCGTTGACGTGGTCGCCGTCGACGCGCACGTTGCGTATCACGCCGCTGATGTCCCAATAGCGCATGTGGGCAATGTCTACGCCGTGGGGATAGTGTTTTCTGTTGGGTGATTCGGGCAGGTCTTGGATGTAGTCAATGTTGTGCATCCGCAGCTCGCCCACCTCCACGACAAACGGCCCGGCGGGCTCGTCGTCCGAGGGGGTTGCCCGCTCGGCGAAATAATGGATGATGTAGTTCAGGTTGATTTCCGAGTGGCCGTCCTCGGTGTGGAAGGAGCTGAAGTGGTAGCGGCCGTTCCAAAGCTCCACGGAACGGAACGAGAGCCCCGAGCTGTGGAAGGGGAAACGCTTGAAACGGCAAGTAATGCGGTCGCCGATAAAGATGGTGTCGTTGGTGGGCGAGATGAGTTCAATCTTGTCCAGAATGACATGGCTGATGGGGCTGGCATGGAGCGCACCGATGCGCACCTTTCCGCCCCACTCTTTGGAGAAATAACTGCCCACAGCAGCACCGATGTACGACTGTACCACTGTGCTGTTGAGCAACGCAATCAAAATGTAGAGCCCCAGAAAAAGGCTCGTGACTATGCGTCGCACGGCATATTTGTTCACCTTACTCATTGTTACTCTTTCGGATGGAGGGGACTGCCCAGCGGCCTGTCCTCTATCCCGTTCAGGTCAAATTATTTCTAATTAACGACAGAATTGCATATTTATTGCCCAGATTTCTAAACTTTATGGATTATAGATTCAACCTCGAAGTGCAACGCTGTTGTGCAAAGAGGATTAGTCCAGTGCCGTGGATACTTTTTTATGCATGTCCTTTTTTTTGTGTATTTTTGCACAGAAAACGTTTTTTGTGAATCAAGGCAGAAGTTGGTTATTATCAAATTGTTCCATAATACAGGCAAGGGCCACAATCCGTCAGCGGTTGCCTATGGGCGCACACCTGCGGGCAGTGTGGCGTCTCTGTGCGTCAGGTTGGCTCTGCTGCTGGTGATGCTCATGGGTAGCGGTGCTGCGGCCTACGGGCAGCGCACGGTGGCTCCCGTTTCGGGCACGGTGACGGACAGGAGCACTGGAGAGCCCTTGGCCTTTGTGCAGATTGCCGTGCCGCCTCGGACCGACGACCCCGGCGACAGAGGCTATGGCACGGTGTCCGACATCAATGGCCGTTTCGACCTGAGTGTGACGGCGGAGGATACGGTGCTGCAATTTCGCATGGTGGGCTACCGCCCGCAGACCGTGGTGCTGAAAAAGAAAAGCTCCCACCGTCTGAAGGTGAGCATGGAGCCTGAAGTGACCACCCTGCAAACGGTGAACGTCACCGCCAAGAAGGGCAAGCGCGACCGCTACAGCCGGAAGAACAACCCCGCCGTGGAGCTGGTGAAACGGGTGATTGAACACAAACGGGATAACAATGTGTTGTCCTCCGACCACTTCAGTCGCCGGGTCTTTGAGAAGTTGAATATGTGTCTGGACCAGTTCCATCCCGACTTCGAGAATCACGCCTTTTGGAAGCACTTTGCTTTTGTAGAGAAATATATTGACCGCGCCGATTTCGACAATGCCGAGATACTTCATTTCTCCATCCGCGAAAGGATGCAGTCGCAGAACTACCGCAATGAGAACCTGCGCACACTGACAACGGCCTACCGTGCCGACGGCGTGGATGTGAACATGTCGCAGGAGGGATTGGACGACGACTTGGGCGCTCTGTTCCCCACCATCGACATCTTCGACAACGAGATTGCCCTCATGTCCGTGCGCTTTGTCAGCCCACTCTCCACCATCTTGGCCACCACCTTTTACCATTACTACATCACCGACACCGTTGAGGTCGACGGGCAACGCTGCATCGAGTTGTCCTTCGTACCGTCGAGCAAAGGAAACTTTGGCTTTGTGGGCTCGATGTATATAGTCTGCGACAGCAGCTATGCCGTGAAGCGTTGCACAATGCGTGTGCCGGAGGCGGTGGATCTGAACTTTGTGCGCGACCTGAATGTCATGCAGACCTTCGAGCGCGACAGCGCAGGTCGCTATCTGCCCACACGCACCGACACCTACGGCCGCTTCTATGTAGGGAAACGGTTGCGCCAGATCTATGCACACCAGTTGCAGCTCTACTACGACTACTCGTTCGACACGCTCATTCCCCAGCCGGACAGCCTTTTCACGCCCCTCTCTTCCTACGCTGTGCATCCCGATGCGCACAAGATGTTCCGCAAAGAATGGAACGCCCTGCGCCCGGTGCAGCTGACGCTGGCCGAAACCTTTCTGGATAGCATGCGCTACGAGTTGATGCGCATCCCGTCGGTCCGCTACACCATCAAGACTGTCGAGGCCCTGCTGTCGGGCTACGTCCCCACCCACTCCTCGCGCGATTCCAGCCGCTTCGACATCGGCCCCATCTACAACATGGTGAGCCACAACGGCACGGAGGGTTTGCGCCTCAGGGTGGGCGGCATGAGCCGTGCGCGGCTGAACAACCGCAATTTCTTTGATGGCTATGTGGCCTACGGCTTCAAAGACAAGCAGGTGAAATTCAACCTGAACTTGATTCACACTTTTGCCCCCAAGCGCCGTTTCCCCAAGGAGAGCCCTGTGGGCTACATCACCCTCCATGCGGGCTACGACATCGAGTCGCCGGGCCTCTCGTTCGACCAATACGACCGCGACAACATACTGATGTGGAACAACAAGGAGGTCCCGGCACAGTATGTGGCCGACGTCCAGCTTCGACTGCGGAAAAACTGGCCCAGTTTCATCGACCTGGATACATGGGTGGGAGCCCAACACATACGGCCCACAGGGCTGCTGAACTACTACCGTCTCACGCCGACCGGCACGGAACGTGTCGAGAGCATCGTCTATGCCCAGTGGGCCACAAACCTCTCCTTCACGCCCGGCACCCTTGTCGGCAGCGGTCGCACAGGCCAGAACTCGCTGCTCAACCTGTCCAGCAATGCCACGGTCATCACCCTCAGCCACGAGATGGGCATACTGGATGGGTTCTACTACAACCGCTCCGCCCTCAATGCCTTCAACAGGCTGTGGTTTGCCGCCCTCGGCTATTTAGACGTGCGTGCGCAGGTGGGCATAGTGTGGAACCAGGTGCCCATGCCCAAGTTGTTTATCCCCAACGGAAACAGCAGCCTCTTCTTGTCGCAGAACTCGTTCAATACCATGAAGCCCTTGGAGTTTATCATGGACCGCTACGTCTCACTTTTTGCCACCTACCACATGAAGGGGCTCATCCTCAACCACATTCCGCTCATCAAGCGGTTGCGCTTCCGCGAGGTGTTAGGGTTCAATCTGCTTTACGGCAGCATGTCGGACGTGAACAATCCCGCCAATGGACATATGGGGCTTTACCAGCTGCCCGCAGGGGCCAGCTTCCTGACCAACACGCCCTATATGGAATACAGCATAGGCATAGAGAACATCCTGAAACTCATCCGCATCGACTACGTGCGGCGGCTCACCTACTTGGACGAAGGCGTCTCGCCACACGCCATCAAGGTCTGCCTGCAGTTCACGATGTAGCTCCCCTCCGGCTCATGCGGCTGGACCCTGTGTCCATTCACAATCGGTCTTAGATAAAGAACAGGCTTACGCCCGCCACGCTGATAATCGCTCCGATGATTTCGCGCGGTGTGACGCGCTGATGGAAAAGCCAGGCGGCGGGTGCGATGATGAGTATGGGAGTGAGGGCGAACAGGGTCTGGGCAATGCCTGTGGAGTTTTTTTTTAAGTTTTTTCTTTCATGTGAGAAAAAAGTTGTACTTTTGTATCGAAATTTAACGGCGGTAAAATTTACGGCTATAAAAGAATGAAGGTATGAAGAAGTTCTACGACAGGGAATTGGAGATGCATAGACTGCAAGAAATGCAGCGGCAAGCCTATGAGGACTATAGCAGATTTGTGGTGCTGACAGGCAGAAGGCGCGTAGGCAAGACAAGTCTGGTGAACCGTCTTATGGAGGAAACGAAAGAGGTGGCTCCAAGCCTTTATTTCTTTGTGGGCCGCAAAACGGAGGCTGCATTGGTGAAGACTTACTGCGAGGAGGTGCGCTCAAAACTGGATGAGTATGTGCCGGAGGGTATCACTGGTTTTCGGGACTTGTTACAGCTGCTACTGGAAATTGGCAAGCGGCGGCGTTTCACGCTGTTTATTTACGAATTTCAGGAGTTTGAATATGTGAATGCCGGGGTGTTCAGCGACATGCAGGATTTGTGGGACAGATACAAGAAGGAGACGAATGTGTGTCTGATTGTGTCGGGCAGCATCTTCAGCATGATGGAGAAGATTTTCAAGGACGAGGAGCAGCCGCTGTTTGGACGCGACGACTGCACCATCAAACTACAGCCGTTTACGACAAAGACAATGCGGGAGATTCTGGGTGACTATAAGGCTGACTATACCAACGAGGATCTGCTGGCACTTTGGACTATCACGGGCGGTGTGGCACGATATGTCGAGCAGTTGATGAACAACCGCTGCACCAATGTGAAGATGATGCTGCACTATGTATGCTCGGGCGGAGACAGCTACTTTATTGAAGAGGGAAAGTCGGTTCTGGTACAGGAGTTCGGCAAACAGTACGGCACCTATTTCAG
>JAEEGL016233817.1_pt1 | contig 14378 bp, 9 predicted proteins | sample 9134231 | NCBI WGS metagenome assembly JAEEGL01 (sample SAMN16246548, study PRJNA631951) | gut metagenome | biome: gut microbiome; feature: rumen; material: fiber-attached | host: Bos | place: Iran: Karaj | collected 2018-10
ATATATAGTGCCATCAAAATCATACACATCATATTTCATGAAAATCACCAACTTTGTATTGATATTATCTCATATTTTTTTATTTTTTTCCATTACTCTTCTTTTCATCATGATTATGTTGAAATAAAATATCTGTTTTTAATACTAAGAATAATAACAGTAACATCAATGCTATATAAATATATATAGCTAATTTTTTATCACCTAGAACAAAGAAAATAGAAACGGAAGCAAATAGAATATTAATTCCATATATTATAAGAACCGATGCCGGAACACTAAATCTCATTTTTAACAATTGGAAATGAAAGTGTTCTTTATCCGGAGTACCTATTCCTTGACCCTTTATTATTCTTCTTAATATAGCAAGTCCAGTATCAAATATTGGAATAGCAAGTATAGTAATAGGAATAATTAAAGTAGTTAAAGTTGCAGCTTTATAACCTAATAAAGCAATAACACTTATAGTATATCCCAAAAACAAACTTCCACTATCACCCATAAATATCTTAGCGGGATGAAAATTATGAACTAAGAATCCTAAAGTAGAACCTAACATAATTAACGACAATATAGTATCTAATCCTTCTTTTCTATTAAGAATAAAAGCAATAATAGCAATAGTCAAAAAGTATATAGAAGATATTCCTGAAGCAAGACCATCTAACCCATCAATCAAATTGATAGAATTAGCTATAGCTACTATAAAAAATATCGTTATTATATAATTAATTGGCACTGGAAAGTCCATATTAATCCCAAGTACATCTATATGATCAATTACCATATTTCCATAAAATACAACTACACAAGCTGCAATTATCTGCAAAATAAACTTCACTTTTGCTCTAACTGGATTAATATCATCTACCATACCAGTAAACACTATTATAAAGCCCCCAATTAGAATAGATATCATCTGATATGTAGATCTAGCAAATAACATATAACCTAATAAGAAAGCCCCAAATATTGCTAAACCACCCATTCTTGGTATTGGCTTTTTATGTACTTTTCTTTCATTTGGAATATCCAAAGCATTAGTATGAATTGCACATTTCTTAGCTAGTGGAACTAAAATCGCACTAGTTAAGAATGTAACAATCACTATCAAAAAAACATTATGTCCATTAACACTAAGATTCATAATAATCACCTAATCACTTATTATATACTAAATTTAATATAAATCTATGATTTTTTTCTACCTTTTGTTTTTTTCTTAGGAACAACAGGAATTATTTCTGTTTCATCTCTTTCATATAAATCAAAAGCACTTTCTTCAAATGTTTCATCATTTAAGAATTCTCTTTGTGCTTTTTTAGCTAAATCTTTTTCTCTTTTCTTTTTTAATTTTTCTTCTTTTTTAGATAACTTTTTCGGTTCATCATCTTCAAAACTTTCTTCATTAGCTTTAGCTATATTATTTAATATATCTGTATCAGAAATAAGTGTTGGATCTTCTTTTTTACCCTTCTTTTTCTTAGGCTTCTTTTCTATATCCTCATCCAAATCAAGTATTACATCCTCATTTACTTCTTCTATAATATCTTTTGGAGAATTATCTTCTTCACTATCATTTATTACTTCTTCTACTTCATCACTATCATTTATTACTTCTTCTACTTCTTCATTATTATTATCTTCTATAATAATCTCATCAGTTGCTAAAGTTTCATCAAATGAAGCCAATTCACTTTTCTCAATCTCTTTATCTCCAATATTATTAAACTTTTTATCTCTATGCTTTTGTATTTTTTTCTCCATATAATTATATAAATCATTATTTTTTCTTTTTAATCTAACAACATATATCATTAATATAATAATTAATAATAATGCTAATCCTGATACACAAACAAATACTAGAGTTAAAATCTTATAATCTTTATCATTATTATTAACTTTCTTAGTTTCTTCTACAGTATCACTAGTATCATTATACTTAAGCATTGTTCCATCATTAATATCGTAATAATACCAAGATTCTTCTCCAGAAATAGTATTTACACCATATATAAGAACTATATTATCACTATCATTTTTATAATAAACAGTAATATCTTTTTCAGCAATAGTAACAGTTTTAGTATTCTCATAACCTTTTATAGTTTCTTTAGCATTAACAGGTACTAATGTTATAGCACTACTAGATATTTGTTTATAAGGAGTAAACTCGCCATCCTTATATATATAATAAGCCATATTAGAATCAGAGTCTTTTAAAATAACTAAAGTTATATTAGCTTGACTATTGTTATAAGCTAACACTTCTTTACCTTCAATATTTATAGTGGTAGAAACATACCCTGCAGGCACTTCCAAAGCACCATCTTTATTTACTATAGTATATTCCTTATTATCTACAGTTACTTTTACAGGATTTTCTTCTGCTTTAGTAATTAATATAGTATAAGTCTTTTTATTACCTTTTTGAGCAGTTACTGTAACAGTCACTTTATTTACTCCTTCAGTCAAATTAACTATATCAATAGGAGTAATTTGTGAAGTAGTATCTTCTCTATAAGCGTTAACTTGAACAGAATCTACACTACCATCTACATCTAAAGTATATTCAGTCTTATTCTTATCAAATTCTGGAACTAAATTATATCCCACTACTTCTAAAACTCTTAAATTAGCATTAGAACTTAAATTAGAATTATCATTTACTTGTTTTGAAGCTTCCTGTACAGTAGCATTTACTTGAACAGAGCCCTTTTGAACTTCCATAGGTTGTTCACTATCATAGTCATATAACAAAACACCAGATAATCCAATAGTATTTTGAGCAGATGTATTAGCTTTAAATGTATAAGTAGTACTTGCTTGTTTTAATCCTACCAAACCATCATTTACACATGGACTAGATGGACTAACCAAAGTTAAATTAGTACTATTATAATCTACACAATACTTCCATGCTCCTACATTACCAGCGCCTTGTCCTACTCCATTAACAGTAACAGTTACATTAAAAGTAGAACCAACTCTTACTTCTCTGGCATTTGAAGTTACAGAAATTGAAGCAGCATTACATACTCCAAAACCAAATATAAAAGTAAATAACACAAATAATAAATATTTCTTTTTCATACATATCCTCCTATAATTTACTACTTCCTAATATGTGTTTTTGTATTTTTAATAAATCTAATATAGTTATATCCCCATCATAATTAGTATCAGCCGCATAAAATCTTACATCTGTTAATTTACTAGATCCTAACAAATGCTTTTGACATTTAAGCAAATCTAATATAGTTATATCACCATCACCATTTAAATCGCCTCTAATAGCAATATCAAAACTTTTAGTTTCACTAGTTCCCGTTATTATTAATTTATCAAGAGTTCTTAAACCTCCATCTGTTCTAATAGTATTATTAGAGTCATTAATTGAAGCTTTAGCACCTTGTTGAACTATTTTATCTATTATAAAATTAAGATTTGTCCCTGGAGATAAACCAAATATAATATTATTATTAACTTTAACATCAACTTTTTTAATTACATCATCAACTTTTATTTCTGGAATTTCAATCTTTTTATCCTCTTCAACCTGTTCTGTTTTTTCAATAGTTACAACATAAGTTTTTTTAGTACCACTAGCAGCTGTAACAACTATATTTACAACAGCTTTATTATTAACTAAAATAACATTTCCAGTACCTTTTATTGAAGCAGAGCCATCTTCAGCTAAAGCTGTAACATTAACTTCATTACTTGGAAGGGCTACTTTATAATAATACTCAGTAACATCTTTATCAAAATTACTTAACAAAACATCATTAATCTTTATTTCTTTCAAATTATTATTATAACTCTTATCGCTAGCATTACTTCCCTGAGTACTAGCACCACTATCAGTATACACAGGAATTAAAAATATAAAGTTACTATTCAATAATCCTGCCTTATTATAAGCAGAATAAATACTTTTAGCTTCTTGAATAGGAGCATATATATTAGTCATATATTGATGTGAATACTTTGAATAACCATTATTAGGTCCAACATTAAATTTTTCATAATATAAGGTATTTTGACCCTTGCTTACATATTGTTCTTTTAAAAATTCTGCTCCACCAGATATTGCTTTTGCTGGTGTATTCCAAGGTCTACCATAAGAAGTACCACCAATATATCCTGCTGCATAAGCAAGACCTCTACCAATAGCACCCAAATTCATCGAAGGAACTGGATAAGCTCCAATATTGTAAAAATTATAAAAACCATCTAAACTTTTACCTTCATACGTAGGACTACTACTAACAGATTGATCATTAGATACCTCAGTAGTATAAGTTCCAGTTACCGCTCTATACTTAGAATTACTAGCCCCTTCTTGCTTACTTCTTGCTAACAAATGAAGAGCATTATATCCATTTCTATCTGCCGCTTCTCTAAACTCATTCTTATAATTAGCTAAATTACCAGTAGCAAGAGCATTTATAGCTGTATCATTTATAATAGATTTACTACTTTCTAAATCCATATATTGAAATATAATATTTTCAAAAAGACCATTTTTAGCATCTAAAAACATCTTTACCACATCAGCATTAACATAATAATAATCTGCTTCTAAAGCATTACCATTCAAATAATAATTACTATTTGCTGTTTGTAAAGCACTTAACCATTTTTCTTTTTCTGCAGCTTCTATTAAACTAACACCAGTATCTTCTGCTTTAAAACTCCAAGCAGGATATTTTTTATGTAAATAAAATAAATAGGGACAATAACTATCAGGAAATCCAATACTCTTTAAGGAATTGCAATACTCATCATATCCTGATCCAGTACTAGTACTTGTACTAATGTTGACAACATGTGACTTAGCCACATATCCAACTGAACCATCATATTCTATCTTATAAACAGTATTCTGTAATTCTAACACTTTAACCTTCGTACCAAAAGCTAGTTCAGTTACTTGCGAATTAGATAATACATTAGGAGCATTATGTACTCCAAGTGAATCCGCAGTAATCATTCCGTCAAAAGGATAATTCTCAGCTTTTATTAAGCTTATATTTGTAAAAAAAGAGAATAAGGGAAAGAATGTAAATAAAATGACTAATGTAACATATTTTTTCATTTATTCATTCCTCCTTACCTTATACTACATTAGATTATAACACATCAAGCATTCTATAACAACATTGACACAACTTATAAGTGTAAAATTGTTAATAAAGATTATTTATGTTATAATCTATTGGTGAAAGAATAAGGAGTTTTAATATGAGTATATTATCAAAGAAATTAAAAAGAGCTAATAAAGTACAACGATTCTTCTATCGTTTTTCAATTTTACTTTATATACTATGCTTTGGATACTTTATCTATGGCATGTTACATTTAGGCAAAATAGAAACTTTAATACGAATAATTGTAATAATATTCTTTTCTTTATGGTTACTCTTGTATATATTAGCAGGACTAATATCAATACTTAGTAAGAAGAAAAAAACATTTATATTCTTAACAATTTTTACAATTCTATTATGTCCTATATTTGTAATATCATCATTTTATGTAAATAAAATATTTAATTCAATAAATGTAATGAACAGAAATACTGTTACTTATACAACTAATCTAATAACATTAAAAGATGGTAAGATTAATAAAAACTCAATAATAGGTATGATAAAATCACCAGATGATATTGAAGGAAATCTACTAGCAAAGAAATTATTAAAAAAAGAAGACTTAAAAAACAAAATTGAATACTACGACGAATATCCTAAAATGTTACAAGATTTATACAATGGTGAAATAGACGGATGTTTTGTTTCTAGCAACTATCCTATTCTATTTGGAGAAACAGAAAATTTTTCTAATATAGAAAATGATGTCAAAGTAGCTTACGAACTAAGCGAAGATATGAAAAACGCAGATAATAATAGTATTAAAAACAAAGGAAAAGATCTAACAGAACCATTTACTGTATTACTAATGGGTGTAGATTCTGAAATGGATGGATTGAAAGCAAATCAAGCCTTTAATGGAGATACTTTAATGCTCGTAACTTTTAATCCTAAAACATTAAATGCAACAATGTTTAGTATTCCAAGAGACACATGGGTTCCAATAGCATGTAATAACAATCGTGAAAATAAAATTAATTCATCAGCAGCTTATGGTTCAAGTTGTGTAATTAAAACACTTCAAAATTTAACAGGTATTAATATCGATTACTATGCTAAAGTTAATTTTAAAGGTGTAGTAGACTTAGTAAATGCCGTTGGTGGCGTAACTGTTAATGTTGAAAAGCCAGATTTTTGGTATATAGAAAATGGTAAAACATACAAAAACAAAGTATGTGAACAAGACTCCAATCGTCGCTTTGGTAAAGATATAGTTTGTATGGATATTGGTGAACAAACTTTAAACGGAGAACAAGCACTAGCATATGCTAGATGTAGACATTTATATGCTATATCTGACATTGCTCGTAACCAACATCAACAACAAATAATAGAAGCTTTAATAGTTAAAATAAAAGATTTAAGAAGTGTTTCAGACTTTGAAAAACTATTAAATGCTGTTTCTAAAAACATCGAAACCAATATAACATCTAACCAAATGCTATCATTATATGATGTAGCTAAAAATATGTTATCAGATCAAACCGGAACAAAAAAATTATCAATCCAAAAAACATATTTATCTTATTATAATTTAGGATTATCATATACCTCAGCTTTAGGTTATTATGAAGAATCACTAAAAGAAATTGTTAAAGCCATGAAAATCAACTTAGAATTAGAAAAACCAAAAATAATAAAAACTTTTGAAATATCATATAGCGAGAACTATACTACTCCATTAATTGGATATGGAATATCAGGAAGTAGAAAGCAAGTTGTACCTAACTATGTCGGATATGATAGTACATATGTTAGTAACTGGTGTCGTGAAAATGGTATATCTTGTAATTTTAATAGAGTTGATAGCGCTCTACAAGAAGGACAAATAATAACTCAGTCAGCCATAGGAGTTTTAATAGATTCAATTAGTTCTTTATCTTTTACAATTAGTAATGGTTCCTCTATTGTTGAAAAAATAGAAAATGAACCTACAACTAAAACACTTCCTAAACAAGAAGAAATTAAAAAACAAGAAGAACAAACAACAGAAAAAACAGAAGAAAAAGAAGAAACTAATAAAGAAAACAATAACAATAATAAAGAAGAACCAAAAGAAGATACCCCACCTAAACAAGAAGAACCAATAGAAAACCCAGAAACAGAAAATCCAATTCAAAATAATAACGAATAAGAACTAAAAGTACCCTTCGGTACTTTTAATTTTATAAAGAAGGTATATTTATTATGAAACAAGAAGTTTTTTTAACTAAAAAAAATATAAGCCAAACCAATATAGCTATCATAGCAGATATCCATTATCACAATCACTACAATAAAAAAATACTAGATAGTATTAAAAAACAGATTATAGAAAACAAACCAGACTATTTAATCATCGCTGGAGATCTATTAGATAGATCAAACTATAAATATCAAGGCTTGTTAGAATTTCTTGAAGAAATAGCTAAAATAACAATACTAATAATTGTCTTAGGTAATCACGATTATTACATAAACAACAAAGACAAAACTATTAGTAATGGAGCAAATCAAGCATTTATAAAAGAACTTAATAATCTTAATAACACATACTTACTTCGTAATGAAAAAATAATAATAGATAACATATGTTTTTATGGCTTAGATTTCCCTTTTGATCACTTTAGAATAGATAAAGAATCATATACAAGTTTCAAAAGTATTATGGATAACCAAAAAGATATGTTAGAAAACAAATACTATAATATAACCATAATTCATAGCCCAGTAAACATTTATAAATATATTCAAAAGAATCCTGAATCTAATATTGCTTTAAGTGATTTAATTATATCAGGACATACTCACAATGGTTGTATACCATACTGTATTACCAATATAATAAATAGAATATTTAAAAGTAATCGTTCCTTAGCATCTCCTTATCGTTATATATTTCCTAAATATGCTCAAGGAAGAGTCTATAAACCAAAAGATGGTATAATATACGAAGGATTAGTAAAACTAAGTAAATCAACTGGTATTTTATCAATATTTGACTTTATATTTCATAAGCAAATAAAAATGATTACGATAAAAAAAGAACCTATTAATGAAGACAAATAATTATCTTCATATAGGTTCTATTTAAATGCATCAAGTTTAGGCTTATATTCTACTACACTCCATCTTTTTCCATCTTCTTTAGCTACAACAACACTACCTTTATTATCATAACCCATATCCTTATCATAATCCCATTCAAGATTAATAACATATACTTTATCTACTTCTTTTACACATTTAGTATTATCATTTTTATTAATAGTATAACCTTCTACACAAGATTTAACACCTGTAACATCATTTACTATAACATTATCAATAAAAATATAAGAATCTTCACTAGTGCTCTTTAATTCAATACTTTTTACAACAGGTAATTCTTGTTTTCTATCTCCATAAGTATCATCTTGAACATTAGAATATAGAGTGTCCATCACTTTGGAATCAAACATATCTACCTTAGTATTATAAAAATAATCTCTTCCCCCAACATCATATTTATTAACCTTTGAATTAATAGTATATAAATCTATAACAAACATTTTAGCAACTTGTTCAGAATACTTTTTTTCATCTATCTCTTTTTCGTTTAGTATTCTTTTTAATTCTTCATATTCCTTTTTAAATAATTCACTATCACGATCTTTAATACTATAACCATATTCTTCTATACTATCCAATACCTTTACCGTAATCTTCTTCTTTGTATGTAATGATTTATAATATCCATAGCCAAAATAACAACCAACACCTATAGCTAGTAAAATAATAATTATTAAAAATATTTTTAATGATTTATTCTTCTTAGTTTTTATTTTTCTAAGCTTCTTACTCATTTTATCACCCTATTCTTCTTGACTTACAACAATATTATCTCCTTCTCTTTTTATTAAATTATGAACAATAATATCATTAGAAACAGATAACATATCCTCAGCTTGTTTTTTTATATTTTCTATATAATCTTCTTCTATTATAACATTTTCTTTTAATATTAAATAATTATTTGCTGTACTGCTATAATAAACACTATTAGTTACAAAATTACCACTAGGAAATACTACAAAATTATCATCTTTAATATCATAAATATCATGTCCTAAAGCATATTTATTAGAGAAACCCATCATATTTCCTAGTGTAGGTAATATATCATACATACCCATTGTATTACTATTAACTTTTTTAATTTTTCTAGCAACATTTTTATTTTTTGTCCAAAAAACTAATGGAGTTCTTCTATTTATTTCATGCCTAAAATTATTATAATCATAATAATTTTCGTCTCCCTCGCTATAAACTTCACCAGTTTCTACATTATAATTATAATAATAAGTATATTCATTTTTATTTAATCTAGCATCATGATCACCATATAATACAAATACAGTATTATTATAATAATCACTATCTTTAACATAATCCATAAAAGTACCTAGCGCCATATCAGCATAATGAGCACTTATTATATAATTACCTAACTTCGTACCTTTTAAATAATCATCAGTCTTAGTAATTTTTTCACCAGTATTTTCATCAACTACAGTATAAGTATTTGTTAAATCTAATTCACCAAAATAATTATATAGTTCTGGATTATAATCAGTAGCAGCAAATGGAGAATGATTAGACAATTGAATTAAAGTCCCCATATAATGCTCATTATTAGTTTCTATTTCTTCTAATTTAGACTGCATTTGCGCAAAAAAATCAACATCATTAAGACCTAATCCTAACCATCTTGGATCATTTTTATCCCCAACATCAAATTTATCTTTAAAAATCATTTCATCGTATCCTAAACTAGGATGCATATTATTTCTATTCCACATAGTAGCACTATTAGCATGAGCACTAAATGTGTAATAACCTTTATCTTTTAATAGTTTTTGTATAGTAACATAATCTCTATCATAGTAACTAACAAATACTGTACCACTACTAGCAGGCATTAAAGAAGTAGCCCAAGTAAATTCAGTATCAGAACTAGTACCAACACTTATTTGCGGATAAAAATTATTAAAATACATACCTTCTTTAACTAATTTATTCAATGTAGGAGTAATCTCAACCCCATTTATTTTCATATCAACTAAATAGTTTTGAATACTCTCCATATGAACAAATATTATATTCATACCCTCAAAAACATTAGTATATTTATTATCATTTTTTTCTTCTACTTCTTTAAATCTATTACTATAATATTCTTTAAAATAGTTAGCTGCTTCTTCATAACCAAATAAAGAACTTATTTTAGGAGTTAAACTTTGTACCAAATCATTCCCTTGATATAGAATTATCCCAAATCTTTGAACAATTAGTTCTCTATTCCATTGTTTAACTAATCTAGAAGCATCAGCACTAGTTATTCCTACAATAGTAAAACTTAATAATATAATACCCGCAAGTATAGTAGAAGCAAATGCCTTCTTACCCTTTTCCGCCTTAGAAATATAAAAATAATAATTATCGTTTTTAAAAGATTTATGAATAAAATGAAATATAATAGGAAATATAATATATATAAAATCAACAAACCTTAACTTCTCAATCAATGAATCACCTACTGTTTCAATTTGCGTTATAGTAGCAAGCAAACTAAAAGAAACAAAAGATGTATAAAAAATATAATATATTGAATTAACAATACAAGCCAAAGTAATTATAAATAACCAATTACGATAATATTTATATCTTTTATCAGCTTTTATTAAATAAGCAAAAGATCCAATAATAACTATTAATGCTAAATCACAAATAAATGGTTTATAATCAAATGGACTTTTAACAGTATTTACTCTTATTAATATAGTTTCTATTAAAGCAAACAAAGCAAAAATAATAAACAGTCTATTAGTAACTAAATAAGATACAACCCTTTTACTATTCTTTTTAATAAAAGCAGAAATTTTCTTTTTCAAAATAATCCCTTCTTTATTAGACAATTATATCAAATATACAAAAAAATATAAATAATTAAGTAATAATTATACAAAAAACGCATATAAAAAGGATTTTTTACTTGATATTTACTACTTTTAATGATAATATTTATTTGTACGCAGGTGTAGTACAACGGTTAGTATACAACCTTGCCAAGGTCGAGATGGCGGTTCGATTCCGCTCACTTGCTCCAAAGAATAATACTCAGTTCTAACACTGAGTTTTTATTTGTCATTAATCGCCATCTCGACTTGACAAAGTTTTCTTAAATAGTACTATATTCTCTTTAATGAAATTCCATCTAATACAAACTAAATACCTGAATTTATTCAAAACATTGTTGAAAGATTATTTAATTATAATAGTTTAGATTTAAAATATTTTAAACAACAATATGATCCAAAAGTTAAAAGAAAAGAAGCAAATAAATTTAAAGGTTTTAATTTGCTTAATAAAAAAGATAAAGAAAAAGACGATGGCTTTGAACTTTAAGTTATCGTCTCTTAATTATTTAATAATTCCATTATCATTATCTTCTTAGCGATGGTTTGCTTTTATCACTATATAATTTTTCCCATTCTCTCCCAATCTCGTCGTATTCATCTTGTGATTGTGAATTATTCATTTCTTGCCATACTCTTCTAACATTCATTAATCTAGTAAATACATCCTGTACTTGTTTTTCAATATCACATATTTCAGCAAAAGTATTAGGCATTGTATCATCGAGTTCAGAATAATCTAAATTTAATCTATTTGCTCGCATTCCTGTTACCCAAAGAGTTAAATCAGAATTACTTAATTGAAGCATTTCTCTTGCTTTCTCACTAATCGTTTTTACTGCATCAGCTGTATTCAATTTTGTAGATTTTTCTTGACGAGTTATAAATGTAGGATAATCATAAAATGTAGCTATAATTAATAATTCTATAATCCATTGCAAATCACTATCAGAATATTTAGCTGTTTCTGTTGTTTTTTCCAATACTGCACTACTATCGATTATTCCATTATTTAAATATGGTCTATCAAAAACTTCTATCTTTGCGTTCATATTCAAATTTCCATTATTATCTACTAAAAAATCCAAAACGTTAAAAGCATTAGGATTATCTGATGGCATGTAAAATTTACTATTTCCATATTGATGAATATTATATATTAGCTCACCTATTTTTGACATACACTTCCTCCTTGTATGTATTGTAGCACTTTTTTGATTTATTTCCATATTAATATTTACATTTTAAATGATTTTACGCTATTATTGTTATGAAAGTTAGTTGTACTAACTTATATAGTGATAGTTTCAAATTATCTTATCTATCGCTCCATGAGAAAATATGCTCGAATTTTTCGAGGTTAGATATGCGACTAATTCAGAAATGGATTAGTTTTTTGTATTCATTATAAAAAAATATCCTAATACTTTATTAAGATATTTTTTCTTGAACTATCATTTTTCTTTTATTTCAGATTCATATAATTTTTTATATTGTTTGCACCTTTTTAATAGTTGTTTATGTGTACCAGAGTTTATTACTCTTCCATTTTCGACAAAGAAAATTTTATCACAATTTAAAATTTTTGAAAATCTATGGGCAATGATCATAATTGTGTATTCGTTTTTTAGATTATCTATTGCTTCTTGGATTTGCATTTGTGTTTCATTGTCTAAAGCACTTGTCGCTTCATCAAAGAGAATAATCTCTGTTTTTTGAATCAAAGCTCTAGCAATAGCTAGTCTTTGTTTTTGACCTCCTGATAGTAATACTCCTCCTTCGCCAACAACTGTGTCATATTTATCAGGAAGAGATTCTATGAATTCATCTAAGCAAGCTGATTTACATGCTGATTTCATTTCTTGTTCTGTTAAATTGTTTTTTATTAGTTTTAGATTGTCTTTTATACTCATATTAAATATGTATGGATTTTGACTTATAAGCGATATATTACCTCTAAGAGAATCTCTATCTAATTCTCTTATATCAATATCATCGATTAATATTTTTCCATTGTAATTATCGTATAATTTGCACAACAAAGAAAATATTGTAGACTTCCCTGCACCACTTTTTCCAACAAAAGCAACAGTTTCATTAGCTTTAACCTTAAAACTCATATTATTTAAAACATTTCTTTCATTATCATAGGAAAAAGAAATATCTCGAAATTCAAAATCACCATTAATTGCATCTAAATGCAATTTTCCAAATTTTTCTTTACTAAATATCTTCTCATCCATTATTGAAAAAATTCTATCACAAGAAAGATTAAATCCTTTTATAGTTTTAATTAATAATCCGTTGTTTTTGATAAAATCAGTTACTTTAGACATAGAATTGTATAATATAATTGCAATTGCAATTTCCATCATGCCATTATATATCAATAATGCTATTAAAGAAACTAATAAGAATCTATATGTAAAGACAGAAAACCAAAAAATATCTTCCCATTTTCTATTTGTGTTATCAAGTTCATATCTTTTTTGATTTAATACTTCTACTTTTGAATCTAATATATCTTTAAAACTATCATAGGCATTTAATATTTTAATGTCTTTTGCACCTCTTACAGTTTCACTAATAAAACTAGTAGTTTTCTCGTTTTCTTCTTTAAATGCCTTATCTTTTATAGAATAGTTCTTTTCTTTATACAAAGCTATTATAAATATAATTAAAGTACATATTACAAAATATAAAAAAGCAATTTTATTCAATATAAATATAGTTACAAAAATACCAATATCTGATAATAATTGTCCTAAAACTTGTATTAAATCTTTAAATAATATTGCTAAACTACTTGTATCACTAGTTATTCTTTGAATGAACAAACCAGAACTATTTTTATCTATGCATTCTTTTTTTATTGTTAATATTTCTTCACTCAATGAGGATTGCAAACTAGTAAATAGATTTTTGTATATTTTTTGGTAACAACCTCTTAAAAAATAATAAATTGTATTATGTGATAGTTCAATAGCAAAAACAAGTAAAGCAGTTAAGAATAAACCTATCATATCATTGCTTGTCAATTTTATAATTAATTTAGCACTTAATAAAATAACAGATATTCTAATTGCAACAAATATTACGTTATAAATAATACATTTAAAAATTAGAAATTTATTACTTTCGGCATATTTCCACAACTTTTTAAAATTTCTAATAAACAATTTCATATTGTGATCACTTCCTATACTAAATTATACCATTAAATTCATTATTTTTATCATTTATATGGAAATAATTTTATTTTATGCTATTATTGTTATAGAAG
>JAEEGL016491104.1_pt1 | contig 14378 bp, 17 predicted proteins | sample 9134231 | NCBI WGS metagenome assembly JAEEGL01 (sample SAMN16246548, study PRJNA631951) | gut metagenome | biome: gut microbiome; feature: rumen; material: fiber-attached | host: Bos | place: Iran: Karaj | collected 2018-10
CTTTATCGTAACTGATGAAGCGTATGCTTACTTAAGAGAAATTATCGAAGAGAATAGAGATATGAAAAACTTTGGTAATGCTAGATTTGTAAGAAATATCTATGAAAAAACAATTATTCGTCATGCTGCTAATGTCAAAGATAAAAAACAAAAGAAGATTCTTAAAACAATTACTAAAGATGATATCAATACGGATAATTTGATTTTAAAATAAAGAAATTGAAAAACAATTTCTTTTTTGTTATAATTATAACGAGTTGGTGATACTATGGAAAAATATGAAGAGATAGAAAGAAGTATTATTAAAAAATTTAGAAAAGTTTTATGGAGTAAATTTGTCAAAGCTATTCAAGAATATAAATTGATCGAAGATAATGATAAAATTATGGTGTGTATCTCTGGCGGTAAAGATTCATTCCTATTAGCCAAATGTTTTCAAGAACTAGAGCGTCATGGCAAACAAAATTTTACTGCCTGCTACGTTTCAATGGATCCAGGTTATAACAAGGTAAATCGTAAACTAATCGAAGATAATGCCAAATTATTAAATATTCCTATTAAAATCTTTGAAAGTGATATATTTGATGTAGCCAATACCGTAACTGAAGGGAATCCTTGTTATTTATGTGCCCGTATGCGTAGGGGATACTTGTATAGCAAAGCCCAAGAACTTGGCTGTAATAAAATAGCTTTAGGTCATCACTTTGATGATGTGATTGAAACAACTCTTTTATCGATGTTTTATGGCTCAGAAGTAAAAACGATGATGCCTAAACTACATAGTGACAATTTTCCTGGTTTAGAATTAATAAGACCATTATATCTTGTCAAAGAAGAAGATATCATTGCTTGGAAAAAATCAAATGACCTAACTTTTTTAAACTGTGCCTGTCGTTTTACCGAAGCTTGTAGTATCAATGATGATGGAACAAGTAAACGCCTTGAAATAAAAAACTTAATCAAAGAATTGAAGAAAGTTAATCCTAACGTTGACAATAATATTTTTAAATCATTAGATAACGTTAATCTAAATTGTGTCATTGGTACCAAAGTAAATGGAAAGTATCATAGTTTCCTAGAAAATTATGATAAAATTGACAAAAACTAAGAAATTTACTATAATATCAACTCGTATTTGAAAGAGGGGATATTATGAAAAAAGGATTTATACCAGTTGAAGCCATCGTTGGTAAAAAATATAGAACTTGGTATATGGATGTATCTAATTTAACTATCAAAGAATTAGTGGAACTAAAAAAAGAATTAAGAGAAAGTAAAATCGATAGTGTTGCATCTTTAGATGCCATCATTCACGATATAATTAATTATGATGTTGATAAATCGAAAATGATTAGACGTGAAATGCAAAAAGAAAAGGCTAAATATAGAAATTCAAAAGCTTTAATTAGAATGAAAAAAAGAGGAAGATAATTCCTCTTTTATTTTTTAAATATTTAGCAATCTATCTTGACAATTGCTAATAGAAGTGCTATATTAATTTTTGTAAGTAAAGGATGAGTGATATTATGGCTAAAAAACAATTTAAAGCCGAATCAAAAAAATTGTTAGATATGATGATAAATTCTATCTATACCAACAAAGAAATATTTTTAAGAGAATTAATTTCAAATGCTAGTGATGCGATTGACAAACTATATTTTATGTCACTAACCGATAAGAAATTAAAAGTAAAAAAAGAAGATTTAGTAATCAAAGTAATTCCTGATAAAGAAAAAAGAACCATTCGAATTACTGATAATGGTATTGGTATGACCAAAGATGAACTAGAAGATAATCTTGGTACCATTGCTAAAAGTGGCAGTGAACTATTCAAAGAAAATAATGATACCGCTAAAGATTTATCGATTATTGGCCAATTCGGGGTCGGTTTCTATTCTGCTTTTATGGTTGCTGCTAAAGTTGAAGTACTAAGTAAAAGCATTAATAGTGATGAAGCATATTTATGGACTAGTAGTGGTGCTGATGGTTATACCATTACACCATCAGAAAAGAAAAATAATGGTACCGAAATTACATTATATTTAAAAGAGAATACCGAAGAAGTAGATTATGATTCATTGCTTGAGGATTACCGCCTTGAAGGAATTATTACCAAGTATTCGAACTATATTAAATATCCAATTAAAACGTATCATCAAGATGAAAAAGGCAAGATTGAAGAGCATACTGTAAACAGTATGATTCCAATTTGGAAAAAGAAACAAACTGATGTCAAAGATGAAGAATACAATAATTTCTATACCGATAAGTTTTATGATTATGAAAAACCATTAAAAGTAATTCGTAGTGAAGTAGAAGGATTGACTAGTTATCAAACACTATTGTTTATTCCATCTCATGCGCCATTTAACTATTACACCAAAGAATATGAAAAAGGCTTAGAACTATATTCTAAAGGCGTAATGATTATGGATAAATGCCCGGATTTATTACCTGACTATTATAGTTTTGTCAAAGGATTAGTTGATTCTGAAGATATTGCCTTAAATATTTCACGTGAAACAATGCAACAAGATCATCAGGTTGCATTAATTGCTAAGAATATTGAAACTAAAATTCATAAAGAACTACTTAATATGTTAAAAGAAAATCGTCCTGATTATGAAAAGTTCTATCAAGCTTTTGGAATGGGCTTAAAGCATGGTATCTATACTAGTTACGGAGCCAACCGAGATAAACTTGAAGATTTATTAATGTTTTATTCTTCTAAAGATGAAAAGTATGTTACCTTAGATGAATATGTTGAAAGAATGAAAAATGACCAAAAAGAAATCTATTATGCTAGCGGCGAAACAATTGCCAATATTAAGATGTTACCACAAGTAGATATGGTCTTAGATAAAGGTTATGAAGTATTATATTTAACTGAATACCTAGATGAATTTGTCATTAAAATATTAAATACTTATAAAGAAAAAACATTCCAAAATATTACTGATAAGTCATTTGATACATCAACCGAAGAAGAAAAAGCCGATATAGAAAAAATAAATACTGACAATAAAGAATTACTAACTAAAATGCAAGAAATCTTAAAAGATCAAGTTAAAGAAATAAAATTTACCAATAAATTAAAAAAACATCCGGTATGTTTAACTTCATCTGGCGAATTATCACTTGAAATGGAAAAAATAATCAACAGTATGCCAGCCGAAAGTGATAAAGTAAAAGCTGAAACAATCTTAGAAATCAATGATAATCATGAAATTAGTAAAAAATTAAGAAAATTATATGAAGATAATAATATGGAAGAATTAACTAAATATACTAAAGTATTATATAATCAAGCACGACTATTATCTGGATTAAATGTCGATAATCCTAGCGAATTAACTGATTTAATCTGTGAAATGATAGCTAAATAAGGATAAGTATGGAAATAATAAAATATGAAAAGAAGAGTAATGGTAATTATCTGATATATTTAGATGATGGCAGAAAGATTAAACTAAATGAAGATATTATTTTAAAACATAAATTACTCTATAAAAAAGAAATTGATGAATTCTTTCTTGAAGAAATAATGACTGAGAATAACAACTATGATATTTATAATAAATGTGTTAACTATATTGGAGTAAGACTTCGTAGTATTAATGAAATGAATGAATATATGTCAAGAAAAGGTGTTAGTGAAGAAATAATTAATGAAACTATCACAAGACTTATCAAAAACAAGTTATTAGATGATGAAGTATTTACTCAAGCCTTCATCAAAGATAAATTAAATTTTACAACAATGGGTCCATATCGTATCGAATTAGAACTTCAAAAACATCATATCGATAGCGGTATTATTAATAAATATATTAGTAATATTGATAATAAGTTATTGGAAGATAAAATTAATAAACAAATAACTAAACTAATTAAAAGTAATAAAAACAAACCTAATTTAAAAAATAAAATCTATAATAATCTCCTTAACTTAGGTTATTCTAGTGAATTTATCTTAGATAATTTAAATAAGTATAATTTCTAATAAATGGTAAATATTATATCTAGGTGATATAATGAAGAAAAAATTATTGTTGTTAATAATGCCATTTTTACTCCTAGCATGTACAATGTCTAACACTCCAACCAGTAAAGTTGAAGAACTATTTATGAAGTATCAAAAAGTTGATAATGATATCAGTTTAGGTATCGATAATGTCCTAAATGAACAAAATCTAACTGATACCCATAAACAAAGATATCGTAAGTTATTAGAAACACAATATCAAAATTTAAGTTATAATATTAAAGATGAAATAATTGATGGTGATAATGCGACAGTTATCGTTGAAATTGAAGTAATCGATTATAAAAATAGTATTAGTGATTTAACTTTTGATAGCACAATCTATACCAAAGAAAGTTTCGATGAAACAAAACTGGATCGTTTAGAAAATGCTAGGGCCAAGGTTACATACACCTTAGAATTAACATTGACTAAAGATGATGAAAACACTTGGAAATTAAATGCCTTAACAAATGAACAAATTAAAAAAATACAAGGAATGTACTAATCCTTGTTTTTTTAGGCCTGTCTATTTTTAATCATATATTTATAACATATTAATATAATTAATTAGAAAAGAGGAAAATATGATAAATAAAAAGAATTTGTGGTTTTTAACATTGTTTAGTTTAGTCCTTGTCTTAAGTGTTTATTATATTACAATGCCGAAAGAATTGTTACTTACCAATAATGATATGGTAAGTGATAATGATAGTCACATTGAGATAACGGAAACCAGTATTATTGAAACATTGCGTACTGAAGATAATGCCAATACTTTGGAAGAAATAAGTAAATTAAAAAATAAGATAAGTGATAATACTCTTACAACGGATGCTAAAAATGAAGCATTTGATGCCTTAAAATTATTAAATCAAATAAGTAGTAAAGAAGAACTATTGGAAGAAAAAATAAAAAATAATTTAAACTTAGATTCTTTTATTAAAATTGATGGTGATCAAATAAGGGTAGTAGTCGAATCAGATGAACACAGTAGTACCCTAGCTAATGATATTATGAGGACAATTCAAGCTAATTTTGATACAAAACAATATATTTCAATTCAATTTAAATAAATTAGACATTTGCTCTCACTTAAACTAAAAATATTCATATGATATTATGAATATATAATAACACCCATTGGGAAGTGAGGTATTTATGGATAAATTTATATTGACCAAAAGAGAGAAAGAAGTATTTAAATTACTTGTAAATGGCAAAACTACGAAAGATATTGCCCTTGATTTAGGAATTAGTGAAAAGACAGTTAGAAATCATATATCTAATACAATGCAGAAATTAGGTGTCAAAGGAAGAAGCCAAGCGGTTGTTGAATTACTAAGAATGAAAATAATTACATTATAGCCACATTGTGGCTTTTTCTCATATAAATAAAATAAAAACATAAGATTAAATAGGTGATATCATGTTAAAAAGAATGATGTTAAGAAAAATAGCGGTCGCATCGACCATCTTATTAGTTATGTCTCTTATGTATCTAATTCCTGTCAATAAAGAAATTGATTTAAATAACAATCAAGAATTAGAATATGTTTATCCCAACGATCTAGCTGTTATCTATCTCTTGAATGATAATAATTATTTAGCACTCACTAAAGTGAGTGCTAGTAATCAAAATGAATTGACTAAAGCGAGTGATCTAATCGAAACATTAACCATAAATGGTAAAAAAGCAGCTATTATTCCTAGCGGTTTTAAATCGTTATTGCCTCCTAATACGAAAGTATTAGATTTAACCTTAAAAGATAAAATATTAACAATTAATTTTTCAAAAGAATTTAATAATGTTAAAAGAGAATATGAAGAAAAATTAGTGGAAGCATTAATATATACCTTAACCAATATCGATGGTATCGATAAAATAATTATTAAGGTAGCAGGTGAACAATTAAGTGCGCTACCTAATAGTAAAGAAAAATTACCGGCTTATTTAGATAAAAATTATGGTATCAACAAAAAATATGAATTAGCTAGTTTAAAAGATATTGATTCGTATATTATTTACTATGTCTTTAATTATAATGATGAAGTATATTATACCCCGGTAACCAAATATGTTAATAATCAAAATCAAGATAAAATTAAAATTATAATTGACGAATTAGCGTCATCATTAATTTATGAAAGTAATCTTATGAGTTATTTAGATGCAAACGTTAAATTATTAAATTATGAAATGACCGATAATGTCATAAAATTAAACTTTAATGATCTAATATTATCAAGTATCACCGACAATCTAATTTTAGAAGAAGTAATGTATACGATTGGGTTATCTTTATATGATGAATATGATATTGATAAAGTAATCTTTTTAGTTAACAATCGCGAAATTGCTACATTTTCACCTAAAATGCTTGATTTAAAATGAGTTTTGGTATATAATTAGTTAGCAATCGGAAATTATTGCTAACTGTCCTCATAGCTCAGCTGGATAGAGCACACGCCTTCTAAGCGTGCGGTCGAAGGTTCGAATCCTTCTGGGGACGCCACTTGAATATATAGTCACTTCGGTGACTTTTTTTATATCTAAATATGGTAATATTTAAATAATTATTGGTAAAAAAATAACCAAAACAATAAAAAAATAGAAAAACTTTTTATAATATAAAACTCCTGTGCCAATAGTGGCTATTAGCCTATATATTAATGCCTAAATATAGATGAAAATATATTTAAGCGAGGCTGATAGTACATATGGTAGAAGAATTAAATAAAGAAGTAAACATTCATGATGATGAGTATTATTATAAGATTATTCGCAAAAATATTCGTTATTTTCGTCTAAAAAAGAATCTAACTCAACAGCAGTTAGCAGATCTTATCGATATGTCCAGAGAGTACGTATGTGATATAGAAAACGATAGTCGTAATAAACATTTGACAATTGCTGTTTTAGGCAGAATTGCCGATGCGATGAATGTTCATATTGTCAATTTCTTTATCGAAGATAATCCAATGAAAGGTGAGTAGTATGAAACAAGAAAAGATTGGTAAATTAATTGCCAAACTACGTAAAGAAAAAGGTTTAACCCAACAAGAATTAGGCGATAAAGTAGGGGTAGGATACCGTGCTGTATCAAAATGGGAAACAGGCCTAACTTTACCAGACATATCAATTATTAAAGAACTAAGTGAAATCTTAGGCATAACAGCCGATGAATTATTAAAAGGTGAATTAAATAAACCAACTAATAATCATAAAACATCTAAAAAGAACTATCTCTTTTTAATTCCCATAATCATAATCTCATTAATCATCATTACACTATTCTTAAAAGAATACAACCGTGAATATAAATATGAACTAGATACAAATAACGGCCAAAGCCATATTTCTGGCAGAGCCATATTAAAAGGTAACAAATTATCATTAAATATTAATAAAATTAGTTTTGATGATTATGCCATAAATCAAATCATGATCAAGAATTATCAATACAATGTCTTATCTAATGATAGTGTTATCATTGGCTTTGGTTATAATGATAGTTTAGAAATCTTTCAAGATGAAATGAGCATCGGAGAACTTATGGAAAATTTAACGATTAATTATGTCGATGAAATAAACATTCCGAAAGATGTTATTGTTAAGAATAATCTTAAACTAGTATTTACTTTTATTGATATTAATGACAATCCGATAAATAAAGAAATAGAAATAATCTTAATTCCTGAAAAAGAAGCTAATCAACTAGATAAGTAGAATGATTCGCTTTAAAAGTTGTTTCGTAGAAACAGCTTTTTTATTATGATAATTTTTGGAAAGGAGGTAAAAAATGGAAATAAGCCAAAAGGGTTTTACTAAGTATTTATTAATGGGAATAGTTGTGGTTTCTATTTTTATGATAAATATTGGTAAGGCTCAAGCTTTGCACAATGATTATGTCAATTATTTTGGTATAGCTATGACTGATGATGAATATTTCACACTAGTAAATCTAGGTTTTACAGATGATGAAATCTATTATATGACGGCAGATACATTTAATGAAAACAAAGATTTAGATGCAACTTTATTAACGGCAAATCATAAGTATTTTAAAATTACTGAGTCAATCTATGGAATTGAAAAGAAAACTGAAGTAACTGAACAAGAATGTTTAGAATATCTAAAAAATCTAAATCAAGGTATTCGTGGTGAGATAAATACAACTTATCTTCACGAACTATCGACTATTTCACAAAATGGTGCTAAATATCGTTATAAAGATAGTGTCAGTTGGTATAATATGCCAAGTAATAAAAGTTTTGATGTAACTGGTATTGGTTTTGTAAATAGCGTAGCGATAGACTCCAGTGTATATTTTAATTACGTATATGAGAATTCTGCTGGTAATTACACTTCTTCAACACTATATTATGACAAAAAGAGTACCGCCTATGGTGGCAGTGCTGTCTATAAAATACCAACAGATATAGTCGCATTGGGATCAAATATTTACTTTGATGTTATTAAGAATACGACTGATACATTAACTAATCTAACATTTTGTGGTGACTATGCTCACTCATTAGTTCATGTAACTTCGAGTCAAGCTGCTAATCATTATATTGGTTCAACTGGAATTGATCATGACTCTTCTGTTTATAACAGTTTTAATCAAATACCTTGTGCTTATGCGTCAGTCAATGTGACATGGTAAAAAAAATGTAAGTGATTACTAGAAATAGATAATAAGAATATAAAGATTTTATAACTGAGAATTTGGTATACCAGACTTTATATGTGGTTTGCTTATTATCTTTAATATAAATCGTACGATAAAAACTATTTCTTAGGAAATAGTTTTTTTATACAAAAAAAGAAGAATTAATAAATAATTCTTCTGAATACGTGATATTCACCATATACTGGGGCATATAAGATGCCACTTGCAGGTGTTGCAGCATGAACCATCATACCACCACCGGCATAGATTCCAACGTGTCCTGCATAAACTACTATATCACCTGGTAAAGGTTCACCAGTGACTAGTTCTCCAATGTATGGATAATCGCCACTTGCTCTTGGAAGAGAATATCCAAAGTTAGCATATACACTCATTGTAAATCCTGAACAGTCAGTACCATTAGTAAGCGATGTTCCTCCATATACATACGGATTACCGACAAACTGTCTTGCAAAATTTACGACTTGTTGACGAAGACTAACTTTTTCTTCTTCTGACAAAGAAGCATTTTTCTCATCGTTTTGAGCTATATTAACAGTGTAATTAGCAAATACTACTGGTTTTGGTTTTTCCTTAACAGTAAACGTTGCTACAGCTGTGCTAATATTATTACCACCATCGGTAGCTTTGATGTTTACGGTATGTTCACCGCTATCAGTTGTATCTACTTCTTCTTGGATTGTCATCTTACAATCTGATAAATCGATACATTCGGCTATGTCAGTAACTTTAAATTCACTATCATAATCGATTTCAACATTCTCCTTAACTTTAATTGTTGGTTTTATCGTATCGATAACTCTGATCGTCGATTTAACGTTAGTAAGTTTACTAAAATGATAATTATCATCATTATAAACTAGATAGTAATTAAATCTACCAATCATTTTTGTGTTTCCATCTTCATCTAGTGGAACACTGCTTTCCATTACTAACTTACTATCATTGCTGATTAGTCCGATGTAACGGGTAATTTCATCAGGTAATTTTTCACCAAGTTCTAGCGTAATATCGTTTAATTTAACGTAGACATTACGTTCATAATAGAACCCCATTATAAATGTTAGTCCTATTAAGACTATTAGTGGAAATACAAAGGTTTCCACAATTCTTTTTGTAATTTTCTTAATTAAATACCGCTCTGTTTTCATACGCAATCACGTTTTCAATGATACCATAAATTACCACTAAAGTCAAATTATTTTTACAGTCGCTTGACACTTGGATGACCAAAGCCATATATTTAAAGGGTTTAAATTTATTAAATCATTTTTTTAGAAAGATGGCATATAATTAACCGAAAGGATGATTTTATGAAGAAAATAGTACCGTTTAATAATGTATTAGATTTTAATACTGATGTTAGTGAAATTACAGCTATTTCGTTAGAACATGATATTAAAAAAGAACCCGATAGTATCAGTGGTGTATTCTATATTGAAGGGGAGTATAAAATAACTGAAGGAGATTTAAAAAAAGAGCCTTTTTCCTTTGAATTACCTTTTGATATTGCCCTAGGTTGTACTTATAATTTAGATACGCTTGTCGTAGATATTGATGATTTTAGATATGAATTGATAGATTCAAAAAAATTAAAAGTAAATATCGATCTTTACATTGATGGCGAAGAAGTAGATGATTTATTTACCGCAGAAGAAATTCGAAAACTTAATGATGAACCCAGGGAAACGAATGAGACAGTGGCTTCACCATCTAAAGTTGAGGTTACTGAAGATTTATCTTTATTAGATGATATGTTAAATGATGATAATGAAAGCGATAACAATAATAATCAAAATGTTAATATCTTTAATGGATTTAATGAAGAAGAGAAATATATTACCTATCATGTATATCCCTTCACCGAAAATGATACTTTAGATAAGGTTATTGAAAAATATCATACTAGTAAGGAAGAATTAGCTAAATATAATCTATTAGATGATCTAAAAGTTGGCGATAAACTAATAATTCCAGAAAATACTGATGATAAATAAAATAACACTCAAAAAGAAAATTAAGATTATCAATGATGATTATGTTATAAAAAAACAAAAAGAATCTTTAAATGATACTTATAATTATCTAATGTCACGATCTTTTAATAATTTTCCTAAAATAATTGACAATAGAGATGGCTATGTCTACTACGAATATATCGAAGATTTAAATGAACCAAAAGAACAAAAAATAATCGATTTAATTCTTTTAATAAGCATCTTACATAGTAAGACAACCTTTTACGAAGAAGTCGATTTAGATTATTATAAAAAAATATATGAAGATATTACTAATCGGATTGATGATACATATAATTATTATAATAATCTAATGGACAATATTGATAATGAAGAATATATGTCACCAGCTAATTATCTAATTGCTAGAAATATTACTTTGGTTTACAAATCACTAAATTATGCCAAAGAAAATATTGCTTTATGGTATGAAATAATTCCTGACAAAAGAAAAGCTAGGGTAGTTATGACCCATGGTAATTTAAATTTAGAGCATTATTTAAAAAGTGACAAATCTTATTTGATTAGTTGGGATAATTCTAAAATAGATATGCCGATATACGATTTAGTTTTATTATATAAAAATAATTGTTTAGAATTTGATTTTATCGATTTATTTAAAATATATTTAAGTAAATATCATTTAAATGATGATGAGTTACTTTTGTTTCTTGTTTTAATTTCGATACCGGATAAGATCAAATTAGAAAAAACAGAATATCAAACTGTTTTAAGTATCAAAAGATTATTAGATTATCTTTATAAAACTAATAGTTTACGGAAAGAATATCGTATAGAAAAGCAAAAAAATAAAAGTAGTAAACAAAAGAAACAAGACTAAAACATTGATAAAACATGGCAAAATCAAAGTAATGATAAAATGATAAAAAATAATAATTACTAATACGATACTAAGAAGCAGCGTAATTAATTTTAAACCGACAAAAAAACGAAAACAATTAAAAAAATTATTAAGCATATTATCACCTAGTATAAAATATGAAAAAAAAGCCATTTTGTGCTTGACTTTTAGTAATAATTATAATATAATCTATAACGAAGAAACGGAAAGTAGATGTATTTATCTCACCTGATTAGCACAGCTGATGGGTAACAAGCCTTAGAAAATATACAGAAGTATAATTAGGTTTTTAGATGAATACAGACGGTTTCTGTATTCATTTTTCTATGGAGGTGTTATTTATAACAAAGGAAAGGGAAAACCCAATTAATGAACAAATAAGGGTAAATGAAATGATGGTCATTGGACCAAATGGTGAACAATTAGGTATTAAATCTAAACAAGATGCTTTGACATTAGCTAAATATGCTGGCTTTGATCTAGTACTTATGAGTGAAAGCTCTAATCCACCAGTATGTAAAATAATGGACTATAATAGATTCCGTTATGAAAAGAAAAAGAAAGCTAAAGAAGCTATGAAAAAGCAAAGAGAAGCAATTGTTGATACAAAAGAATTTAGATTATCAACAACAATTGATGTTCACGATTTTAATACGCGTGTTAAAAATGCTCGTAAGAATTTAGAAAAAGGAGCAAAAATTAAAGCAAGTATTAGATTTAAAGGCCGTCAAATATCACATCCAGAATTAGCTAAAGATGTCCTTATGCGTTTTAGTAATGAACTTTCTGATATTGCAGAAATAGAAACTGAACCTAAATTAGAAGGTAGATCTATGTATATGCAACTAACACCTAAAAAATAAAAGGAGAATTATTATGACAAAAGTAAAGAAAAATAAGATGAAAACCCACAAGGGAATGAAAAAAGTATTCAAAGTAAGAAAAAGTGGTAGTATTGCTATGTCACATCAAGGAGTACTTCACAATACTGGTAAGAGAACTGCCAAAACAAACAGACAAAAAAGAAATGCAAGTAGTTTAGACAAATCAGACTACAAGAGAATCAAAGATTTAATATAGGAGGCATATAAGAGATGGCAAGAGTTAAAGGTGGCACAGTAGCACGTGCTAGAAGAAAAAAAGTATTAAAAGAAGCTAAAGGTTACTTTGGCAGTAAACACAGATTATATAAGACAGCTCACGAACAATTAATGCATTCTGGTGAATATGCATTTAGAGACAGACGTCAAAACAAACGTAATTTTAGAAAATTATGGATTGCTAGAATTAATGCAGCATGTAGAGATGCTGAAATTAGTTATTCTAGATTCATCAATGGTTTAGGTATTGCTGGTGTAACAGTTAATAGAAAAATGTTATCAGAATTAGCTATTGATAATAGAGAAGCGTTTAACGATTTAGTAAAAATTGCTAAAGATGCTCTAGATGGTAAAGCATACGCTCCAAAAGAAGTAAAATTACCAGCTAAGAAAGAAGAAACTGTTGTAGCAGCTACTGAAAAGAAAGCACCTGCTAAGAAGGCACCTGCAAAGAAAGAAACAGCTAAAGAAGCAACAGCTAAGAAACCAGCTGCTAAGAAGACTACAACTGCAAAAAAAGCAGCTCCAGCTAAAAAAGAAACAGTTGCTAAAAAGGCACCTGCTAAGAAGACAACTACAGCTAAGAAACCAGCTGCTAAAAAAGCAAGTAAATACGCATTAAAATATGAATATCTATATTCATATTTTTTTTGTGGCATTTACATTTTTTAATTAGATATGTTATAATTAATTTAGTTATTATCGATGGAGGTAATGATAATAATGAGCGCCCGACCATTAAATTGGTGACGAGGTTGATAGTTATCGAAAATTCGGCGGATTCTATCACGGAAGTGCATTCGTTAGATATATTTAAAAAACAAAATCAAAATTGTAACAGAGGATATATCAAGCACATAATATATAACAAGGAGAAAATTATGTGTGGAATTACAGGCTATATTGGCAAAGAAAAGAAAGCCCTTACGGTTCTAATTAATGGTTTAGAACATCTTGAATATCGTGGCTATGATTCAGCTGGAGTGGCTTATATTCATAATGATAAATTGATCATCAAAAAATCTCCTGGCAGAATTGCCAATTTAAAAGATAGCTTAGATTTTACGAATGATTCAAATATTGGTATTGGGCATACTAGATGGGCTACGCATGGTAAACCAAGTAAAGAAAATGCCCATCCGCATAATTGTCAAGATATTACAATTGTCCACAATGGTATTATTGAAAACTATTTAGATTTAAAAAATGAACTATTAAAAAAAGGATATCAATTTAAAAGTGATACTGATACCGAAGTGGCCTGTGTCTTATTAAATGATTTATATCATGAGACAAATAATCTTTTTAAAGCAATTCAAAAATTTAAAAAGAAAGCTCTTGGTGCCTATGCGATTGGTTTAATTTGTAATCAAGAAAAAGATGCCATATATGCCATTAAAAAGAATAGCCCTTTAATTATTGGCATTGGCAATGAAGCAAATTATTTAGGTTCTGATGTACCAGCTATTGTTGACTATACTAACAGATATATTATTTTAGATGATGGTGATTATGCCAAAGTTACAATGGATAAAGTAATTGTTTATAATGATCACGATGAATTAGTTGATAAAGAGATTAAAACTTTTAATGTAAATAGTGAAGATGTTGGTAAAAAAGGCTATGAACATTATATGCTAAAAGAAATATATGATGAGTCTGATGTCATCAAAAGAA
>JAEEGL016747511.1_pt1 | contig 14378 bp, 14 predicted proteins | sample 9134231 | NCBI WGS metagenome assembly JAEEGL01 (sample SAMN16246548, study PRJNA631951) | gut metagenome | biome: gut microbiome; feature: rumen; material: fiber-attached | host: Bos | place: Iran: Karaj | collected 2018-10
GGGCATAATGGGTCTTTTTTCCAAGCCTGTCATAGAGGTGACGGCAGCAGTTGAGGAGGAGCAGGACGGATATGATGCTCCGGTAAAAACAGACTTGCGGAAAGGCAAAACCGCGCAGGGGGCCGCATATGATCACAGAGCGGGCAAGGAGAACGAGCTTACAAAATATAAGGATGTTCTGACTGATGAGGAATATGAGAAGCTTCATCCACAGAAGAAGGAGGATAAAGCACCGGTACAGGACGACCGGAGCAAGGACAAGCTGGAGAACCTTCATACCTTCATAGAACAGCAGCTTAAGACCGTTATGGATGCCGATACCGAAATGTCGGAGAAGGCCGATCAGAAGAAAAACAGCGGGAATAAAGAGGTCATGAGCTTTATAAAGCTCATATATACCACGCTTATAAACAATGAGGTGGATGAGAAATATGCGAATGATCTGGTGGAAGAGGTGGAGAAGCTGTCGAAGCCCGGCGTGACCATCGATTATCTGCTTTCCAACATATATCAGAAACTCATACTTAAATTCGGTGTGAGCTCGGGTATAAGAGGCAGCGAGGAGGGGCCTAAGCTTATCTTCTTTTTGGGACCCACAGGCGTAGGTAAGACAACCACCATAGCCAAGATAGCATCAGAGGAAGCGGTATCGAAAAAGAAAAAGGTTGCCCTCATTACCTCCGATACGTACAGGATCAAGGCTGCAGAGCAGCTTCGGACATATGCGGAGATCATGGACGTACCCTTCAGGGTGGTTTATACGGCAGAGGATCTGGAGAATGCCATCGAGGAATTCAGCGATATGGACTTCATCTTTGTCGATACTGCCGGATATTCACCGAAGGATAAGGAAAAGCGGGCCGAGATGAAGGATCTTCTGGATGCCGCAAAGAGCGTATCGGATATGGAGACTTATCTGGTGCTTTCCATCACCACTAAGTACAGGGATCTGCTTTCCATATGTGATACATATAAGGAGATGGGAGAGTTCAGGCTTATCTTTACAAAGCTTGACGAGACCTCAACCTTCGGTAATATTTATAATATACGCGTTTATACGGGAGCTGAGATCTCCTATGTTACGGACGGACAGGATGTGCCTGATGATATAGAGGTATTCAATCCTCAATCTATTGTTAGAGCAATACTTGGAGGATCATGATGGATCAGGCGACAAGACTTCGAAGCATAATAAAACAGAATCAGGTGGCTCCGGCCCATGCTGCAAGGGTGATCACGGTTACCAGCGGAAAGGGCGGCGTCGGCAAGTCCAATGTATCCATCAATCTTGCTGTTAAATTCAAGAAGATGGGGCAGAGAGTCATCATCTTTGATGCCGATTTCGGCCTTGCAAACATAGAGGTGATGTTCGGCACGGTCCCCAAGAATAATCTGGCGGATCTGATATACCAGGGTAAGGGTATAAGGGACGTCATAACATGGGGCCCCATGGACATCGGCTTTATTTCCGGCGGCAGTGGTATAACGGGACTCAACAATCTGGGAACAGATAATATCAACTATCTCGTTAATCAGCTGTCCGAGCTGGACGGTATAGCGGATACGGTGATAATTGATACGGGTGCGGGGATATCCAGCGCCGTTATAGAATTTCTGGTGGCTTCAGGCGAGATACTGCTTGTTACCACACCGGAACCTACTTCCATAACGGATTCCTATTCTCTGCTGAAGGCATTGAAGATGAATCCGAGATTCGACCCCGAACTGTCACATATCAAAGTGATATCCAATAAGGTGTCCAATGAGAAGGAAGGGGAGTCTTTGTATAAAAAGCTTAATGCTGTGGTGCAGAGATATCTGCATCTGAATATTGAGTATTTAGGCTCGATACCGGAGGATCATGAATTATCCAAGGCGGTCATGCAGCAGAGCCCTGTATGTATTTCCAATGAGAATGCAAAGTCCGCAAGGGCATTTGATGATATATCAAAGACCCTTATGGACATACCTCATGACAAGGCTTCCGGCATGAGGGGCATGGCGGGATTTTTCAGGAATATGATCCACGGAAGGTATGGTATCGGCTGAAGGAGGGATATGTTATCTGATCGCGTTATACCTGGTGACAAGGTAGATTTAACAGAAGTAAAAAGTGAAGAGAAGGTCACGGCGGACGGTGTGATACAGAGAAAGACCTATTCCACCAGAGTTTATGACATCGTGTCCGAGGATGAGATAAAGGTCAATATGCCTTTTGTGGACGGTCATGTTGAGCTCCTTGAGATCGGAGACGATTATGATCTGTGCTTTTATTCCGGAAACGGTCTGTATCAGTGCTATGCAAGGGTCTCGGACAGATACAAATCCAACAATGTATATGTACTGGGCCTTGAACTCACTTCTCCTCTAAGAAAGTTCCAGCGCCGGGAGTATTACAGGCTCAACTGCATCCTTAACATGAAATGCAGAGAGGTCGGAGAGAAGGAATTCAACGAGATAAGGAAGAATGACGTAAGGTTCATAAACACGGATCTGACTCTGGAAGACGGTGTTATAGTGGATATAAGCGGCGGCGGAGCGAAGTTCATCTCCGACAGAAAATTCGAGAGGGAATCCAAGATCCTCTTTGTATTCACCCTGAATCTGGGCGGCAAGCCGACGGAGTATTCCGTTATAGGCAGGGTCATCCTTTCAGAGCCTCTTGAAGGACGCACCGGAGAATTCAAGAATCATATCCAGTTCATAAACATGAACGACAGGGACAGAGAAGGGATCATCAGATATATATTTGAGGAAGAGCGCAAGATTAGACGTAAACAAAGCGGTATTGTGGAATAAAATACTGCTTTTGGAGGAGATATGGGTAAAAAAGTTCTGGTAGTTGACGACTCTGCACTCATGAGAAGAGTCGCATGTGATATAATCAAATCCGATGGCAGATATGACATACCGGATCTGGGTCATAATGGTGAGGATGCCTTAAAACTGGCCAAAAGGAATAAATACGATGCCATAGTCCTTGATGTTAACATGCCTCTCATGGACGGTATCGAATTCCTGAAACAGCTTAAAAAGGAGGGCCTGAAGGAGCGTGTCATGATGTTCTCCACCACTACGGGTGAGGGAACAAAACAGACTATCGATGCTCTCGAGCTTGGTGCCCTTGATTTTATCAAGAAACCCGATAATTTCAAGGATGCTTCAGGTAAGGAATTCACGGAAGAATTCCTGAAGAAGCTGGCAGTCGTTTCCGGTGCCGGAGATTACATGGCACCTGAAAAACCTGGGGCGGCCATTCATCCTTCCTCTACGGCAGTCAAAACTCACAATATAACCTTAAGACCCAGGGCAATGGTTACAGGCGAAAAGATCGTTGCCATGGCAAGTTCCACAGGCGGGCCCAAAGCTCTGCAATTTGTTATCCCGCTGTTGCCGGCAAATCTTGATGCACCTGTTGTCCTCGTACAGCATATGCCCGCAGGATTCACCAAGTCTCTGGCTGAAAGACTTAACACTCTTGCAAAGATCGCTGTTAAGGAAGCCGAGGATGGGGACATCTTGGAGAAAGGGCATGTATACATCGCACCGGGAGGCAAGCATATGAAACTTGCCAAGGCGCCGGGGAACCGTACAAGGATCTTTTTCTCCGACGAGCCTGCAAGAGAAGGCGTAAAACCGGCTGCAAACTACATGTATGAGTCACTATCCGATACGTCATATGCCGAGGTCTGCTGCGTCGTTCTGACCGGAATGGGCGCGGACGGCACTCAGGGTATAGTTAATCTTGAAAAGTCGAAAAAACTTCATATCATCTCACAGGACGAGGCCAGTTGTGCGGTATACGGAATGCCCAAGGCCATTGCCCTGTCGGGATTGGTCAATGAAGTGCTTCCTCTTACAAAGATAGCGGATGCCATCACAAAGGAGATCGGGGTTACAAAATAGTGTGTGCAGATCACATATGAGAATGGAGGATTTCAAATGGATGTAAGTCAGTATCTTGGGATTTTTCTGGATGAATCCAGAGAGCATATCCAGTGTCTGTCGGATCAGATGATGATCCTTGAGCAGGAGCCTGAGAATCAGGAAGCTATAAGCGAGATATTCAGGGCTGCCCATTCACTTAAGGGTATGGCAGGTACAATGGGGTATAAGAGGCTTCAGCACCTCACGCATGTTACCGAGGACTGTTTTTCCGATATAAGATCGGGGTCCATGAAGGTTACAAGCGAACTCATGGATGTCCTTTTCAGAGCTCTTGATGCCATAGAAGGCTATGTCAACAATATTCAGGAGACAACTGACGAGGGCGAGGACGATAACGAGAGCATCATCAACGAAATCAACCGTATCAGGACAGCAGAGACAGGAAAGGGCGCCGGATCCGATGCGGCTCCTTCAGATGACAAGGATAAGAAGGCCGAAGCCGAGGATAAGCCCAAGGCTGAGTCTTCAGATGAGAAAGCGTTATACAGAAAGATAGCTCTTGATGATTCCGCAAAGAGCACCATGAAGGATGCGATCATCTCCGGCAAGCATGTTATCGGCATGACCGTATATGTCCAGGAGTCCTGCCTTCTTAAGGCTGCAAGAGCATTCCTTGTTATAAAGGCATTAGAGGATATGGGCGATGTGATCGCCACCGATCCTTCGACACAGGACATCGAGGATGAGAAGTTTGATTTCGTCTTCAGTCTGTTTACCATCTGCGATGAGGATTGTGAAAAGGCAAAGGCTGCAGCATTAAGCGTATCTGAGATAGAGGATGTGGTCTGTGAGGAATTCACCGAGGTATCTCTTGATTCCATCGGTTCCGGTGCGGCAGACGGGGCAGAGGCGTCCGTAGATACAGAGGAAGCCAAGGAGGAAGCTAAAGAGGAGAGCGCTCCCGCAAAGACTCAGGAGACATCACCGGCTCCCAAGGCCGACAATGCCGCTGCAAAGCAGGCAGGCGCTGCCAAGACTCCTCCTGCAAAGAAGGCTGTTATATCCAAGACCATAAGAGTAGATATCGAGAAGCTCGATACTCTGATGAATCTTGTATCAGAGCTTATCATAGCAAAGAATACGATCGTATCCGCAGCAGACGGATCCAGCAGCGATACAACAAATCAGGCTCTCAATGAGCAGGTTGAATATCTCGAGAGTGTCACCACAAATCTCCATGAGGCAGTCATGAAGGTAAGGATGGTACCTATCGAGAGTGCTGTACAGAAATTCCCCAGAATGGTACGCGATCTTGAGAAGAAGCTGGACAAGAAGATGCAGCTTACCATATCCGGTGAGGAGACAGAGTTGGATCGTACCGTTGTTGACGAGATCGGTGATCCTCTGATGCACCTTATCAGAAACAGTGCCGATCACGGTATAGAGCATCCTGCAGACAGAGCAAAGGCCGGAAAGCCCGAGATGGGTTCTATCTTCCTGAATGCTTATCAGGATGGCAACTCCGTTGTCATCGAAGTAGGCGATGACGGTAAGGGCATAGATGTGGAGGCCGTAAGAAGAAAGATCGTAGAGAGAGGTCTTGCCTCCGAGGATGCTGCAGCACAGTATACCGATAAGGAAGTCATCAATTACCTCTTTGATCCCGGATTCTCCATGGCAAAGCAGGTTACGGATATATCCGGAAGAGGTGTGGGACTTGACGTTGTGAAGAGCAATATAGAGTCTCTCGGCGGTGATGTATCCGTTAAGACAAAGCTCGGTGAAGGAAGCACATGGATCATCAGACTTCCTCTCACTCTTGCCATCATACAGGCACTCATGGTCATCATCGGCGGAGAGAAGTATGCTATCTCTCTTGATTCCATCCAGACCATAGAGGATATATCCGTTTCCGAGATCAAGCTTGTACAGGGTAAGGAGGTCATCCAGCTTCGTGGAACCGTCATACCTATCATCAGGCTTTCAAGCGTTCTCGGTGTGGAGCCTTCGGATGCCGAAAGAGAGAATATGATAGTCGTCATCGTTAAGAAGGGCGATTCTCTTGCAGGACTTATAGTCGATGAGCTTATAGGACAGCAGGAGATAGTTATCAAGTCACTCGGAAAGTATATCAATAACGACAGGATCATCAGCGGCGCAACGATCCTCGGCGACGGCGAGGTTGCACTGATAATCGATGCTAATGCACTTATTTAAGAGAGCGGAGGACCACAGACATGGAAGAATTGGAAAGATATGTTGAAGATAAGGCCACTCAGTATATTGTTGTAAATCTTGGGATAGAGCATTACGGTATAGATATCAAGTATATTGATAATATCGTCAGGGTTCCTCCCATAACCAGGGTGCCCAATGTACAAAGCTTTTTCAAGGGCGTTATAAATCTGCGTGGTGAGGTCATACCCGTTATGAGCCTCAGATTAAAGCTTGGCATGCCCGAACTTGAATACACCGGAAAGACCAGGGTCATCATAGTCAAGATGGATCCTCAGGCCTCCATCGGAATAGTTGTTGATGAAGTTGAGCAGGTGCTTGATATCAAGGATTCTGAGATGGAGAAGGTCACCGGCGAAAAGAAGGAAGAGGCCAACGGTTATATCAATACAGTCGGAAAGACCGACAGAGGTCTCGTATCCATACTTAACCTTGCCAGCGTTATTGGCGAAAAGGAACAGTGATTAGGGAGGTAAGATGTCCGAGTTAGATCTCAACAATGTTGATAATATGTATTATGACGTCCTCAAGGAGGTCGGAAACATAGGCGCGGGGAATGCGGCCACCGCCCTTGCGACAATGCTGCAGACCAAGGTGGACATGAAGGTTCCGAGAGTTGAGCTCGTTGATTTTTCCGAGATGGGCGAAGCGCTTGGCGGTGAAGAGCAGATCATGGCAGGTATATATCTCCAGATCGAGGGAGACCTTAAGGGTTCTATCATGTTTCTGCTTGAAGAAAAGTCGGCTCATGAGCTTGTGGCACATCTTATGGGTCAGGGCGAGAGGACCTTCGAAGAAGGGGAGCCCTTTGACGAGATGGAACAGTCGGCACTTAAGGAAATAGGTAATATCATTACCGGAAGTTATCTTAATTCGCTTTCACTGCTCACAAACCTCAAGATAACCGAATCGGTACCTTCACTTGCCATTGATATGGCCGAGGCTTTGCTTTCGGTTCCGGCCATAGAGTTTGGTATGCTCGGAGATAAGATGCTTCTTATACAGACATCATTCTCAGAGGATACGGATCTGAACGGCTACTTCATTCTGGTGCCGGATCTGCCATCATATACCAAACTGCTTAAGGCACTTGGTGTTATGCAGTAATATCGATTTTGTTTGTCAGGAGTTGTTATAAATGGCTGAGATGATCAAGGTTGGCATGGCAGACCTAAAGCTGTGCATCAGCCCGAACAGTATCACTACATTGGGGCTTGGTTCCTGTGTCGGAGTGGCTATAAGAGACACCGGTAACAAGGTCGGCGGACTTGCACATGTGATGCTTCCGGACTCTAAAGAGATAAAGAATAATACAAATATTGCCAAATTTGCAGATACCGGCGTGGAAGAGCTTGTACGTCAGATGGAAAAAGCCGGAGCAAGAAGGAACATGATGGTCGCCAAGATTGCCGGAGGTGCCCAGATGTTTGCCTTCCAGAATGATTCTCCTCTTGTGAAGGTGGGAGACCGAAATGTCATGGCTGTCAAGAAGAAACTGGCGGAGCTCAAGATCCCGATCAAGGCACAGGACACGGGATTAAACTATGGTAGAACGGTTGAGTTTTACCCGGAGACCGGAGATTTTGTTATAAAGGCAGTTGGTAAACCGCCTAAGACGATATGAGTGACGATAATCAGAACACGGATATACCGGCTGATTCACAAAAGGAAGAAGAGAAGGAAAAGGAAGAGGTCTATCAGCCGCTGCATCTGAAGACAAAATCCGCACCTGCAGTCATAATGCTGCTCGGCGGACTTGCAGTTACGGTGGATGTGTTCATTCAGGAGTTTCCTTTCCAAAGAGCATTATTTATAATATTTGTCAGCCTCGTAGGTTTTCTTATTATCGGAGAACTTGTGAAGATGGCATTGGACCGCATAGAACTGCCTAATCCCGAATCTGTCGATGAGGATGGGAATGTGATAGAAAAAGGTAAAAGCGGGGAAGCATCGGATCAGGATGCACAAGAAGGATCTTATTCCACGCCTCAGGCTAACGAAGAGGAGCAGACATAACAGCCTGATGAATATGATACAGGGATGGTAACGGATGGACGAAGCCGGAAGATTAAGACTCTGGAAAGAGTACAGTAAAACCAAAGACAGTAAAGTCAGAGAGAAGATCATTGTAGAATATGCCCCACTGGTCAAGGTCGTAGCAGGCAGACTGTCAATGTACCTGGGCTATAACGTGGAATACGATGATCTTGTAGGTTATGGTGTCTTCGGGCTTATAGACGCTATAGATAAATTCGATCCGACTAAAGCGGTCAAATTTGAGACATATGCTTCACTCAGGATCAGAGGAGCCATCCTCGATCAGATCCGTAAGATGGACTGGATACCCCGTACCATCAGACAGAAGCAGAAACAGATAGAGGATGCCATCAAGAAGATCGAAGCGGAGACAGGCGCTTCCGCAACCGATGAAGCCATAGCGAAAGAGCTGGGATTGTCCGACAGCGAATATGCGGACTGGCAGTCTCAGATGGCAGTGACTAATGTCATCTCTCTTGATGAATTTAACGAGAACGCTTCCGATGACAATAAGGGCGGAAGAGATACCATCGCTGACGACAGCGCAGGACCCGAGGATGTCATCGAGGAAAAAGAACTCAAAAAGACGCTTGCAGATGCGCTTGAGCTTCTTACGGAAAAGGAGAGAAAGGTCATCCTCCTTTACTATTACGAAGAGCTTACTTTGAAAGAAATAAGCAATATCCTGGAGGTATCCGAGTCGAGAGTCTCACAGCTTCATATCAAGGGTCTGGCCAAAATGAAAACGAAGCTTGGGAAATATATGGGTGTTTTAAATGTGACATAGTGTCAGGGGGTTTACTATGGCAGATCGAAATGGTTATTTTCAGATTGTTCCCAGAGATGATGGTACTTATATCCATTTTTTTCCGTCTCAGGGGAGCGGCGAACCGGTGAATGTAAAGGATCTGGACTCATACTTATCCACTAAGAATATCCCTTATGACAAGATACCTGCCTACACGGCAGCCCAGAAGAACGAAGATACCATAATCAAACTTAATGCAAATAAGATCAGACCGGTAGACGAATTCATGATGTTTTTCGTGTCTGAAGATCGCATGTCTGTTACATCGCGCTTTTATCCTCCTTCAGACGGAGCCTCTTTAATGACTGAGGAGGAGATCAGGAATGACTTCAAATACAATAAGATAACTGCCGAGCCGGACAAGGAAGCACTGGATGGCTTCATGAAGGACAGGCGGTATTGTACGGACTATATCCTTGTAAAGGGGACACCGCCAAAAGAAGGACGGGACGGATATGTTGAATACAAATTCAATACCGATCCCATAGCAAGGCCCGCTCCCAAGGAGGACGGTTCGGTGGATTTCCATGCCTTAAGTACCGTAAGAGCCTGTGGCGAAGGTCAGGTTCTGGCCATCCTTCACAAGGAGGAGCACGGAGAGATAGGCCGCGATGTATTCGGAGAGGTAAAAAGACCAAAGGAAGTCAAGAAAACAAGTCTTCGGCATAATAAAGACTGTACCTTGAAGGATGACGGAACCCTTGTATCAAACGTAGACGGTCATGTCAGTCTGATAGACGGTGTGGTCTTCGTTTCCAGTGTTCTGGAGCTTGAGAATGTGGATGTGGCTACGGGAGATATCAATTATGAGGGTAATCTCCTTGTAAACGGTAATATATGTACAGGCTATAAGGTCAACGTGACCGGTGATATAGAGGTAAAGGGTGTCATCGAGGCAGCCGAGGTTACAGCCGGAGGTCAGATCACCGTGGCCAAGGGTATAAACGGAATGGAAAAGGGCGTGATCAAGGCCGGGAACTCCGTTGTGGCCAAATATATCAATTCCGCAACAGTGGAATCCGAAGGCATGATCCAGGCCGAACTCATACTGAATTCTCGAGTGTCCGCAAAGGATATGATCAGAGTTCAGGGGAGAAAGGGCTTTATCACGGGCGGGTATGCCCGGGCCGGAAGTGTGGTTGAAGCAAGGACCATAGGAAGCGACATGGGCGGAGATACCACCATAGAAGTAGGAGTGGATCCTGCATTGAAGGCAAGACATGCCAAGCTGATAAAGGAGAATGAAGAGATAAGAGCTTCTCTTGCCAGGACAGAGCCTGTGCTCCAGGCTACTATAGACAGGATCAAGAGAGGCGAAAAGCTTCCTCCCGAGCACATAGCAAAGATGAAGGAGCTTAATAACGTTATCGATCAGCAGAAGAAGACACGGGATAAGAACCTGGAAGAACTGGCTGAGATAGAGGTTTCTTTTGATTCCGATACAGTGGCCGAGGTGGTAGTCATGTCCATCGCCTATGCAGGTACGAGGATAGTTGTGTCGGATACATCGCTTGTATTGAAAAAGGATTATCAGTATTGCCGTTTCAGACGTGAAGGCGCCGATGTAAAGATGGTAGCCATGTAAGGAGGTGTCGATATGCCTATTGCTCCTGTATACTTAAACGGTATGATATCAGCTACTCCCGAGATCTCGGCTCTTAAGGTATCGGATGATAACAAGGCTGCTCTGATACAGAGCAACACTGAGAATACCATAGAACGGGAGACCGAAGATCACGCGAACCAGGTAGTGAGCAAGGACGATGTAAATAACGATCAGGCCGGATACAACGCTTCCGAGGAGGGCAGCAATAAATATGCCGGAGACGGAGGCAGGAACAGACAGAAGAAGAAAGAGTTCGGCAAGGTAGTAACGAAAAAACAGGGAGGCTTCAATATAACGGTATGACAGTAATAGAAATACTGCTCCTGATAGCAGGGGCAGTAATTTTTGCTTTAGGTTTCTTCCTTCCGGGAAGCAGCAACAGTATAAGTACAGATAAGGAAAAGAGCGTATTCCAGGATGAATTGAAACAAATGTCCGATGCCCAGCTCAAGGATGCTGCAAGAAGGGTAAGGGATATGATCGACGAGGAGGTTTCCATGGTAGGGGATACGTCTTCGAGAGCCATGGAGAAGATAACAAACGAGAAGATCATGGCCATTAATGAATACGGCAAGACTGTTACTGATGAGATCGAGCGAAATCATCAGGAAGTCGTATTCATGTATGACATGCTCAATGACAAGACTACCGATATAAAGAATACCATCCGGAAGTACGAGAGCATGGAGAAATCCATGCAAAAAACTGCTGCAGAAGCCCAGATCACTCCCAAACCGCGTACAAAGGACAATATCCATATTCCGCGTATGTTCGCTCCGGGAGTGACTGCTTACAGTGAGGAGATAGCAGGAAGTACCTCATCGGCTGACACTCCTCAGGTATCATATGATCCGCCCCAGACAGAATCCAGAGAAACTGCCTCATACGGAAATAATGACATTATAAATCTCCATAATTCCGGCATGTCTGACGTGGACATCGCCAGGGAGCTTAAGATAGGTGTGGGCGAGGTAAAGCTTGCCATAAGCCTGAACGGCGGAGGCGGCAATGAATCTTAAGACATATCTGAAGGGGTTGGGTCTTGGCATCTTTATCACCGCACTGATCCTCTCCATATCCTCAAAAGGTACAAAAGGGGAGATGACCAATGAAGAGATCATAAAGAGGGCGAAGGAACTTGGAATGGTCTCTGAGAATTCCATGCTCCTTTCCGAAGCCGGCGCACTGGCTGATGAAGCAAAAAAAGAAGCCGAGGCCAGAAATGCCTCTCAAAACAGTGCGTCGAAGGACAGTGCATCAAAAGATAGTACATCAACAGACAGGGCCTCAAAAGGTAATGCTGCATCAGCAAACACTGTATCAGCCGATACAGGAGTATCTGCAGATGCTGCAACTGCTACGTCTGCCGCGTCTGATAAGACTGATACCGGGTCCAAGACTCCGGTAAGTGCCTCCAGAGCATCAGCTAAGGAGGATAAGGCGGCAGGAGGAGGATCCGATTCCGGCAAGATGATAGTCACCACTCCGTCTGCAAATGATACGGCAGCTAAACCTGCATCAGACAGTACTGCGGCTGGGAAGACTGAAACAACACCGAAGAACAGTCAGACCACAGCCTCCGAGGCTGCAGACGGTAATAAGAACGAAACAGCACCTAAACCTGCACCTGAAAGTACTGCGACCGACAAGACTAAAGAGGAGAGTCCATCGAGCAGTGCTGCGGCAGGGAAGACTGAAGATACATCAAAGAACACTCAGACTGCAGCAGCCAACACTGCAGATGCGAATAATGACGAGACGGCAGCTAAAAGCGACGATAACCAGGTCATAGTCATAACCGTTAATTCCGGTGAGGGATCCGCTTCGGTTGCAAATAAGATGAAACAGGCGGGACTTATAAGCGATGCCGGTCAGTTTGATTCATATCTTGTGCTTTCCGGATATGACAGGAGACTTGTTGTAGGTGCACATCCGATCCCTGCCAATGCTACGGCGGAGGAGATGGGAGCCATACTCACATCCAAGCAGTGACAGACGGAAAGACTTCTTGCACAGCCCCTATTTTTGTGGTATATTATTTCAACGTGTGGGTCCATGCCTATATGGACCCTGCACGGAAACTATAATTCACACATCATGGATCATGCATTTCGCGGTGCCGTTACAGTACGGTGGGAATGTCAGGTGTGATGTGGAAGCAAAACCAAAAGGAGGATTTTTGCTATGAGTATCATTTCTATGAAACAGCTTCTTGAAGCTGGCGTACACTTCGGTCATCAGACCAGGAGATGGAATCCCAAGATGGCTCCGTATATCTATACGGAAAGAAACGGAATCTACATCATCGACCTTCAGAAGAGTGTCGGTCTTGTGGACGAGGCTTACAATGCGGTAGGAGACATTGCTGCAAACGGCGGCAACATCCTTTTCGTAGGTACCAAGAAGCAGGCACAGGATGCTGTTAAGACCGAAGCTACACGCTGCGGTATGTACTATGTTAATGAAAGATGGCTCGGCGGCATGCTCACCAACTTCGGAACCATCCAGTCCCGTATCAAGAGGCTCAAGGAGATCGAGGCCATGAGCGAGGACGGAACCTTTGAGAAGCTTCCCAAGAAGGAAGTGGCTCTCCTTCAGAAGGAGCTTGGTAAGCTTGAGAGGAATCTTGGCGGTATCAAGGATATGAAGAGGATCCCCGATGCTATTTTTGTCGTAGATCCCAAGAAGGAGCATCTTTGCATCCAGGAAGCACATAAGCTCGGTATCACACTTATCGGTATCTGCGATACGAACTGCGATCCCGATGAGCTTGATTATGTGATCCCCGGTAATGATGATGCCATAAGAGCCGTAAAGCTCATTGTTTCCAAGATGGCTGATGCGGTTATAGAGGCTCGCCAGGGTGATGCCGCAGAGGTAGAGGAAGCAGCAGAGGCTGATGCGGACAGTGCAGAGGCAGAGGCTTTGGAAGCACCCGCTCAGGAAGCTTCCGAATCAGCAGAGTGATATATATTTCGAATGGAGGTAATAGATAATGGCAGCGATCACAGCAGCAAATGTTAAGGAACTCCGTGAGATGACCGGAGCCGGTATGATGGATTGTAAGAAGGCTCTGGCTGAGACAGACGGAGATATGGACAAGGCCGTTGAGTTTCTTCGCGAGAAGGGACTTGCCGGTGCTGATAAGAAAGCAGGACGTACCGCAGTTGAGGGACTTTCACTCACATGTTCCCAGGATGACGGTAAGAAGGCAGCAGTTGTAGAGGTTAATATCGAGACAGACTTTGCAGCAAATACAGACAAGTTCAAGGAATATGTCAATGCCGTAGCAAAGCAGGCACTTGATTCTACTGCTGAGGATATGGACACTTTCCTTCAGGAGAAGTGGGCAAAGGATCCTTCTCTTACCGTAGAGGATGCAAGGAAACAGGCTGTTGCAGATATCTCCGAGAACATCGGACTCCGCAGATTCAAAAGAGTATCCGAGGATAACGGTTTTGTTGCTACCTATGTACATGCCGGAGGCAAGATCGGCGTACTCGTAGATGTAGAGACAGACGTTGTAAATGATGCGGTCAAGGAAATGGGTAAGAACATCGCAATGCAGGTTGCAGCTCTTGCTCCCAAGTATACAAGGTCTTCAGAGATAGAGGCTTCTTACATAGAGCATGAGAAGGAGATCCTTAAGGCTCAGATAGAGAATGATCCCAAGGAGGCTGCAAAGCCCGACAAGGTCAAGGAAGGCATGATCATGGGACGTATCAACAAGGAGCTCAAGGAGATCTGCCTGGTGGATCAGATCTATGTCAAAGCAGAGGACGGCAAGCAGAGCGTACAGAAGTA
>JAEEGL017164846.1_pt1 | contig 14378 bp, 12 predicted proteins | sample 9134231 | NCBI WGS metagenome assembly JAEEGL01 (sample SAMN16246548, study PRJNA631951) | gut metagenome | biome: gut microbiome; feature: rumen; material: fiber-attached | host: Bos | place: Iran: Karaj | collected 2018-10
CACTCTTATTATGGATAAAGATTTAATACTGTGCAATTTAAGACCTGGCAAGGTCTACCTTCAGGAAAAGTGGGATGTGTTTATCAAGAAACATCGCGTCAGTTACATCGTTATAGGCTCAATGCCGCTTTTTGCGTTAATCATCGGCCTTGTCATTCTCATCTCTCGACATGACGTGGATGGGTTCATGGCGTGCACCTTTTTGGGCGTGTTAGGATTACTCATTTTTTTCGGACCCGTCATCATCAAATACTTCCGGCCCAAGCATTATGAGATTTCGACGCTTGATGGCAGGCTAACGATTGTAGAGAATGGGGTGGAGGCATTGAACACGAGCATCGACAGCATAAAGAGTATCAAGTTCACCATTCATCAGTTATATCGTAATTTAGAAGAATTAACCATATACTATATCAACGAAAAAAAACGAGAACGCACGTTCAAGATGCGTTTAGTGAACTTTCCCGATGATGAGTTAACGGCCTTGCTTAATCTTATCGACCCCAAATTGTTGGGCCAAAACTAATGCGAGGCTGGTACCGCTGAGGATTTAACCCTAAATGGCGGACAGTTTTGCAGTAATGCGGGATAACAGCGGGATAAAACAAGTTCGTATTTCAGCACTTTCATCCCCGCAAATTTGGCTTTTCGCTCGTTTATTCGTAACTTTGTCGGTTAAACGGAAATTAGACAAAGAAATGAAAGGCGAAATCACCTCACACATTAAGTTGGACCAAGTGTCGGAACGTTACTACCGGCCTGAGAGTGAGATAGAGTTGGCATCGCTGACGCGCTGCGAAAAGGTATACACCAAGATTGTGGAGTCGAGTGGCGAAGGGGCTGCCGATGCGGCTGCCGACGTGGCTCGCATCATCAGTGAGCAGGTGCACGAGAAGGGCCGTTGCGTGATTGGCTTCGGCGCAGGGCGCTGCGCGCTCGACGTTTACGACGAGTTGGTAAAACTCTACTTTGCCGACAAGGTGAGTTTCCAAAACGTGATCGCATTCAGCATCAGCGAGTTGGGGCTGGGCGTCGTAAGCGACGACGACGAGCGCAGCAACATCATGCGCTTGCGCCGACGACTGTTTAACAAGGTCGACATCGAGCCCGAGAACGTGCACTCGTTCAGCGCTGGCGCCACCAAGGAGAATGTGCACCGACTGTGCAAGGCCTACGAGGCCGAGATTGAGGACTACGGCGGCCTGGACCTGGTGATATGCGAACTCACGAAGACCGGGTCATTGGCGTTTAACGAGCCGGGGTCGACACGCACGAGCCGCTGCCGCCTGATGCTGCTGGGCAATGAGAGCCGCGCCCGCGTGGCCGAGTCGTTCCAGTGCGACACGGCACCGCTCACCGCCGTAACCCTGGGCATCGGCAACCTGCTGAGCGCCGAGCACATCATCGGCGTGGCATGGGGCGAGGACAGCGCCACCGCGGTATTCAACACCATCGAGGGCAAGGTGACCGACGTGGTCCCGGCAAGTTTCCTGCAGATGCACCACAACGTGAAACTGGTCGTTGACCTGGAGGCCGCCTCGCAACTCACGCGCATCAACTATCCGTGGAAGGTCAGTTCGTGTGAGTGGACCGACTACCTGATTCGCCGCGCCATCGTGTGGCTCAGCCAGCAGACCGGCAAACCCATCCTTAAACTCACCAACAAAGACTATAACGACAACGGCTTGGGCGAATTGGTGGCGCTGTACGGCAGCGCTTACAACGTGAACATCAACATCTTCAACGTGATGCAGCACACTATCACCGGTTGGCCCGGCGGCAAACCCAATGCCGACGACACCTACCGTCCCGAGCGCGCCGTGCCCTACCCCAAACGTGCCCTGTGCTTCAGTCCGCAGCCCGACACCGCAGTGGTGTCGATGGGCGGCACGCTGCGTCGCCTGGTGCAGCAGGGTCACGACGTGCATGTGGCCTTTGCCACGTGTGGCGACCTGGCCGTTAGCGACGAGGACCTGCAGCGCACGCTCATGCTCACCGAGCGCCTGACAGCGCACTACACCACGGGTGGTGCCAGCGACGCGGCAGCCGCACTGGCGGCAATACGCCAGCGCATGGCACAGCACGCCAGCAACGACAGCGAGAGTACCGACGCCCGCTTCATCAAAGGGCAAATATTTGTGTGCGAGGGAGTTATGGGCTGTCAATACATGGGTGTGAAAAAAGACAACATCCACGAGTTGCAACTGCCGTTCTACACCAGCGACCCCCACGGGCAGGGCCGCGTGACCGATGCCGATGTGGCCATCGTGCGCCAACTCATTGAGCGCGTGCGTCCGCACCAGATTTTTGTCGCCGACGACCTCACCGACCCCTACGGCACGCACCTGCGCGCCACCACGGCGGTGCTGATGGCCATCAACGAGTTGGCCAACGAGCCATTTATGGCCGAGTGCCGCGTGTGGCTGTATCGCGGCCAGTGGGCACAGTGGGACGTTGACCGCATCGAGATGGCGGTGCCCATGAGCCCCGAGGAGTTCTCCTACAAGCGCGACGCCATCCTGAAGCACCAGTCGCAGATGCACGACGCAGCATTTCGCGACGATGCCGACGCGCGCCTGAGTTGGCAGTTGTCGCTGGACCGCAGCCGCACGCTGGCCGAGAAATACAGTCGCTTGGGCCTGGCAAGTTACGAGGCCATCGAGGCATTCGTGCAATACGTCGCCAACAACGAGGCCGCACAATAACCATCAAAAGAAACACAACACAGCAAAAAATATGAAAAACAATAGCACACGCAAGTTGAAATTGCTGCGACAACAGTTGCACGACAAGGTTATCAACTTCTTCAACACCCAGAGCGGCGATGCCGCCTACAACTACAAGCAGGTGAGCGCCGCCATCGGCGCCACGTCGCCCAAGGACCGCGCGCTGATAGCCGAAATCCTGGAGCAACTCAGCCACGACGGCTTCGCCATGCAGGTGGGCACCGGCCGCTACAAGGCCGCGCGCCGCTCGATGGTCGCCGAGGGCCTGTTTGTGCGCCGCAGCAACGGCAAGAACAGCGTAATCCTCGACAGCGACGAGGGCAACCCCGTGATGGTTGCCGAGCGCAACTCGATGCACGCCCTCAACGGCGACCGCGTGATGGTGCACATGAGCGCCGTGCGCGAGGGCCTGGAGCCTGAGGCCGAGGTAATCCAAATCTTGGAACGCAAGGAGCAGGTGTTCATCGGCTCCCTGCAGGTAAAGAAATACTTTGCCCACCTGGTCACCGACAGCAAATTCCTCGCCACCGACATCTTTATCCCGCTCGACAAGTTGGGCGGCGGCGAGACGGGCGACAAGGTGGTGGCACGCATCGTTGAGTGGCCCGTGGAGGCCAACAGCCCCATCGGCGAGGTGGTGGACGTGCTGGGCAAAGCCGGCGAGAACAATGCCGAAATCCACGCCATCCTGGCGGAGTTCGGCCTGCCATACAAATATCCCGACAATGTGGAGCGCGTGGCACAGCGCATCGAGCCGGGCATCACCGACGAGGAGGTGGCCCAGCGACTCGACATGCGCGGCGTGCCCACGTTTACCATCGACCCGGCCGACGCCAAGGACTACGACGATGCCCTGTCGCTGCGACAACTCGACAATGGCAATTGGGAGGTGGGCGTGCACATCGCCGACGTGACCCACTACGTCAAGCCCGGCTCGGTAATCGACCGCGAAGCGCAGTCGCGCGCCACGTCGGTCTATCTGGTCGACCGCACCGTGCCCATGCTGCCCACGCGGCTGTGCAACTACATCTGCTCGCTTCGCCCCGACGAGGACAAACTCACCCACTCGGTAATCTTCGAGATGGACGGCGAGGCACGCGTGAAGAAATACAAGATTTGCCACACCGTCACGCGCAGCGTGCGCCGCTTCTCCTACGAGGAGGCGCAGGCAATCATCGAGACCGGCCACGGCGACATGGAGCACGAAATCCTCACGCTCAACGACTTGGCGCAGAAGTTGCGCACACAACGCTTTGCCGAAGGCGCCGTGTCGTTCAACCGCGAGGAGTTGAAGTTTGACATCGACGAGACGGGACGCCCCACGGCGGTGCACACCCATGTGTCGCTCGAGGCCAACAAACTCATCGAGGAATTCATGCTGCTGGCAAACCGCTTCGTAGCGGCGCACATCGGCAAGGTGCCCGCCTCGAAAAAGGCCAAAGCGATGGTCTACCGCGTGCACGACGATCCCGACCCCGACAAACTGCTGAACTTTGCCAACATCGCCTCGCACTTTGGCTACAAGGTGAAGGTGAAAGGCACGCGCAAAGAAATCAACCGCTCTATCAACCGCCTGCTCGAGCAGGTCGCCGGCAAGCCCGAGGAGGATCTGCTCTCGATTGTCGCCATCCGCTCGATGGCCAAGGCAATGTATTCGACCACCAATGTGGGTCACTACGGCCTGGCCTTCGACTACTACACGCACTTCACATCGCCCATTCGCCGCTACCCCGACATGATGGTGCACCGCCTGCTCGACCGCTATGCCGTGAAGGGCAGCCGCTCGGTCAACGTCGACGCGCTGGAGGAGCAATGCAGCCATTGCAGTTCGCAGGAGCAGTTGGCAGCCAACGCCGAGCGCGCCTCAATCAAATACAAGGAGGTGGAATTTATGGGCGAGCGCCTGGGCAATGTGTACACCGGACACATCAGCGGCGTGACCGAGTGGGGCCTGTACGTCGAGATGGACGAGACACACTGCGAGGGCATGGTGCCCATTCGCGACCTCGATGACGACTTCTACGAGTACGACGAGAAGAACTTCCTGGTGCGCGGCCGCCGCTATGGCCACGTGTACCAACTTGGCGACAAGGTGACGGTGCAGGTGGCGCGTGCCGACCTGATTAAGAAGCAACTCGACGTGGTACTGGTGACCGAGGCAAGCCCGGCCTTCAGCCACCGCATCGACCGCCAGCCCATCACCGAGCAGAACTCGGGCGTACTGGCACGCATGAGCGCCGAGGACCGCAAGCGCAGCCAGCACGAGGGCGGCACGGCAAGCCGTCGCCAGCAGCGCGGCAAGCGTGGCAACAGCACCCGCCGCAACGTCGTTGAGGGCCGCGGCGCCAAGGGCGGAAAAGGCGGAAAGCATGGCAAGCGCCGCCGTTAACAATAACTATTTTAAAAACCACAACAATTCAAAATATGGAACAGAACGAGATGACCTACACTCAAGCCGTCAACGAACTTGAAGAATTAGTCAAAAAGATGCAAGACCCCGAGTGCAGCATCGACAACCTCAGCAATTACACCAAGCGCAGCAAGGAATTGCTCGACATCTGCCGCAAGAAACTCACCGCCACCGACGAGGAACTCAAGCGCATCCTCGCCGACATGTCGAAAGAGTAACAATAAAACCGTACAGCAACATGAAACGCCATATCAACACACTGGTGATTGCACTGTGCATCGCCATAGCCGCCACAATGGCGGTCACCGTCAGCGCCCAGTCGCGCAAAGGCAAAACCACGCGCAAAAGCACCACCAGCAGCATACGCGTGCCCGAAGAGAAGAAAGGGCTGTTTATCGTCATCTCGAAGCGCGACCTGAACCTGCGCGTGTATCGTGCCATCGACGGCGACACCACGCTGGTCGAGGAGTTCCCGGCCTGCCTGAGCAAAAACAAGGGCAACAAGCAGCGCCGTGGCGACATGCGCACGCCCGAGTCGCCCGAGGGCAAGCCGTTTAAAATCTGCCAGATTCAGGATGCCAGCACCTGGCGCCACGACTTCCATGACGGCCGCGGCAACATACGCGCCTACGGCAATTGGTTCCTGCGCCTGGAGACGCCAGGACACAGCGGAATCGGCATCCACGGGTCGACCAACAACGAGAATTCGGTGCCCGGACGTGCCAGCGAGGGCTGCATACGCCTGCGCGACGCCGACATCATCACCGTGAAAGAAAAATATGCCTACGTAGGTATGCCCGTGATTATCAAGGCCGAAGAGCAAGGTCTTTATCCCTGGGAAGAATGACACTGCGCACCATAACCACCACACTGGCCGCCCTGCTGGGCTTACTCGCCATGCAGGCGCAAGATTTGCCGGCCGACACCACGTCGCTAACCGACCCCGACGAGGTGTTTACGCTCACCGACGAGGATATCGCCGCTGAGCGCCTCGAGGCATGCCGCAAGGTGGCGGGCACCTACCGCTATAAGGAGCCATACGTGCAGGCCGAGGCGCACGGCGTTATAGGCTTTGTCAAGGAGCCCATCGCCAAGTCGAAACTGCGCAAGAAACTCACCAAGGCCTACAAGAAAATCCGAATCAAAAAGAACGTGTTGGCACTCACGCTCAACCCCGACGGCACCTACCGGCTCGACGGGCCCGCCGGCCTCAGCCGAAACGGCAAGTTTAGTTATAACACTGGCACTCAGACCGTCACGCTATCACTTATCGACGGCATCCTGCCCGTCAGGGTCAATCTGCAACACGACGGCAAAAAACTCCACTTGGGGGCAAATTTCGACCGACTGCTCACCATCCTGAACCTGCTCGCACAGTTCCTGGGGCAGCATGGCACCACAGCCAAGGCGTTAGGCCTGCTGGCCAACGACTTCGACGAAGTGACCGTGGGCTTCACCTTCTCACGGTAAATATAATCACGACCGGTGTAATAAATCGCGCCCTCTGTGCGTCAAACGTATAAAACAACAACATTGTGCATTCTGCATTGCACATTAAACAATTAATTGTGCATCATGCATTGTGCATCATGCATTAAACAAAAGATTATGCAACCATTTATCGAAGTAAAAGACGTTGTTAAGCAGTACGACGGGCATCTGGCGCTCGACCATGTGAGCCTGAACGTGCCACGAGGCTGCATCTATGGCCTGCTGGGCCCCAACGGAGCCGGCAAGACGTCGCTGATACGTATCATCAACCAAATCACGCACCCCGACGAGGGCGAGGTGCTGCTCGACGGACGCCCCATGACCGAGGACGACGTGATTCACCTGGGCTACCTGCCCGAGGAACGCGGCCTCTACAAGAAAATGAAGGTGGGCGAGCACATCGTGTACATCGGCCGGCTGAAAGGCATGACCAAGGCCGACGCCGTGGCCGCCATGCACGAGTGGCTCGAGCGTTTCGACCTTACCGAGTGGCGCGACAAGAAAGTGGAGGCGCTCTCGAAAGGCATGCAGCAAAAGGTGCAGTTTATCAACACAGTGATTCACCGGCCGCAACTGCTCATCTTCGACGAGCCGTTCTCGGGCTTCGACCCGGTGAATGCCGACCAACTGAAGGTGGAAATCCTGCGACTGCGCGACGAGGGGGCGACAATCCTGTTCTCGACGCACAACATGGAAAGCGTGGAGGAGATTTGCGAACAAATCTCGCTCATCAACCACGCACGCGTGGTGCTGGAGGGCAACGTCGACGAGATTCGCCACAGCCACAAGCAGAACATCATTGCCGTGGGCATTGAGGGGAAGATGCCTCTCGCGCCCGACGAGGCACTCTACACGATCGTGCCAGCACCGGCCGGCAGCCGAGAGACCTACGTGAAACTGGCCGACGGCGTGAGTGCACGCGACGTGATTCAGCGTCTCAACGAGCGTTACACGCTCACCGGATTCCACGAGATACTGCCCTCGATGCACGATATTTTTGTCAACACCGTAAAAGCACAAAGCCATGAATAAACTTAAACTCATCATAGCGCGCGAATACATGACAACTGTGGCGCGCAAATCGTTTATCTTCACCACCTTACTGGTGCCTGTAATCATGATTCTGTGCATGGGACTGCCCGCACTCATCGCCTACTACAACCAAAGTGGCGGCGACGTGGAAACGGTGGCCGTGATCGATGCGAGCGGACGTTACGGCACTGCCATCCACGACACCGAGCAGTACCACTTTGTGGTGATGAGCGCCGACACCATCGCCGACCCATATAAATTCTACAACAGCAGCGACAAGTCGCTGGCGGCCATCGTGATGATTCCGCGCGATATCGACTCGACGGCGCAAGCCACTGTGTTCAGCGAAAGCACCATCAACGTCACGCTCAAGAGCCACATCAACAATGCGCTGAGCGACACCATCTCGCAAACGCGCCTGCTGAGTTACGGTGTGCCAAACCTGCAGGAGATGGTCGACAAGGCAAACGTCGACGTCGACCTGAAGAGCGTCAAGTGGAGCGAGAGCGGAAGCGAGACCGAGTCGTCGACCGAAATGGCGATGGTTCTGGGCATGGTGCTGTCGTTACTCACTTACACCTTCGTGCTGATGTACGGCGCAATGATTATGAATGGTGTGATTGAGGAGAAGACCAACCGCATCGTCGAGGTGATTGTGAGCAGTTGCAAGCCGTTCGAACTGATGATGGGCAAAATCATCGGCGTGGCGCTGGTGGGACTCACACAACTCGCCATCTGGGGCGTGATTATGGGTGTGCTCTCGCTGGTGCTTGGCTCGATATTCGGCGCCGACGTTATGGCTGGCGGACAAGCACAGGCTGGCATGCAAGCCATGCAGGAAATGGGCGACAGCGTCGACATGGCCGGCATCCTCAAGGCCGTGATGAGCATCAATTACCCCATGATCATCACCAACTTCATCATCTACTTCGTGGGTGGTTACCTGCTCTATGCTGCCCTGTTTGCCGCCTTCGGCTCGGCAGTCGACCAGGCCGCCGACGCCTCGCAGTTCACCACGCCCATCATCCTGATTATGATTGTGGCCCTCTATGCCGGCATCGCCTGCATCGAGAACCCCAACGGACCCATGGCGGTGTGGTGCTCAATCATCCCGTTCACCTCGCCAGTGGTGATGATGGTGCGACTGCCCTACGACGTGCCGTTCTGGCAAATCGCACTCAGCGTCGTGCTGCTCTACGCCACCGCGTGCGCCGTGGTGTGGATTGCCGGACGCATCTACCGCACGGGCATCCTGCTCTACGGCAAGAAGACCAGTTTCAAGGAAATCCTCCGCTGGATCAAATAACGCAATGATGAAAGCGACCTTTGCTATCGCAATTATGGCGGGCGCGCTGGGCCTGATGGCTTGTGGCACAGCGCGCCAGGCCACACTCGACGCCACTATCGTGGGCGAGCACAACACCGTGGGCGACCACTCGCCCACAAACTTTATCGTTACCTACGACAGCGTGGTGGGCAAGGCGCCGCTACTGCGCGCCATCGAGCAGTATGACGTCAGCATCATCTACGACTACCACCTAATCCACGGCATGGCTCTGCGCAAGAGCGACACCATGACGCTCGAGGAGACGATGGCGCGATTCCGCCAAGTGGAGGGCGTGCTCACCGTGGAATACGACCACATCATTCGCCTCACCGACCCGGTGAAACCAAAAATCGTCGACCGATGAGTTACCACATCACACACGCCACCGAGGCTCAACTGCCCACCCTGCTCCACCTGGCCGAGCAAGCCCGCAACACCATGCGCAGCACCGGCAACACCGGGCAGTGGGTAAACGGCTACCCGTCGCGCGAGGTATTTCTCGACGACATCGCATACCGCGCCAGCATGATCGTGAGCGACGACAGCGGCGCGATAGTGGGCACATTTGCCTTTCTGCCAAGCCCCGAGCCCACATATAACCACATCGATGGCCAGTGGCTCGACGACAACAGTCCTTACTACGTGATTCACCGCATCGCCAGCATGCCCGGCAGCCACGGCGTGCTGCGAGCCATCATCGACTATGCCTTCACCATCACCGACAACGTGCGCATCGACACCCACCGCGACAACGTCATCATGCGCCACCTACTGCCCCAGCTGGGATTCACCTACTGCGGCATCATCTACCTCGCCAACGGCGACGAACGCCTCGCCTACCAGCAATCAAAGGGACGGTTCTTTTGATTGTTAACTTCAGTTAATCTCTAATCCTCTTCCAAATCTTCTCGCGACACCACATCAGCATTAAAACCCTATTAATAAAGAATTAAGCAGAACTTCTCATACGCAATTAATAATCAAAAGAACCGTCCCTTTGATTGTTCTGTTTCGTTGGGGAGTAACTCCGTGATGTATTTCAGGCTTGCTTGCAGTTCTTCCTTATTTCCTCTTGATAAGTCCGAGCGTCCTATGCCGCTTGTCGTCGTGACGGTCGTAGTACTCAATGCTCCAGGAAGCCAAAGAGTCGTCTGCCACTCAAGGCCATCAGCAGTTCCACGGCCATCACTGTAAACATTAGTCTATTCATACGCCATGAAGGAGTGAGAAAAGAGATTCGGGAGACCGTGCTGGCGATTCAGCGGCGGTCTCCCGATTTGTTTTGGAAATAACGAGGCAATATCATTTATTAGCCCTTTCAATGCAAACAATCTTTGAATGTAGTAAATCTCTTTCCTCATCCGATATTTTTATGCCGCATAATACATCCAAGTTGGATACTGCATTGTAAACAGAGAACTTCTGGTCTTCATTTGATGTTAAAATGTAATCAATGTCATTCAAGGTGAAATGCAAATTATCTGTAATTCTATATTTGTTTTCTTTCTTCCAGTTATCACAGGCCTGTTTTGATTTACTCCAAAACCATTTACACAATTCACCGTCTTCTATTATTGCATATTCTGGATAAACCATTCTCCATTCACACTCATCATAGTTGGTTTGCATTTTCCCTTTATTCAGAGACTCATACATTTTCATCAAACCAAGGGAACGCGATGCTGCTTCCGACAAGGCAGAACCTTGAAAGAATGACATTAATACTTTACCACCTTCATTTGCATCCAAATCCCTTTCTCTATGACATTTCCCATCAGCATCATTGATTACAACTGATAGATTGTCGTTGAGAAGATTTTCGATATATTTGTCATAAGCCCTTGCTCGTTTATATGTTTCCAAAGCAGCATTTACAGTATCAATTGTAAGACAATAGTTGACAGGTCCGATTTCGCTTTGATAATTTTCCATTAGGTATCTCTTTTTCAGACCAATTGCATAGTCCCCATATTTTTCTGAATGTTCACAACTAAGTTCAATGGGAATATCGCAAAAAGAAATCATAGGAATACATGCATTAAGTTCTCCAAAGTATTCTTCTAAGCAATAACCATACCTTAATCCCTCCCTTAGAATTGACATCAGAACAGATTCTTCTTTTGTATAATGAAATAATGTGGTACTATGACTGTTTCGCCTTGTAAGATTTGTCATTTTAATTTGAATTTCATTGGATTGTACTCATAACCGACACACTCCCATACCCACTGAATACATTGCCTAGTTAAATTCAAGTTCTTGATCGGATTTTTTATAAGACCAATTCCTAAAGAATCTGATGATTGGTGAACTATGGCGATGTAATACTTGTCTTGATTATATTGCGCAGCAGCGAACTCATTGTTTGTCATTCTAAACCTTTGCCCAGCATAATCAATGGATTTTACTTCAATAAAGATTTCCTTACCATTAGGATCAGTACCAGTTAAGTCGTATCCAACATTCTGCTTACTTACATCCTTGAGATTAAACCCATTCTCGTTGAGTACTGCTAATGTGTTTTCTTCAGCGCTCCTCCATTTTTGGACACTTGACGCTGATGGTGATGAAGAATGTGAAGTCGAGGAACCATTAAACCAATCCCTAACCTCTGATGGAATGCCTTCTTCATCATCATCGAAATCATCGTCATCATTACTTGGCACTTCTTCAGAAAATTGTTGCTCGTAAAGATTGTCTATTCCAATTTTCTTTATACACAGGCCAATATCGTTAAAAGATATGCCATTGTCTATCATAAGTTGAAGAAAACTTTCGTCTATTTCACCGTTGCTATCGTTGATTTCTTGTAGGCTTCTCAATTCGCTTTCACAGGCAAATATTGCAGCCTTGGTTAATGCACCAATTTTGTGGTTCATTAGCACCTGCTTCATGGCATTCACGGCAATTTGAGCACAGCCGTTAAGCGAAATGTCTTTGGGATTTAATAATGAGAAAATCGTATTTACATCGTCAGTCTTAGCACCAAGGTATTTGAGTATGCTATCTATATTTTGTACATCAGCGCATTTAGAACTCATGCTACGAACACCTGCCAATGACATAATTTTATGAAAATCGGCAGCGTTGAGCCAAGAAGGCGATAGTTTCATCTTTGAGAAAGTCGCACCACTGTTGCTCTTCAGCATAGTTGAAAATTCCCTTTCAAATGATTGCTTCATCAGCTGAATTAACTTGATGTCGTAATATGGCATCAGAGCCTTCAGTTGTCCGTCGTTCTCGTTGTCAATACAATGATTTAAAATCTTTAGGTACAACTTGGCAATTTCAGATATTACCTTCTTTGTTGTCTCATCGAAAATAAGATGTCGACGTGATGGGTCAGTACTAAAATCACCATTTACGACAAAACCAAGTCCACAACTATCTTCTGTAGGGAGGAAGGCGTGTATTATAGCCTCTTCCCGCGGAAGTCTTTCTACTTTATCATTATTGTAAGAAAATGCGATACTACAATTATCTGAAGAATAGACTAACCATCCTGTTATTTTATCATTTGTGGCAATTTTCAGTTTTTTCCTTCCTTCAACTTGCTCTAAAACATTTATGCTTGCATTTACCTCTTTGCTTAGATTGATTCTAATGTTTCTAACATTGTTTAGGAACATTAAAGTTGTATATGCGAAAGATGTATATTCCTCATCTATTTGATTTGCTGTTGCTCCAGTGAATATAAAGATGGTATTATAGCCATCGTTGCTTATCTTGCTTAGTTCGCTTTTTAATTCAGTTTTAACCGAGGATTTTAGTTCATGCGGGATTCTTATCAAGGGAACCTTATTGGCTTTTTCAATAATTGCCTTTGTCATTTCTTTCGAGAAGGTTACTTCATACATACCACTTACAAGATGAACTTCCTTCGCAAAACTTACTACAGACTTAAAACCTATTCCTCGATAGCCAATTGAAGCCCCTCTAGATTTGTTAGATGAAGCACTACGACATAAACTTTCAAGATCATTAATATTGAATGGCCTTCCATCGTTAGCGACAAGTAGATAATTCTTGTAACGTTTTACATAGAACCTTGTTGCTCCTGCGTCATCAGCATTTTGCAACAGTTCAATGAATGAACGGCTATTATAACTCTCAGAAACATATGCCTCAAGACCAGCCAAGTCCGATAATAGCATCGGAGAGTTTTGAGCCTCTGTGATAAGAGACTTTCTTAAATCTTCAATTTTCTGAATCATTTATACTGGGTATACTCTGATTTTACTAACTTCATCAACAGGGATATCAAGGTTAATTGTACCAAAATTATACACCTCAAAACCTTTAAAGTCATTTGAATGCAGGCTTGTGTGATAGACAATATTGTCATCAGAATCGTAAACGGCAACTTCTACTCCAAAACTGTGATTAACAGCTTCGCCATTCAAGGCCAGAACTTCACAGAATAGCTTAAATGAAGTTTCATCAACAATCTTAACGGAAAACTTTTGGAGAGTCAGCCCAAACTGTTCCTCTATAGATTCAAAATGCTCGACCTTATTTTTCAGATTCAAATTGATATTACCGCTATCCTTTTCCTCTACGATGCCCCACTGGCCGTTTTGCCTTAGCAATAAGAGAGAAGCCAATTTGCCATCGTTAACTTCAAACTCGATTCTGTCGCCATCACCAACCCTCGTTATACCATCAAATTGAATTTCCAAATCGACAAAAGCATTCGCTTGGAGGAATGTACCATATACTCCAAAATTCAGCGTGAGGACTGAACCCCGTTTTAATCCTTGACTAACTGATATGTAGTTAAGGTTATGCGCAAGTTTCTTTTTCTTATCCGTGTTGTTAGTGACACGCATGATCAAGAATAGCTTTTCTTCACAGCACACTTCTTTCACCTCTTCCTTTATTATTTCGAAAGAGATTCCTTTAAACTGTAAGTTCTTTAATAGTACCATAATGTCGTTGTTATTTTGCTGCAAAATTAAATAATAATCTTCAAATTCGATGCTCAAAAATGCTAAAATCACATAAAATGAGGGCAATTTGTTCATTTTTACGTGAAAAGAGGCAGAAAACATTGCTTCTTTCAAAAAATAGTTGTAATTTTGCACCGAAAATCAAAGTATATTAGGAAATGCGCGACATCAAAGACATAGCAAGATACGTGGGTCTGTCTCTCATTGCAAAGGGACTGACGGTCAGCCCGTTGAAACTACAGAAGCTGCTCTACTACGTGCAGTCGTGGTACATGGTATTCAACGGACGGCAGAACACGCTCTTCGCTCAGGCTCCACAGGCTTGGGTAAACGGTCCCGTATATCCTGACATCTATTATCAGTATCGCGACAAGGTTTCAAATATGTGCGACCATCTGACGGCAAAGGATTTCGATACGGACGACGTGAACGCGACGCTGGCA
>JAEEGL011124263.1_pt1 | contig 14377 bp, 18 predicted proteins | sample 9134231 | NCBI WGS metagenome assembly JAEEGL01 (sample SAMN16246548, study PRJNA631951) | gut metagenome | biome: gut microbiome; feature: rumen; material: fiber-attached | host: Bos | place: Iran: Karaj | collected 2018-10
AAATGCACAAAAAAACACCGGCAATATTGTAACAATTTACTGTTGCAATATATGCCGGCATATGGTATAATGAAAAGTCTATTTTGCTGCTATGTGTGGGGAGTGCGTGAGCACGTGGGCGTTTAGCCGGTTATAAATACATCCAGAAATTATCTGGGTTATATGACGGAGCTTTGAACAATATAGCGAGCTCCCACTTTCTCCACTCCCATGCACTCTTTGTCTTCAAAAATGATACGGCTGATCTGAGTGCATCCTGTGGTGTCAATCCGTGGCGTCCTGTCTCCTGCACCTTTGTATCATTTCCCTCGGACACGTTAATGCTTCCACTCTCGGAGCTATGCTCTGAGCTTGCTCCATTCTGTGCTCTTACGTCAAGGCGAACATCTGAACCGCTCTTGCGTCTTTCGATATCATCCTGATTAAATCCGCTGTGGCTTGTGACATTAGCTGTGTTATTAGAACCGCTCTTGGACAGAACCGACGTTGCTTTGTCCTGAGACTGTCCGCTTGGATTAGTCCAGTCACTGGTGATAGGTAAACCGTCACTGCCCATGCCTGCGCCTGAATAACTGTCACTCATAGGCATAGCCTTTTCAAAATGTCTGTTGCCATTTATCTGTGTCTCTGTTACGCCAGGTGTTTCTGTATTGACGGTTGTGTCCTGAACGCCAGGTGTAAACTTTCTCTTTTCTGTCTCCACTACGCCCGGCGTCTCTGTAAATGTAGTGCTGCCACTGAGCTGATTACTTCCGGTCTTGTCTCTCTCGCCTGTCATAATGCGTGTACGTGATCCGTCTGTCTTCTTCCTCTGCTCAATGTATTCACTTACCAAAGGATCGAACGAGGTAAAGTCAATACGCTCAAGGTCATAGAACCTCATTGCGGTCATATTTAAAATGTTTCTGAACCTACGGGCAAACTTGTCATCATCAAAAATATATCTGTCACCAAATTCGTCCATAATAAGTGCTATCTCGTCCTCTGATATTCCGGTGTTAGTATAACCGGTTGCATCATCAAAAGTATAGCCGTCAACGTCCTGCCAAAATGTAGGGTTTTCCTCAATGAATGTTTCCAGTGTTTTCGTTGCGCTCATCGTCACTTACCTCCTTTTCTTTCTCTTCCTGCTCTTCGTCGACCTGTGCGTCTGCCCATACGAGCTTCGCATTACGGCCAAAGTGCTTGTTTATTACTTCCCACTGCCACTCGTGGAAATTCTTATATGACTTATTCATAGTCTTTACGCTGTCGGAGTCACTTTCGAACTCTGGGACACTTACCTGCGCTTTCTTATCAATAGTCATGTGACCGTTTAAGTATTCACGCTGTCTATACTGTGCGAGGAGCCATTCAACATTCTCTGTTAATACAGGAACGTTCTGTGCGTTCGTCTGGAACTCAACAACATCTACCATGTCTTTCACTGTCAAGCCGTTTACTTTCGATAAATCGACTGACAGGTCAATCGTGCTTTCGTGGTTGTTTCTTCTTCTCTGGTAGTCCTGAATTGCAGCTACCGCTTCGGTTGTGGCTCCCATAAGCATTCGAGGATTAGCCATATCATCGATCGTTGTGTCAAGCGTACGGCTTGCATTTGCAATTTTACCGGAATATTCAAGGGTGATATTTACGAATGGCACTCTGCTTTCATTCTCCCATAAGATAAACGCTCTTGCTTTCTCTGGGCTCTTCTGCTTTCCGGCAATGCCGTTTGTCAAAAAGTCTTCCTCTTCCTCGTCACTTCCTGCTACATAAACCTCAACTTCGTCAGTATATCCATTGTAGCCATGGATATAAGCATTCAACGGGTCACCGTTTACATTGATATTCCCTGCTCCGAGACCAGGGAGACAATAGAGCTTTCCACCCTTTTCAAAAACAACAACACATCCATTTGCAAACATGGACTGCTGATAAATCCTCATATTAAATGTGTTGTCGAGTCCCTCAACGCGAGGGAGACGGCATGTCTTGAATTCTTCTGCCAGTGTATTAAACCAGTTGGTTGCACACTGGATATTCAAAACATTACTTTCAAATGCCTCGCCTCGTCTTGGACTGATCCATATATTAGGGCATGCACCTTTAATCAGTGACTTTGCTGATGGACCCTTTCTTATATCATGTCCTTTGTCATGTCTTGCCATAATCTTTTCCTCCTTTATACGTTGCTTCCGTCTGTGTATGCTGTTTTATCTGGGAGCTGATGCCATACACGAACACCTGAACTCAACTGAGCTGCTACGCCTTCTCTTAACCAACGAGGTAAATCTCCGCCGATTTCAACTCCGCTTGCAGATACAAAATTGAATTTAGATCTATTTGTAAAGTCTGAACTTTCCAGCGCTTTCGTGTCCTTATAGCCGAACATTGTGAGAATTTTATCGAGTTTGTTAATGTCCTCATCTCTCGGACTATACTTTGCTACAACTACATTGTTTCCGACAAAATCTCTTATTGTTTCGCTACGAGGAAAATGCAACTCCGGCGCAACAACGCAAGTTGACAGTGCAAGTGACTGCAGCTCAGCTCTTGCCTGTGTCATATACTGTGCCTGTAGTGAGGAGCTGTCTAACATAAAATTAGCAAGTGCATTTCCGGCGCTTGACAGATATCCTGATATTCCACTAAATCCTGTAAAATCATTACCTTGGAGATATATATTACCGAGCTTCTGTGAGTATGTGCTGTCATACCCTGCAATGAACTCATGCGATTTTCCACCATAATTAGACTGATATGTAATAGGTTTCAATACAGGAGATATGACGCCTGGTTCATATCCAAGCGAAGGCGTAACGCCTTGTAATAATGCCTGTTCATTTCTCTGCTGCGCAATGTCAAAAGCGGCGTCGATAACCTGACGTCTTGACCTGAACGATATTTCTTCGAGTGTGCTTCCGCTCTTTCCTGTGTAAACAAGTGGAGCATTAGCCCATTCCATGCCAGGGAGTGCATTATCAAAAGTGTGTGTGCTTTCCCTATAATTCGCCGGAATAAAGTATGGCCTTCCGTTAGGCCTTGGGTCTGTTACCTTTCTGACTTTCATTTTATTCTGGAACACGCCATTTTCAAAAGCAACGTCCTCTGGATTGAACTCTATTCTTGTACCACATGCCGGAGATACCATGACAATTTTATTGAGGCTTCCGTAAATGACACGCTTGTTGTTTACGTGAATACCACGGTCAAAACTGATGCTATTTGTCTCTTCCGTTTCATCTATACCAACCATACCGAGAACGTCTCCGTCTGCTGTTGGAACTGCATTATAGTCGTCATCTGGTAAAAGCCACGAATTCAATATAGCACTCTCTGCGCCCAGCGAACGAGCACGTGCTATGCCTTCCTGAACTTTCTGATTGTCTGCGTCAAAATATTCTGTGCCAGGTGTCTTATAAGATACGCCTACGCTTCCGCCAGTACCGATTGTTACCTGTGTGTTGTTTCCTGTTGCTCTGACCTGTGGAACCTGTAAACCGTCATAATCAACTGTGTCGGCGTTGTCAGCCATATATGTGAGCGCCATTGTTGACTCGACGAACTGATGCTCTCCGGCGCTAGGTGTTGGTGTAAACATTTCTTCCGCAAAAACTGTGAGCGGTGAGCTTGGAACAAGCAACGGATCTTCTTCTGTATATGCTCCGTATGTGTCAGAATTTTTAGGAACATGATGCCTTTCTGTTACTCCACCGAGAATAGCCAGATTTTCAACGCCGTTTACTTTATATTCTGCCGTGAGCAGTGCGTCAAGCAATAGAGGTAAAAACCATACATCGGCTGCTATAGGAGCAGCTGGGCCAGTTACATAATAAAAGTATGTATAATTGCTGTCCTGTATTGCAATATAGTCTACGTTTTCAATATCAGCCATGGAGCATTTAACCTGCACGGACTTTAAACCCTGCGCAGACACGATATTGAGCGCCGGCAAAACTTTCTGCCTTGCATTAGCAAGACGGCGAGGATGGTCTATTGTATTTGCTGTTGTCATGCCTGTGTTACTGTAGGCTGTGATATTCCAATTTCCCATTCTATGATACTCCTTTCAAAAAAATTAAGGGCCAGGGCTTATGCCCTAGCCCCTGTGTTTAAGACTGTTTCTTCTTAAACTCAACTACCGTCATGTGAGGGTCATAGCCTCTATGATTTTTCGGTATTGTGAGGATGAAGTGTGTCATCTTTCTGTAGCTGTCTCTATCAGCCTCTACGGTCTGATTGTTGTTTGTCTGCTGAAAGATAACACGTCTGTCTGCGAGTACTGCGAGTGTGTCCTCGTGAGGATCGAACAGAGCTGCATTTTCCTTAGGAACATAGATTGTTTTGTATGTTACTGCGGACTGGCCTGTGCCTGTTGTTGCAATACCAGTTGACAGGTAATATGCAACGGCCTTTACTACGCCGAGCTTGTCGGAAATGAGTGTCTTTTTTGCGCCTGTGAGGCTTGCAACTACTGTTGCTTCTGCTGCGTTTGTAGAACCGGCATCTACGAGGGTCTTATACTCTGCGTAGGTAGGAGTCGCATCGTCAGATACAAGGTAAACCTTGCCGACTGCGAACTTCTGTGACTCATTGATAACCGGAACAACTCCGCCGAAGTCTTCAACATAGACGGTCTTAACCGGAATTTCCATGTTGCGAGTTTCATTCAGCTTAGAGATTGTACCGAAAAGATCTTCTGTGTCCGGTCTAATAAGGAGAACAAGGTCATCCTTATTTACTGCATCAGCATAATGCTTTGCATTGAAAAGACCACCGCATGCATCAGAGGTAAATGTAATCTTTCTAACTACTCTACGAAGGGCTGTGAGGAACTCTGTGATGGAGTCAACATCGCCCATTTCGATATCCTTTACTTCAACCTTCTGGGCATCAGTAAGAGGGAAACGATCGTTTGTGAGGATGTAGTTGATGAGGTCTTTCTTGATGAGATACTTCTGAAGCTTAACACCTTCAGCAAGTGCGTTTGCCTTTCCAGTGTTCATGACGTCCATGCCATAAGGATTTTCGAAAATACCCTTCCACTGGAAATCATCTGGGAGAGTAACGATATTCATAATATCTTCATTTTCTACCCAGAAATCCTGATCGATCTCATGCAGTCTAACCGGAGCATGTCCGTATTCCTTGCCCTCTTCTACTTCCATATACGCCGGATTGACGCAAGGGAGAATATGGCTGTAAAGTCTCTGGGCGATATAAGAACCAAAATCACCTGTGAAACTTTCACCAAAGCCCTGCTCTTCGAGCAAGTCCTTAACCTTAGAAAACATAACTTTCTGCAGTCTCCATGTGAGGTCAGCTGCGTACCATGCGTTACGGACGATAGGGTCGGACTGGATAGGTCCATAACCGATTGTGTTGAACTTTTCGCGTGTCCAGTCCGGCGTCAGTGCTTCAAAAGACGCATTGACAGAACGACACAATTCAATACTGTCTACGTTTAAAATTGACATAATCTTTTCCTCCTGTTAATTAAACATATTTTAATCCTTCGAGGGCTGCTTTTTCGATCTCAGCAAGTCTATTTGCTTCGGCGTCTTCATCGTCCTCTTCCGGATGTGTTACCTGTGCGCCTCTGGTTGTGTTGTAAAGCACGTTGTAGTCGTGGTATGCTTCATCGAGCTTGTGCTGTTTCGCTTCCAGAGCTTCCTTATTTGCTGCCATTTCTGCGTCATACGCGAGGCAGTCTTCATGAACTTTTGCCATGATGTTTTTAATTGTTTCCATTGCATTTTCTGCGGTTGCATTTTCTGCAAAACCTGCATAATCTTCATACTTCATAATGTGGCACCTCCTTAGTTTTTATACTCTACTGTTTTTACCTTGCCGTCCGTCTTGTTCATCTTCACTGTGATAACAAGCGGCTTGTCGCTGTTCACGTCCATCTTAGTGACGTCCTGCAAAATCTTTGTTACTAACATATTCTTTTGCATACATGATAGCTTCATGATTGGCACCCCCTTTCGTCTTTCTACACAAAAATATAGCATTATTTTTGTGCAATGTCAACAATAAGTTTTAAAACAAAAAAAGTCGAGGACATGAATTATATTCTATGCCCTCGGCCTCAAAAAGGAGTTGTGCCTGCAACCACCTTTAATATATACCTTTTATTTTACTTTGTCAACGTATTCTTGGATTACCGTTAAAATAAATATCATGTGTGTCGTACTTGCCCTCGTAAACCTCTTTCAAGTCTACGTTCGGCTTATACTTTACTGCTTCCCTGTATAACGCCAGGTACTTGTAGAGGTTACTTATTGTTACGGAATAGCCGGCATCCTTTGTTTCAAAATTGAGGTACGGAACGCCGTCCAGTTCGTCGATAAATACTTTTACATTACCTGTTTCTTCGATCATTACCATATTATTCATCCCTCCATAATTCGTGTGACGCCTGTATCATCTTTACAAGGCCAATTACTGCAATAAGTACTATTGCTATGAGTATCAATACTGGAACAATTACGATCATCATTATCTCCTCCAATCTGCTTTCGCGTCTCTCTCACCGAATAACCTTGCCCTGTCGCAATCGATCTTCTTCTGCATCTCGTTGTAGTAATCGTCGTAGTAATCATGCTGTGGGTCAGTCTGCTGTGCCTGATAAACTGCCATAGGGTTCTGTTCTCTCATGCCTAAATCCTCCATCATTGTTTTTGCTATTATATAGTTGGGGTCGAACTGCATCATAGGTACTTCCATCGGATTAAAGAATGTACTCATATGTGTCATCTCCTTTCTTTTGATAAGTCTAATATATCACTTTTATGTTATGGTGTATATTGACAGAATAAACAAAATCAATCCTCGTTTTTTGTGCACTTTTTATGGTGACTTCTTGGAGCGTCCGGCAAGTCTGGGTATGACTTGTAAAGAACTTCTCCGTGTTTGTCCTCTGTGCCTGTCTTCCACTGGTTGATAATACGGAAATCATAATGCTCGAACTTCTCAGCCATGAACTGGGCAATCTTCTCGCAATCTGGCTCCTGTGAGAAATGATATGCGTCTGTGACAAATCTTCCGCCCTTACCAATCTCGTCGGCAATATTCAGCATGATGTAAACAAGCTGTGACAGAATTGCAACCATAAGCAGCTCGTGGTTATACTTCTCGTTTCTGATATAGCAGTCATTTACTGGGTCATACTGTAAAAACTTCTTCTGGAAATATCCATAGTGGAGCTGTTTTGCTTCGGCCTTTGTCTTCGTATTCTTATAGACCATTTTAATCAGCTTCTCTCCCATCTTGCTACCAATCTGATAATCAGTTGAGAACAGGAATGTGAGTTCGCCCATGTTGTTGTCTCTTACGTACTTAGCCAGGTCATCAGTGATGATGCACTTGTCTTTAAGACTCTTGCCCCGATACAGATAGAAATTCATACGGTCTTCGTCTTCCTCATAATACAAGTTACCATCAATCGGTAATCTCTCGTACTGGAGCACGTGAGGATATGCAGAATATAAGTCAAGCTGGAACTCATAATCACGCTCGTGATTTTTGCTCTTCATTGTAGGCCTTGCGTAATAAATCGCCGGAATATTGTGCTCGTCAATAATGCGATAAACGTCGTCCATAAAATGAAAATCGAATGCCGGCTCTTTCTTTATCAGTGAGTTAGCTGTGCTCTTTGTGCTAATCTCGTCTGATACGATACTCTTCCTATAATAAAGAATGCCGTCAAGGATAATCTTACAAGGGTCCCATGCGTAATCGTCACTGGGATGTTTTTCAAGGAACTTATCAATAATCTTGTCTTCAATCGTTAATGGTTTTTTCATCTGCTTCATCTCCTACTAAAACTAATGTCATCTGTTTCTTTACTTTCTTACCGCCAAATGTTGTTATCGGCTCCGGCTTCTTTCTTTCTATTGCTACTATGACAATACTGTCGAGCGTCCAACAACGGCTAACAACTGTATACCACTCTCTGTTTGATACCTTGCTGTCCGGTGTGATGATGTAATATAACTTCTGTGTGTCTGTCACTTCCGAGCCCTGATATCTTGTACAGGAACCGATATTTGCGAGCTGATAATATGCTCTTGATCTTGTCTTCTCTGCTTGCAGCTGTGACATAATCGGATACATGTGAGGATCCTTTGGTGGCTTGCTTGCTATGCTTCCCTTTGGAATAAGAATGTCTGGGTCGAATATCTGTGTGTTGAATGACTTCGTGCGATAGATAAAATCCTCTGTCTCGTTTAAGTGTGTGATGTATACGTCCTTGGTGTTAAATGGCATGTCTTCATATTTAATAACTGGAAATCTGTGTGAGGCTAAATCTTCAATGAATGCGTCCGAACCTTTTCCGTCTCGCTGATAGAGGGCTTCAATCTTTGCCTTGGTCTCTGGGTCTCTTGCTCTTTTGGTCTCGATACCCTCGTCTGAAATCACGAAATCCTCTTTGAGGAAATCTTCAAATAATTTTGTAAAACTCATCTGTTACCGTCCTCTCTCGCTAACATCTGGTGTGTGTCTGTGCATACAATAATGTTATATCGTCCGACGTGGTGTCTAATCCAATCAAGCACCTTTGGACTGGTCTGTAAAATCTCGTCTATAATAATTGTTTTAATCTCTGGGTCTTTCTCTTCCAGATAAAACAATCCATTTTCTGATGTAAATAAAGCCGAGCATACTGTCGAGGCTTCGCAACCGTATCGCTCCTGGGCGTCTCTCTTTAATTTGTTTGTGGATGTTGTCCATAAGAATGGGATATTGCGTGATGTGAAAAAATCGTTGATAACCGAGCTCTTTCCTCTTCCTGCAACTCCGTAAACCACTTTTACTTTGTTCGGGTCGAGGAAATCGGCTTCGGTAAAAGAAAATATCTGTTGCATTGCACTTCTCCTTTTTGAATTTTACTTTGAGTAGATTTTCCACTCGCCCTTTTCGTCTTCGAGAACTCTGAATGAACTAAATCTCGGGGTCATGAGTAGGACTTCGAAAAAATCAAGTGTTGTATGTCCGTAGTCTTCGTACCTCTCCATAAATGGTAGGTCTTCTAAAAGCTCCTGTGTGTCCCAATCGTCATAACCATGAGCATAAAGCCATGAGCCTGAATCGTGCCACCATATCAATGGATTTTGCACTTCCGTACCGTTGAAATCATACCAACTGATATTCTCTGGTATTGACGGCTGACGTCCTTTTTTATAGGCCTGTAATCTTCTGTTGTAGTCTTCGGCGTCTTTCTCTGCTTCTGCTCTGTCGCTGTGATATAGGGCGTTTCTCTTCTTCGTTGCCTTATAACTTATTGTGTTAAATCCTGGGAGCGGTATAGGGCTTGAATACCATTTACCTCGGCTATACCTACGATACACCTTTACGACCTTTGATTTTTCCTCTTCTTTCAATAATACCTCTGGTTTCATGTGGTCGTCTCCTTTCTCTTGTGAGGTTGATTTTATGATAACACGATGACATGCTAATGTACATTGACAATTTTCATAAAATCTGCTATATTTTTTTGTGAAAGATAACCAATAGAGAGGAGGGTATGTGTATGGACTGGATGGATTTACTTACAAACTTTGGGTTCCCCGTTGTTGCCTGTGTTTACATGGCGTATAACAACGAACAGAACCATAAGGAAAGAGAAAAGACAATCGGTGTTCTGCAGCAGATCAGTGACAGATTAGAGAAGATCGAAAACAAAAACAAAGAGGAGGAATAATATGAGCTACACACAGGATTTTATTAACACGGTAGCCCCTATTGTGCAGAAGTATTGCAAGGCGTACGGTTATAAGTACGCCTCTCCAATTATTGCACAGGCGTGTTGCGAAAGTGCATGGGGCAGGTCATGGATAAGTAAAGCGCCGTATTTTAATTTCTTCGGACTTAAATGCGGTAGTTCATGGAAGGGCAGACGTGTAAATGCCAAGACACATGAGGAGTACAAGAAGGGGACGCTTACGGCTATTAAAGCAGATTTTAGGGCGTATGATAGTTTAGATGAGGGCATTAAAGGCTATTTTGATTTCATCCAGTATAGCCGTTATGCAAATCTTAAACAGGCAACAAGCCCGGAAGACTATCTGGAAAAGATCAGAGCCGACGGCTATGCTACATCATATTCTTATGTAAACACTAATAAGAGTATAATCGAGAAGTACGGACTGAAGAAGTACGACGAACAGCCGGCAATAAAGAAAACAGATATTGATGTTATTATTGCCGTGATCAAAGAAGAGTACGGAAACGGTGCCGAGCGTAGGAAAAGACTTGAGCAGGCCGGCTATAATGCAAGCGATGTTCAGGACAAGGTCAACAAGATTTATGCATACATCGAAAGCATATTATAAGAAAGGAGATAAAAGGCTATGAGTATTTCACCACAGGGATATAATATGGGCAACAAGCCCACTAATGAAAATCCGTTCTGGGGCGAGGGAGAGACTGATAACGTGGAACGTATTTATGCGACAGCCACGGAAACAGAGAACGGCGGAAGTATTGCGGTGACAGTCACCAAGCGTATATCCGGAAACAATATCTATTTTGATTTTAATTTCCAGAATACAAAGGGCAATCCGGGACAGCCAGGTAATGACGGTTTTAGCCCGACAGTTGCTATCACGCCTACAGTAGACGGCAATATCATCCGTATCACAGACGCAACAGGCTCGCACAGTTTTGACGTAAAGAACGGAACAGACGGACGCAACGGAACAGGTATTACGAATATTGAATACGATCATGAAGATCTTGACGGCAACAAGGTTTATAGAGTCACCATGACGGACAGCACAATTTATTTCATCACAGCACCAAAGGGAGACCCTGGAGCCAAGGGGGACACAGGCGAAACTCCGAACGTCACAGCAACGGCAACAGTAGATGGCACAACAGGAACTCCAAGCGTAAACGTGACCAAGACAGGAACAGCCGAAAATCCGGTTTTAAACTTTTCATTTACTGGCCTTAAAGGCGCACAGGGAGACCCAGGTAGTGGCGGTTCAACTGTTCAGTGTTTCCCGGCAGGTTCAATAGGAACACTCATAGGAACGATCATCATTGATGGCACATCTTATGACCTTTATGCCCCAGGTGGTTCAACTGTTACAGTCACGCCGGTTCAGACAACAGGAACGAAGATTGCAACAATTTCAATTGATGGCGTGGGTACAGACCTTTATGCACCAAGCGGTGGCGGTGGTTCAACGGTTCAGTGTTATCCGGCAGGTACACTGGGAACACTCATAGGAACGTTTATCATTGATGGCACATCTTATGACCTGTATGCTCCGGGTGGTTCAGTAGTTACAGTTACTCCGGTTCAGACAACAGGAACGAAGATTGCTACAATTTCAATTGATGGGGTAAATACGGACCTTTATGCTCCGAGTGGTGGAAGCAGCGTCAACATAACAAACACGTCTAATACAATTCCTGGCAATACCAGTATGTCTTTTAGTGCTTATGAAAGGCAGACGGTATCATTCCGTTTCAACGGCGGATCAAGCGACACAGTAATAATCAAGGGTGTAATGTGGAATAATCCACCTAGCTCGCCGGTGATAATAGAAAGCGCTTGGGCTAATTATAGCGACTATTACAACGCATGGGTCATTAACGTCAGACTTGCAAACACGTCTAACGCAACTGCAAGCTGGCCGGTGGATGATTTCATGCAGATAGCTTGCGATGTAATAGTAGACTATTGTGTAATCACTCAGTAAAGGAGGCAAACTATGAGAGGACACTGGGAAACAGGCGGACTGCGAAAATTGAATAGACACTACCAGAGCGCAGGTGGAAGCGGTGCCGGTGTCCCTTGGGATTATACAAAAGGCTGTATCAGAAAGGTGACGAGTGGCGGGGCAAGTTATTTCCCCGCTCCGTCATATTGTTGGGTACAAAATGGAGCCATGGTGCTTGATTTACCATATGAGGGACACAGTTTCAGTCAATTGATAGAGAATGTAGAATATGCTAAAATAGAGAATATAGAACTATTACCGTATATTCCAAAGACCAGTGACAATTATTATACACTGGGCACGCAGGACGTATATTTTACAGCAGACGGCGACGCAGAGATATACATTGAAGGTGATGTATATGGTTCAGTAAACCCTCGCCGTGATGTTATTCTGTCATTCAGTGACGGAGAGAATTTAAACAGTAAGCAGGCCAATTTCATCAAAGGAAAATATGTATGCTATATATTGAGGAAAGACGGCTACACAAGATTTTTAGATACTGAGGATATTATTGATGAGATCGAAAGCCTTGAAGGCGTGGCAAGGATTAAAGGCCATCCAGAGTATGGCGGTGCATGGAACAACGGCACACGTAATATTTTCACTGGAAAATTTACAGCAGCTAACGATCCAACAGTGACAAGCCAGATGCCGGTATTGCTCGGTATGACAGCTAACCAGGGATATAGAACAGCCAGTGCAAACACACAGACGTTCAGATATCCGGCAAGCACAATTCCAGAACAGTATCAGTTAAACAGATATTGGAACGGAGAGCAGAAAGTAGAAAGCATAAGTGTAGGAGCATTAGACCCACATATTATTGCAAGATATTCTATCGCAGGAACACAGAACACACATGACTCGTCTTATGAGTGTGCGCATTTCTGGGATCCGAACACGAATAAGAGTTATGCATATTTATTTATATTGAAAGAATTGGAGGGAGTGACATGCAGCGTAACAGGATGAAAAACTATGACAATTTACCAGACCTTGAAGAGTTTGGTGATGAGTATGATGACCTCGCAGAGTTTGGAGAGAAGAAGAGACAGAAAGAAGAGGAAGAGGTTTATTGTACTAAGTCATGGAAAGAATTGCAGAAAGAGTATCACATACCGAGCTATGATGACTTGACAAAAGGGTGGTGGAGCATGCGACATGTTCTGTCATTCTATAGATTGTTTTTGATGATTGTCGGGCCTCGTAGTTTGGGAAAGAGTACGAACGCAGGGCTTTATCTGCTCATATATTTCCTTGACCATTTAGAGGACAGCCGAAACGGTTGGATGTATATAAGACGTGATAAGGACGAGGTAGAGGAAAGTGCCGAGACCTGGTTCGATAATGCAATGAATATATTGAATTCATATATCACGAACGAAGATGATAAAGTTAAGGTAGAGTATGAAGCAGGCCGTTATAGAGTTAATGGCAGGCTCGCAGGTATATCTGTATCACTCAAGAAACAGCAGAAGCTAAAATCCAAGAATTTATCATGGATTAAATTTATGGTATATGACGAAGCCATAACCATGGACGGAACAGGATATATCGGCGGTGCCGGAAACATGGAGAAAGAATATGACTATCTCATGAGTTTGGCTACATCAGCAGACCGTGATGTTGGAAACCCAGCATGTGATGAAGTCATTACGATCGTACTCGCAAATAATGAGGGCTTTAATAATCCTATGTATAGAGGCACAGGAGCAGACAAGTATATCAAGGCCGGTGCTCACAGAGTTGCTCCGAAGAATGAAGAGTGGGTGCTTGAGATGCCTAAATATGAAGATGCCCCAGAAGCTGCTAAGATTAGAGCCAGCCGAAGAATGAAACTCCAGAGAGAGAAGATGCTCGAACGTGATTATGATATTGTAGATGATAAGAAACGAAGCGAGTTCATTAAAGAATGCAAGGGCGACAAGAGAGCCATAGCTAATTTCACCTGGAACGGTTTAGAGTTTAGACTGCTCGCAGAATATCGCACAGGCGAGTTTTTCATTAAAGGCGGACATGACAAGGGCAAGAACATAAGATGCTATGCATTGACGCTCCCAGATCATAGACCGAATTATTTCCTCATAACCTCGCCCAGTAAAGTTGAGGTGCCTATCAGCTTGATGAAGCAGGCAAGGACAAGCGGATGTTTGTATTTCGAAAATGAGAGATATATGGAAGCGGTTGACACATTCCTAAGATTTATTGTATAATATACAAGAGGTGTACGGTAACATGTTTCGACCTTAAAGACGGAGTAGGATTGCCGGGTGAGATTGCCCCCGAAACGTTGAGCAGGCACGCAGTGGTCTAATGTTACATCGAACCTCTTTTTTATTTATAACGCCCCCGTGCTCCGCTCGGCTAAACGCCCACGTGCTCACGCACTCCCCACACATAGCAGCAAAATAGACTTTTCATTATACCATATGCCGGCATATATTGCAACAGTAAATTGTTACAATATTGCCGGTGTTTTTTTGTGCATTTTATATATTGACACAATATTACAACAGTATATGTCAACAGTAAATTGTTACAATATTGCAACAGTATTTTTGTGCATCTTGTATATTGACACGACATTGCCCCGGGATCCTGGCTCAGGGTGCAACAAAAAAAGCGGCGGGTTTCGAAAGGGGCGCCCCTCTCTGTAG
>JAEEGL012783923.1_pt1 | contig 14377 bp, 12 predicted proteins | sample 9134231 | NCBI WGS metagenome assembly JAEEGL01 (sample SAMN16246548, study PRJNA631951) | gut metagenome | biome: gut microbiome; feature: rumen; material: fiber-attached | host: Bos | place: Iran: Karaj | collected 2018-10
GGAACCAGTGTCGCCAGCAGTGTGACGGCAGGGTTCCAGTGTTCGCTCTCGTTCTTCTCGTTCATCTTCACGCTTTTGCACGCGGCTTGGTATTTGCGTGTCTCATCCATCAAGGCGGCAAATTTTTCTCCTCCTTCTTTGGATTGTCTGTCAAGTGTTTGGGCAATCTTCTGTCGTGTGATAAAACGGTTCCATGCCGTGTTGCACAGCCTGTCGCGTTTGCGTGTAGCTTTGTTGAGCACATTGCACAGCGTGAAAATCTCCTCGTAGTGCTCTTCATCCCTGATGTCGTGCATCATGGGCAGCAACGCCTCGGTGAGCGCCTGCCGCATACGGTTGAGAGCGACGGGCTCATTCTCATTGAAGGTCTCCATAAAAGGCTGTACGGCAATAGGCTTTCCGATGTTAACCACCAAGTTGCTGTAGGGTCTTTCATAATTGTCGAAATCGATGCCCGTAGGGACAATATACAGAGGATAATCGCCTAATTTCAGCTGCGTTTCGCCTGCGATGCGGAACATGCCCTTTACCAGAGGCAGCAGGTGATGGCGGTTGTTGTGCCTTCCTTCAGCCATCAGGCAGAGTGGAAAGCCGTCGAGCAGCACGTCGCGCGACTTGTCAAAAATCTCGGTGTTCTTCGACAAGCTGTCTTTGCCGTCACGGATTCTGTAAACAGGCATTATCTTCAAGAAAGTCAATATTTTGCGTATTGCAGGCTTCGCGAAAATATCGGCTCGTGCAAGGAACACCGGTGGCTTGGGTGAGAAGTTGAGTACTGCCAAAGGTTCCATCAACGCCTGTTGGTGGCACGGTGCAATGATGTAGGCACCCTCTTCTGGCAGGTTTTCGATCCCCTTCACCACAAAACTCTGGTAATGGCAGCGCATGGCAAACTGCACAATGGGACTAAGTATGTTGTATCCGATATTGTTGTCCTGTATCGCTTTTCCCATAATTCCGCTCAATTAATTATTTCTCTGTTAGTTGTGAGAGAATTAACATTTCTTTTCTTTTGCAAAGATACGAAATTTTCTTTTTCTAAGTTATCATAAAAAGTTTCTCAACAATGCGTAGCCGGTTTCTTGCCATAATCATTCTTTTGACGTCGTTGGCTTCTGCTCCTCAGATGTCGCCGCTTCATGCACAGGACGAGGTGAATGTCAACAAGATACTTTGCTATGCCACTATCCTTGACGGTGACACCATACCTCTTATCAAACTCAAGACTGTCATTGTCAGGGCTAAATGGGCACTGCTGACAGACAAGGAGATACGCAAAAACCAGAAACTAATCCGCAATGTCAAGAAAACCCTGCCATACGCTAAAGAGGCGCGCCGACGCCTCCAGGAGTTGGAAAAAGAGATGGCAGGCATGGATGCAAAGACTCGCAAGGCATACTCTAAACAGGTTGAAAAAGAAATTCTTGACGAATTTCAGGACGACCTTGAGCACCTCACCATCTCGCAGGGCAAGGTGCTGCTGAAACTTATCGACCGCGAGACGGGAAACACCTCCTACACGCTTATCGCTGATATCCGTGGCAAGCTACGCGCCTCGTTCTACAACACTTTCGCACGCATCTTCGGATTCAATATGAAGGCGCGCTACGACCCCAAACACAACAAGGAGGATGACCTAATTGAACGTATTGTCCGCTCAGTGGAGGCGGGAAAATTATAAATCAGATTGTTATGAAACAGGGATTTTGCTCACTCTCGTCGGTACCTATGCGGCACGAACCGGATCACTGTTCCGAGATGGTCAACCAACTCCTTTTCGGAGACACTGCTGAAATTGTCAGTGTATCCCCAGGGTGGTTTCAGGTGCGGGCTCTCTTTGACGGCTATACGGGATGGGTCAGCGACAAACAGCTGGAAATCGTCGAAGAACCTCCTCAGCTTGACTATGTGGTGCCTTCTGTAGGACAGACCCTGCATTATCAGGGACGCCTTGTGTTCATCACTCCTGGCTCTTCATGTTGTCGCGAATGGCTTGACCAATCAGTGGAGAATGATGCAGAACGTCCAGTACTCACTGTTGCAAAGCAGTTTCTCGGTGTGCCCTATCTGTGGGGAGGCCGTACCGTCTTGGGTATCGACTGCTCGGGACTTGTCCAGGTGGTCTATAAGATTTGTGGCATCAATCTGCCTCGCGATGCTTCGCAGCAGGTCTCCTGCGGCACATCAGTCTCTATAAAAGAGGCCCGTGTCGGCGATCTTGCTTTCTTCGCCAACCCCGAAGGACGCATTGTCCATGTTGGTATCGTTGCCGACGACAACGCTGCTTCAATAATTCATGCCTCGGGATGTGTGCGCCTCGACCGTCTTGACAATATAGGAATCTTTAGTGCCGAAAAACAGTCCTATTCTCACCGTCTTGCCGATATCCGTCGAGTCACAAATGTATGTCTTGTAAATTAACAAATTAAATTAAATATGAGGAAAACATTTATTCTACTATTATCTGTGCTGGCAATAGGTGTTGCATGCGCACAAAAAAACATAATTACCATCAAGGGAAAGGTAACAGACAGTAAAACGAAGGGAGCCTTGCCGGGAGTGACAATACATGTACAGGGACAGCAAATCTTCACCCAAAGCAATGGTGACGGAAAATACGTAATCAAGGTTCCTGAAAGTCTGCAGGGAGCCAATCTGATTTTCAATGTCTTCGGCTACGACCGCGACACAATTGCAGTGAAGGCTGCCGCCAAACGTCCAGACGTTAAGATGAAAAGAGGCGGTGCAATAAAACTGAGCACGGTTACCGTCAGTGATTACACCCCCAAGTCGCTCATTAAGGAGGCGTTAAAGCGCATACCGCAGAATTTCTGGTGCGACAGCACCGTTGGCACCTTTTTCTACCGCGACGTACGTCAGGTCAACGGCGGGATATACCTCTTCGACGAAATGGTCTTTGACGCCCTGCGTGTGGGTTACGACAAGAACAATACAATCAAGAGAACCAACAACAACTGGCGAAATCCTGACGCCCGTGCCATAGAGAGCAACTACAAGACTATTCTTTTCTCACGACTGTTGGTAAACGATACCGCACGCTTGAACGAGATTACCGGAGGCACCGGCGACAGATACCTTGACTATTCGGACAATGAAATCCTTTTCGACCCTGTTGAAATTCCCAATACCACTCTATACTTCTCGTCCTCGAAGCGCAAGCAGAGAATTTGGGACTATGCCATGCAGAACTTCACTGACGCAGACGGTGTCGAATACTATTTCGTAACTATGACCAACAACAGTACAATGCTTGGTCAGTCAGCTGATACCGTGCATGTTACAGTGCGTCGCAACGACATTGCCATTACCCGTGTCGAGAAGATCCACGCAAGTATGCTCAACGACATACCTTGGCCATTTAGCATAGTCTTAAAGAAAATTGAGGTTGACTCCATTGGCATAAACCAACATGACATATACAATTATGGCGAGGTGGACGGCAAGATGACTCTCACCTCATTCACCAAGCACAGCGCGCCTATCTATTATTATGCCAATGGAAGCCGCTGGGGGGAAAGAGAACAGCGATACTGCCTTGACGTACAATGTGTACTTACCTCACAACGCCGAGGCGACGCTTCGTACTTTGACTTGAACAAAATCCAGTCGCCTGTCCGCATAGCCGTCTCCGAACGCAAGACAGAAGCGCTGCGCTATGACGAAGAGTTTTGGAGCCAATACAATTTCATACCTCTTGAAGAGCATCTACTCCAAAAACTCAACGAAAAACTTAAGGGCAGCTTATAAAAATTTAATTACAGACACTCAACAATATAATATGATGTATTGCGTTATAAGTATAGCAAAACACGAATGTCACGAGCAAAGTACAATCATGTAGAATTATTATAAACGCGAACAATAAAGACAGAACAAGAGCGTTGAATAAAAAAGTGATTTTTTAGAATTTAAAAATAGTATTAACCCAAAATTAAAAAAAATGAAAAAAACATTTGGAACACTGGCGATTATTCTTATTGCCGCTTTCAGCCTCAGCAGTGGATGCTCTGATGAAACAGAAGATCTGCTTATCGGTACATGGCAGGAAACAGAAGTCATTTACCAAGAAACAATTAACGATGTGGTTTGTGAGCCAATCCAAATGTTGGAGCCAGGCGATGTGTCACTGTTTACATTCAACAAGGACAACACCTATACCAGTTCCTTGACGAGCGAAGACATTGAAGAATCATCGGAAAGTACAGGCACTTGGTCGCTCAAGGACAATGTGTTGACTATTATGCCAGATGAAGATTTCTTGGAAATGGGACCTCAAATATACGATATCAGTGAAATCGACGAGAACCATTTGAACATGTCCATGACCGAAGAGACTACAGAGCAAGGTAATACCTATAGCGTTACAATTTCGATAAAAATGAAGAAAATCAAGTAGTTAAAAGGGAATCAATATACTGTTACAAAATCTTTCTGAGTACATCCACGCCAATGCTCCGATGACCAATATCCCTGAGTTGCTGGACCTGCACCATGGCAACCCTTTGGGATTTCACCCACTGGTGTTGCCTCTTTTCGTGCTGGTCATGACCGTGGTGATACACGCCTTGACGCACTCCATCTCATACAAAAAGCGCACAAAATTATATCCAGTGCTCTACACTCTGTTCACATTGGCAGCCGAAGTTTGAGGACTGGCAACTGGACAAAAGCGAGGTGAGCATTGGCTGGTTCTGCCAACGTAACATCGTTGGCGTCTTCTGGTCGATTGTCGGAGTGTTGCTGCTGACCTATGTGGTTTATATCCTCATCGGTTCCCTATTGTTGACCATAGCGCACATGAGCGACACAGCAGGCATAGCCGAGAAACAGTGGCGTGATGGGCGTTGATTTGCACCTCAACCTGCTGCTGCGACTCATAACCAGTCATACGACATTCTATAGTATAGCGGCCTATAGGAATATCGCGGATGATATAATCACCTTCATTATCAGCAGTTGCGTAATTTTGCAAACCGACCACATGAACAATGGCACCTGTCAAAGGTTCACCACTGATGGCATCAATTACCGTTCCTTGCAGTGTTTGTGCCAAAATGTTGCCAGACACCATCCATAAAAGCATTATTGTTACTGAGAATATCCGCATAGTTGTAGAAATACTCTTTTTCAAATAAGAAAGCGTTGTATTATTTTTATTCATAACTAAAATGTATTACATAATAAGGTGTTAAAAACACTAATGATTTGATGATTTTAACTTTTTGGCGAATTAATTGTTCAGAATTATATTGATTAAAAAAAATAGCATGTTGTGTATATTTCAGATTATCATTGTTTTAGTAGTTGAAAACAATGAGTGGTCTGTCAATCACAACATTTTTGCAAAAGTATGAAAAATTCTTGATGTGTGCAAGTTTTTTACAAAAGATTTGTTCCAGAGTCTGTGGGTGTTTTATTCTGCAAAAAAAAATTTGTCAGTCCCCCTTTTTTTTGTAATTTTGCTTGTTTTTATTCTGTAATAAATAATGGCAGTAACTGAGAAACAGATTGTTGCAGATGTGAAGGCGGGCAAATTCTCGCCAGTTTACCTGTTTACCGGCGAAGAAAACTATTATATTGACCGCCTCTCCGACTATTTTGAGAAGAATATTGTTGCGGAGGATTTTGTCGATTTCGACCGCACCATTGTCTATGGACGTGACGTTGACATGCGTGGCGTTGTCAGCCTCGCCCAGCGCTTCCCCATGATGTCGCCTGTTCAGCTGGTCCTCGTCAAGGAGGCTCAGGACATACCTGTCAAGGAATGGGATTTGCTGGCAGCCTATCTGGAACATCCTCAGCCTACTACCGTTCTCGTCTTCTGTTATCGCTACAAAAAACTTGACAAACGCACAAAGGCCTATAAGTCTATCGCTGCAAAAGGCGTAATCTACGAGAAAGCAAAGCTTTATGACGACAAAGTTCCTGACTGGATTGCCGATGCGGTATCGAAGAACGGTTTCTCAATTACTCAGAAGGCTGCTGTTCTTATAGCGGAATCCATTGGAAACGATCTTTGCAAGATATACAACGAACTGTCAAAGGTCTTTATCTCCCTGCCCAAGGGGAGCGTAATAAATGAGGAGGTCATTGAGAGAAACATAGGTATCAGCAAGGACTACAATGTCTTTGAACTCCAGAAGGCTATCGGTCGCCGCGACGTGGTGCAGTGCAACCGCATCGTCAACCATTTCGCCGACAACCCCAAGGACAACCCTATCCAGATGATTCTACCCAACCTTTACAGCTACTTTATCAAGGTTATGCTCTACCATCAGGAGCCTGACAAGTCGAAGGCAGCTGCGGTTCTGAAAATCAATCCATTCTTCCTCCGCGATTACGAAGTGGCGGCACAGAACTACACACTTGGCAAACTCGCATCATGCATTGGCTACCTTGCCGAAGCCGACCTGCGTTCAAAGGGTGTCCGCAACAACGGCTCTGTCACCGATGGAGAAATACTGAAAGAAACAGTTTTTAAAATAATTCACTGATATACATGAAATCAAGGTTCCATATTAAATATTCCTTCGTTGTCGCACTGTTGGTGCTTGCCGTCTTGCCTGTTCAGGCTCAGAATACTATCAAGGGTGTGCTGCTCGATGCCGACAAGGGCGAGGCTATCCCTTACGCACAAGTGTTTCTTGACGGAACAAATTATTGGTCTTCAACGGATATCAACGGCTATTTCCTTATCAACAAAGTGCCTGACGGATCCTATACGTTGCGTGTAAGATACATCAGTTATGAGGAATACAGCGAGCCAATCACCCTCAAACACCAGACTGTTGTCCGCAACATACAGCTCAAACCTACTTCCACACGCCTGAAGGATGTTGTCATTACGGGTAACAAAATGGAAGAGCGCAAGTTGCAGACTCAAGTCTCTGTAGAGAAAATCACCTCCTCACAGATTCAGCAAATGCCCTCTATCGGCGGCCAGGCTGACCTTGCACAGTACCTGCAGGTGCTTCCCGGTGTCAATTCCACCGGAGACCAGGGCGGTCAGCTATATATCCGCGGAGGCTCGATGATTCAGAATCTTACCCTCCTCGACGGCATGATTGTCTATAACCCGTTCCACTCCATAGGACTCTATTCTATCTTCGAGACCGATGTCATCCTCAATGCTGATATTTATACTGGAGGTTTCGGTGCAGAATATGGCGGACGCCTCTCGTCGGTCATGGACATCAGCACCCGCGACGGCAACAAGAAGCACCATACCGGCAAGGTGGGACTCAACACATTCGGAGCCAGCCTGATACTCGAAGGCCCTTTGAAGAAAGAGCGTACAGGCAGCACATCGACAATAACTTATCTGCTTACCGCGAAGAATTCGTTCCTCTCAAAGTCGTCCCAGGCGCTCTATTCATACATTGACGGCGGTTTGCCATTCGATTTCCTCGACATCTACGGCAAACTCTCCATCAACTCGGGCATGGGCAGCAAAGTTAACTTCTTTGGTTTCCGTTTTGACGACCAAGTCTATGGATACCAGTCGCTTGCCGACTACCACTGGCGCAATTACGGCGCCGGAACAAACTTCGCCTTGATGACGGGCTCTTCCTCCCTCATCGACGGTACTGTGGCCTATTCCAAATATGATGTTAGTTTCTACGATGGGACAGCTACCCCGAAATATAGTGCCATAGGAGGTTTCAATATTGCTTTGGGTATAGTCAACTTCCTTGGAAACAACAAATTGAAATATGGTATAGGTATTGAGGGTTATTCGACGGACTACCACTACACCAATTCCTACGGTGTAAACCGCTCGCAGGACGAGAACACTACATCTCTTTCGGCATACGCCACATATAATCTGCGCCTCGGAAATTGGCTCATCGACCCCGGTGTCCGCTTCATATCCTACTCTTCTCTGGGCGAACTTTCCCTGGAGCCACGCATTGCAGCGAAATACAACGCCAACGACAAATTGCGCTTCAAGTTTGCTTCGGGTATATACAGCCAGATTATTCTCGATGCCCGTTCCGACCACGACATTGTCAACCTATTCAACGGTTTCCTTACAGGCTCGGGTCAGCTCAACCTCCCCACAGTCTATCGTGGCGAGCCGGTGGAGAGTTGTGTCCAGCGTGCACAGCACATTGTGGCTGGTGTAGAATATGATATGATTGACCACCTTACGCTGAATCTGGAGTTCTATTTTAAGAATTTCAGCCAGCTTATAGGTATGAACCACAACCAGTTGTATGACCGTTCCGACCCTGCCTACGCTCCCGGGGGAATCTACGAACAGCCTCAGTATTACCTCACGGATTTCATCATTGAGAAGGGTCATGCCACTGGTCTTGACTTCAGCGCATGTTACGATATCGAACGCCTCTACCTCTGGGCTACCTATTCTCTCGGTTTTGTGCAGCGTACCGACGAGGTGCAGACCTACAATCCGCACTACGACCGCCGTCATACGGTCAACTTGCTCGCAACCTACGCCTTGGGTGAAGAACGTCAGTGGGAACTCAGTGGACGCTGGAGCTTCGGCAGCGGATTCCCCTACACCAAGACTCTGGGACTCTATGAGAATCTGACTTTCCAGAACGGCATCGGCACGGACTATTTAACGGAAAACGGCAACATAGGTGTCTATTACGGCGAGATATATGCAGGCCGTCTGCCCACCTATCACCGCCTCGACCTGGGCGTGAAACGTAAATTTTCGTTTGGGAAACGTGGTCTCGTCGAGCTCTCACTCAGCGTGACAAATGCTTACAACCGCAACAATATCTTCTATTTCGACCGTATCTCCTTCGACCGTGTCGATCAGCTCCCGATTCTTGTCTGCGCCGGCGTAAACTGCAGCTTCTAACTATCTTATCTGAGTCCAGTCTATCGGGGCCTCGCCTTGGCTTGTGAGGATTTCGTTGGTCTTGGAGAAATGCCTGCATCCGAAAAAGCCTCTGTATGCCGACAGTGGAGAAGGATGCGGAGCCGTCAGGATATGATGCTTCCCCTTGTCTATAAATTGTGACTTGGCTATGGCGAAACTGCCCCACAGCAGGAATACCAGTCCCTTTCTGCGTTGTGACAACTCGCGGATGGCGGCATCGGTGAACTGCTCCCATCCGTGACGCTGGTGCGACCCAGCCTGATGTGCGCGTACCGTCAGTGTAGCGTTGAGGAGCAATACTCCTTGCTCGGCCCATCCTGTCAAGTCGCCACAGGTCAGCGGTATATTGCTTCCGAGGTCGCTGTTTATCTCCTTGATGATGTTCACCAGCGAGGGCGGTACGGCAATACCCGCAGGAACAGAGAAGCAGAGACCGTGGGCCTGCCCTGGTTCATGGTAGGGGTCCTGACCCAGAATAACGACTTTGACTTTGTCGAAAGGGGTATGGTCGAAGGCCGAGAAGATGTCGCCGCCTTTCGGGTAGCAGGTGTAATTGCTCCGCTCTGCAACCAAAAACTCTTTCAGCTCGGCAAAATAGGGAGCTTCAAACTGAGGCTTCAGTACTTCGAGCCAGGATGGATCAATCTTTATTGCCATTCTTTTTCGTTATTATGTGAGGAAAGGATTATAATTCCTCTCGTCGCCTATGGTGGAGAGTTCTCCGTGTCCCGGATACACCGCATAGTCGTCGGGAAGGACAAGGATGCGTTCTTTCAGCTTTTCGATAAGGGTCTTGTAGTCTCCTCCGGGCAGGTCGGTGCGTCCTATGCTGCCTTGGAAGAGTGCGTCGCCGGTAATCACCATCTTCTCCGGATGGGCCACAAAGCAGAGGCTTCCCTCGCAGTGGCCCGGCACATAGCGACATTCTATCTCATTGTCGCCAAGTTTCAGGATGGTGCCTTCGTCGGCGTGTATCGTGTTCAGGTCGTCGAGTCTGCTGGTGTTGAAGCCCATAATGCTGCCGTAGGCTTCAGCCTGTTTAAGCAGCTTGATGCCGTCGTTATGCATCGTTACAGCAAGACCGTATTTCTCGCTTACCTGCCGCAGTCCGCAGATGTGGTCCACATGTGCATGTGTCAGCAGCAGCAGGGTAGGGGTAAGACTCAGCCGCTCGACGAACTGGAACAACTGTGCATCTTCGTACGAGGCTTCCATGCCAGGGTCCACTATGGCGCACTGCTTCGACTCTTCGTCGTAGAGCACATAGCAGTTGACACCGAAATGGTTGAATATAAACTTTTTCAGCAATATCATCAGACAGTTTATTTGTTGCCTGAAATCCAGTTTTCTACAGCCTCTTTCTGTACAGGAGGTATCTCTAATTTGTTTTTCTTGCGCAGGCCGTTGAGGTCGTTGTATAGCTTGTTTGGATTGGCCTCTTTAAGCTGGGCTATGGTGTTGATGCCAGCCTTGCGGAGCATGGGTACCCATTCAGCTGCAACGCCATGGTTGACAAATTCTTCGTCGGTAGTGACAGCGGCTTTTTTCTCTGGTTTCATCTGCGGGAAGAGCAATACATCCTGGATGCTCTGTTCGCCGGTCATCATCATGACGAGGCGGTCGATGCCGATGCCCATGCCCGAAGTCGGCGGCATGCCGAATTCGAGGGCGCGCACGAAGTCCATGTCTATAAACATGGCCTCGTCGTCGCCTTTCTCGCTAAGGCGCAGCTGTTCCTGGAAACGGCCAAGCTGGTCGATGGGGTCGTTGAGCTCGGAGGAGGCATTGGCTAACTCCTTACCACATACGAACAGCTCGAAACGTTCGGTAAGATTGGGATTGTTGCGGTGGCGTTTGCACAGGGGAGACATCTCTATCGGGTAGTCGGTGACGAAAGTGGGCTGTATAAGCGTATGTTCGCATTTCTCACCGAAGATGGCATCGACGAGCTTGCCTTTGCCCATGGTCTCGTCGGTCTCCACTCCGAGCTGTTTGCAGGCTTCGCGGAGCTGCTGTTCGTCCATGTCGGCAACGTCGTAACCCGTCATTTCTTTGATAAGTTCGCACATAGGGGCACGGCGGAACGGGGGCTTGAAGTCGATGTCATTGCCCCAGACGTTGACTTTCGTGGTGCCGTGCAGTGACATGGCGATACGCTCCAACATGTTCTCTGTGAATGTCATCATCCAGTTATAGTCCTTGTAGGGGACGTATATCTCCATGGCGGTAAACTCGGGGTTGTGGGTGCGGTCCATGCCCTCGTTGCGGAAGTTGCGGCTGAACTCATCGACTCCTGCGAATCCGCCCACGATAAGGCGTTTGAGATACAGCTCGTTGGCGATGCGTAGGTAGAGGTCGATGTCGAGAGCGTTGTGGTGCGTCACGAAGGGACGTGCCGCGGCGCCACCGGGGATGCTCTGCAGTACGGGGGTGTCAACTTCGAGGTAGCCCTGTTCGTTGAAGTAGTTGCGCATTTCGTTGATTATCTTGGCACGCTGTACGAAAGTCTCGCGCACCTGCGGGTTGACGATAAGGTCAACATAGCGCATACGGTATCTGAGTTCGGGGTCGCTGAAGGCATCATAAACCACGCCGTCCTTCTCCTTCACGATAGGCAGCGGGCGCAGTGACTTGCTGAGCACGGTAAGGGTCTTGACATGTATCGAGGTCTCGCCCATCTGGGTAACAAAGACAAATCCCGTAACACCGATGATGTCGCCGATGTCGAGCAGGCGTTTGAAAACGGTGTTGTACATCGTCTTGTCCTCGCCAGGGCATATTTCGTCGCGTTTGATGTAAAGCTGTATGCGCCCGTAGGAGTCCTGCAACTCAACGAATGATGCAGCACCCATGATGCGGCGGCTCATAATGCGGCCGGCGATGCTGATATTCTGAAATTTGGTGTTGTCTTTGGGATATTCTTCAAGAATTTCCTTTGATTTAGCGTTGACCTCGTAGAGGGCTGCCGGATATGGGTTGATGCCGAGCTTTTTCAGCTCATTCAGTGAATTTCGGCGTATCTGTTCTTGTTCGCTCAATTCTGCCATGATGCTGTATTATCTATATTTTTTTCAAAAAAATGTGTTTTCGTACAAAAATGCAAAATTACGAACAATTTTCGAAACGGCAAAATTTCACCACATCTTTCAAAAAAAAGCGGACTGTAGGTAAACAGCCTTTTAGTTGTTAGTCCAGCTGTTGTTACCTCCGAAGTAACCCGACTCCGTTTCGAAAGTCTGCTGTCCGTTGGAGTTGTATCCGCTGGTTTCTGGCGGAGGCGTCATGTTGACTTTGTCGCTGTTGGTGAATCCGCGCTCCACCACAAAGGAGACCGTTGTCAGTTCAGGTGCTGTATATCTGGTTTTCATTTTGTTTAAAAGTTTAAAAGTTTAGCGGGAGCCCCCGCCGGTTTTTTTTTGTTTATTGCTTGATGGTTTGATTTTTAGTGAGAAATTGACATTGATTATTAATTAATTGAAGTCAATGTCCGGGATGTTGTAGAGATGGTTGCACAATATCGGCAGTGCGTTGTCGAGCACTTTCGTTTTGTTGAACAGCAGCTCTCCGTTGTTGTCGTAGCCCTTTATGGAGAGGGTCTTGACGCTTGCCGCCGTCATGGGAACGTAGAACACGATGCTCTCGCCGTTGCCGATGGTCTTGTTCGGGTTGCCGTTGTCCTTCAGATAGAGAGTCATCCCGTCGACAAACTGTGCGCTCTGGTTGCCCTCGATGCCGATGGCGCCTCCCGGCACAGCCGGGAACAGTCCGCCTGCCCACGAGGGTTTGAGGTCCCTGTAGATGGTGGGCTTGTCCTGAGCATCCCTGGCCTCTATCCTGAGTCGCGCAACAGTCTTGCTGCCGCCGTTGTTCAGGAGCTTGATTCTGATGCCGCCAGTGAGGTGGTCGAACAGCAGCCGGTTGCTGTTTGGGTCGGCATGTGCAGCCATGGGGAAGCAGACCTCGTGTCCGCTGACGCCGCCGCTGTTCTTGAAGTTCACCGAGAGGCTGTTGATGGCCACGGCGCAGTTGGAAGAGCCGTAGTTGGAGATGACGATGCTGTCGCCGCCCTGTTGCATGATTGTCGCCGGGTATATGGCGAACATGTCCTCGTCGAGAGGCGTGACGCCGTCGAGGTAGTATCCGCTGTTGTCGCCGGCAATTTCGAATGGGATGCCGTTGAGGTTGATGAACTCGCCGGGCACCCACCTGCTGCTGTTGGCGGCGCTGTCGGGGTTCATCCAGACCTTGCTTTTCTCCATGTTTCCGGCGAAGATGTTGATACGTGTTGCGGTGTTGTCTTTCTTGCATCCTGCCGCCGTCGCGGTCAGCAGCAGTGCAAGGGCCATTATTCTGGTTGTTTTCATATATGAACTGTGTTGATCTGTTTGGATGTTAAAAAACCATTACTTTACCACTATCTTCTGCGTTCTCTCCCCGAGTTTCAGCAAATAGACACCCGAGGCTGGGAATGAGGAGTTCCGGAGTTCGAAAGTCGAATTGCTCAACTCATAGTTGGCGATAGTCCTTCCGAGGACGTCAAACACCTGCAGAGTTCCGGTTCCCTCGACGATCCAGGCGTTGCCGTTCCAGAGAGCGAAAGGAGTCAGGGAAGCCTCCTCTGCGTCTGGCGACAGCCTGACGAGGAACCGGGCTCCGTTGAATTGTGAGTTGTTGAAGGAGTATGAGGGTTGTCTGGTCAGGTCGATGTCCCGTCCGGTGGCGCGGTCGACAAGGTGGCAGTAGCCCTGGATTCCGGAAGCCGTCAGGGTGTAGCTGCCAGGCTGTCCGTTGAAAGCCATGTGGAATTCGTGGTTCACCTTCTGCAGATCGTCGTTGTCAAATAAGGCGATGGCGTAGTTTTCGTCCTCCTTCATGATATAGAGCATGGGAGCCTCCTCGTTTAGGTGTCCGACCTTTATCAGTTCGGAGTTTTGCGAGATACCCGGTTCGGGGTCGATTATCGCGTAGGCCAGGTCGTAGAAGTTGTTGCCTGCGACCTTGAAGCAGATGCTGTTGCCGGATTTGGCGGTTTCGTTGTTGCTCTCGCTGAAGAAGAGGTCTGCGGCGCTGTTGCTCTGCACCAATGCTCCCTGGCCTACGGCGAGGCTGCTGCCTGCGGTGTGAGCCAGCCAGGAGCCGTCCGGGTTGAGCGAGTAGTGCGCCCTGTCGAGGGAGTAGGTATGCGGATAGGGGTTTCCGATGAGGTTGAAGCCCTTGAGGTCACCTGCATTATCCGAGGCGGAGAGAGGGACGGAGATGTCGCCGCTGTTAGGCTGTCCGTTGAAGGAGAGGGTGCAGGCTTCGGCGCGGCGGTAGATGTATCCGCGTCCTCGTTCGAGGTCGAAACCGAGGGTCTTGTAGTTTTCCCAAGTTGCTGTAGCCTCGTCGTATCGGAAGAGGTCGTAGGCTGCGGTTGTGAGGTTTGTCACGCCTGCCACGGTTTCATTGTTGCCGTTGTTGTGTGTCGGCGAGCTGATGGCTTGCCAGCCGCCTGCGGCGATA
>JAEEGL015731845.1_pt1 | contig 14377 bp, 5 predicted proteins | sample 9134231 | NCBI WGS metagenome assembly JAEEGL01 (sample SAMN16246548, study PRJNA631951) | gut metagenome | biome: gut microbiome; feature: rumen; material: fiber-attached | host: Bos | place: Iran: Karaj | collected 2018-10
GAAATCCCAACTGACGTTCAAAAGGCCATAAATGAAGGCCGATTTAAACGACTTGATATTAATGCTTCGGAGAATATCGAAACCGAAAAAATAGCAAAAGCAATTCATTATGTACCACCTAAAACCTATGACACAAGTCTTCCTTTTACAATAGAGCCCATCTTTAAATTAAGACAAGGGAATGACCAGCTATTGAGATATGAGGCTGCTGGTGGAAATAGATACCTTTATCTCATGGACATCATCTGCGGCTTCAATCTCTGGGCGATCTACGACAGCGGGGGCAGGGAGCTGGGTCAGGGCAAGGCCATCTTCAGCTACGGCGACGGCGGCATGAGCTCGGAGCCCGGCGCGGTCCAGCTGGCCGAGGTCATCGACGAGGGCGGCAGGCTCAAGAGCGGCTACCGCATCTCCTGCGTAAAGAACGACGTGACCGCGACCTATGACACCGCGGGCCTGCGCATCGGTTCGGGCGAGGGCATATACATGAACGGCGGCGCCATAGGCTACTCTTTCAGGTATATCTTCAAGATCACCTGGACCTACGACGATCTGATCGAGATTCCGCAGTCCGAATACATCTTCGAAAAGGCCTTCCCCATCGTCAGACAGGGCGACACGAGAACCTTCAGAGTCACCTACAGGCCGGGCGAAGGCAGCGGCGTTATGACCGACCCCAACGAGTACAGGCCGGGCGAATTGGTGACCGTTCTGGAGAACGGATTCACCGCCCCCGAAGGCAAGGAATTTGCGTATTTCTCAGCCTTCGGCGGTCTGCTTCGGGTCCTTCCCGGGGAGACCTACCGCATACCCTGCGATGTAACTCTGACCGCCATGTGGAGGGATAAAAAGACCGGCGCGGTCCCCGATGACGGGCCTGCCGACGCTTTCGCCAGGCTCATTCTTCCCCCTGTCGGCTACGAGGGCCACGCCGTCTTCGCAAGGGACAACTCGACTGTCACCGTAGGCGGGGAGGAAGTGGGCCTTGCAAGAGCTTACAGCGAGGGGCTGGCGTCCAACAGCTTTACGGCCCCCGGCGCCGACACCGCCGAGCGCGAAGGCCTCACCGAGATGAAGCTCATATACGACGACCCGGGCGCCTACGACGTGACCCTGACGGTAGAGACCGACGAAGCGAAGTCCTCAGACACCGAAAGCATTGAGATCCTCAGGACTCCGGCGATATCGGCGGTACTCGGCGGAAAGCAGAAGGAAAACCGGAAGCAGACCCTCGACGTGATCGTGGCCCAAAACCCGCGGTATCCCGTCAGCACGCTGAATATAAAGATCAGCGAAAGCGTATCCGGCGAAAACATCAGCGTTTCCAAGAACTTTTCGGGCCCCGAGAGCGCCCCCGAAAACTCTGAGCATATCAAGTACAGGAGCCTGATAAACAACGACGCGGGGGCTTACTACGTATCGGTGCGCCTGGAGTTCCTGACCAAGTTTGCTGAGGAGAGGAATTTCTCCTACGAGATAACGGCGTCTGATTCCAGAGGCTTCAGAGACGTCGCGGCGGCAGGCTTTACGGTCGTTCCCGACGAGGCTCCAAACGCCGCGATCGAGCTCGCGGAAGTGTACTACAGGGAATCTTCGTCCAACATAGCGAAGATCTCCCTGCGCGACGCCAGCACCGCCGACGGCGACCAGCTGAAGCGGGAATGGCGCATAGCGGAAAACGGAGACGGAAACTACGGGGCGGTGAACGACGCTCCGGGCTTTGCCGACGAAAGCTTCGGAAGCCTTCTCGCCGTCCGTTTCAGCAAGACCGGCGTGGGCAGGTTCGATGTGAGCCTCACGGTCACCGACATTTGGACCGAGGAGACTCTGCCCGAATACATAAGCGAAAGCGATCACAAGCGGGCGTCCGCTTCGGCCGGCTCCCGCGTGGACAACATCCCTCCCGAGGTGCTGCTGAGCCTTAAGAAAGCGAAGACCGGCGAGGTGCTGCTGATGTCCGCGAGCCCCGCAGAAGAGGCAAGGGCGAAGACCGAGGGTGAAGCCTTAAGGATAGCCCTGCTCAAGGAAGGCATCGCAGCCGAGGTCAAGCCGGCGAGGATCGCGGATCCCGATGTCAGATACAGCCCCGATTCCGAGATCGGCCTCCTGACCGACAGCGACCTTAAGGAGCTGAAAGCCCTGGCCGGAGGCAGCCTTCTGAGCTTCAGCCCCAGCGTCGCTCAGAGCCCATTCTGGGGCGATGCGGGCGGCAGCGTAAGGAAAGCCGACACATTCAGCGGCGGTTCGGCCTGTACCTATGAGCTCTCGGCCAATACGAGCATTGCAAGCGACGGCATACATATCTTCCGAATGAAGAGCAGCCTTGAGTTTGCCCGCAAAGAGGAGACCTTGAGCTACTACGACAGAGCCTATCCCTTCACCCTCGAGTGCTGGGATCTCTTCGCGGGGGTCCCCGCAAAGATCTGGTCTGTCAGCATAACTCCCGCTGTGTTTTCAAGCCCGGACGGGCTCAGGAATGCCAGACTCATTGCCAATGAGGGCGGAAACTACGTGTACCTGACCGAAGAGGGAAAGACCCTCATCATCGACAAGAGGACCGGCTCCTTCATCACCACCGCAGGGATCGAGACCGGCGACACCGTCTTCGAAGGCAACGGCAGCATATATACCCTTAAAAGCGACGGCATCTACAGGCTGGCGCCCACGGGCGCGCTCTCAAAGATAAAGAGCCTGACAGTTCAGGCCGGATATGAGAAAGCCGCGTTCTGCAGGGGAAAGCTTCACTTCGTTACGGAAAGGGGCCTCACCCTGTACCGCGGCATATTCGACCCTGTCACCGAAGAGCTCAGGACAGAGCTGCTGCCTGACAGCGCTCCCGCCGTCGCAAGCAGCTCTCTAAAGGGCATCTGCGTCGGTGTCGACAGCGCCGGGACCATAGTCATACGCCGCGATCCGGGCACAGTGCATTTCTACGAAAGCGGAGCTTCGGCTCCGAAGACCGTAGACCTGCCGCGAACCTTCAAGGGTATAAAGAGCGTGGTCGCCGTAAGGGACGGCTGCGGGATCATAAAGGGCGCCGCCGTCGCGGCCCAGGTCCACAGGCACAGCTCTTCGGGCAATTCAAACTGGGACGTCTACGCCTATTACTTTGATATGAGCAGCGGAGCCGTCTTAAGCGAACGGGTCAGCGGCAGCGCGAGCCTGCTCTACGCCTGCGGCGCCGAATATCCGGCCGAAGCCTATTTCGACGGCGGCAAGATCTGCGTCACCTACGGACCGTCTTACGGCAATACTGTATACAACATAGCGCTTCCCGAAACCAATATAAACTATCCCGCAGGAACCTTCATCTTTGACTTGGGCTCCGGAAAGGCCGAATTCAAAAGCGACAGGAAAAATCAACGCTTCGCGGCAAGGGCAGGCAATCTGACTGTCCAAAAGCGGGCGGGCCTCACCGAGACTGAATGCGCGGTCAGGACCCTTAATTTCAGCGAAGGGGCAAAGAAAGAGCAGCTGAAGCATCGCGAGCTGACTCTGGAGAGGGATTACAGCGCATCGTTTTCGGCGGACAGCCTCTTTGACGGCAGGCAAGCGGCCGCGGAGATGACGGGAAACGGCGAGACTCTGGCAAGCCTTTCCCTTAAAACAAAGAAAGCCGACGGCTATCTCACAAGAAGCATAAACCTTGAGAACGGCAGGACCTATTATTACGAGTACGATACCGACGCCGGAAAAGACATACTCTACTTTACGAAAAACGTCGAAAAGCCTTCTGACAGCACGAGCCCGAAGTACAGGGTGACCGCCGAGTTCACAGAAGATTTCAAGGATCTTCCAAAGGGGATATTTTCCTGGGACAGCGGCTCCCTTTCGGCGGGCTCAGGCAGGGGTTATGTACTGTCGAAGACCGCATCGCCCATCTCGTTTACCGTCCCCGAAGGCAAGTTCGCTGTTCTTTCCCTCGATTACGGGTATTCTCCGAGAATAAAGACCCCTGAGCTTACGATCGAAAAGGACGGCGTCAGGACGTGCTGGAACATCGTAAACTGCGGAAACGCCGGGAGCGCGGCAAGCGGCACCTACATACACGACGGGCTGTTGAGCGGAGGCGCTTACAGGATAAGCAGCGATATCAGGCTTTCGGTCTATTCTCTGACCCTGAGCCTGGTCGATCAGAGCGTGACGCCCGTAAACGCGGGACAGATGAGCCTTGTAAAGGAAAGCGAAATATCGGAAGGCACGTCTCTTGATCACATTTCGGGAAGCTTTGAGACCGGGCCCCGGATCCTGAGCTTTGAGAGAGCCAACGATGCTCTGAAGTATTCCGCCTCGCCCGACGGCACCTATACCGCGGTGAACCGCAGAAACTACGCCAACGGAGGATACGCCGACAGGCTCGTTTACACCCTCCCTCAGGGCATGAAGGCGGTGTGGCTTAATATCGGCACGAACCAAAGCGGCGCCGATGCGGCCGGTGACATACAATACATGCTTGAGGATGCCTGCTATGACCAATGGCTCGAAGACGGCGAGACCGTCAATGTGTACTACGACAGGGTCATGAACGTCTCCGTAGGCGAGACTGCTTCTTCCCTCTCGCTCAAGGGTAAGGAGCTTTATTCCGCATCATCTTCGGGCAGGGGATATATCGCGTCGTCCGTTGCAGATTACAGGTCGCAGCATGCGGCAATACGGAGGGTCGAGATGATCTTCGCCCCGGTTTCAGGCGGTTCCGCCCTGTCAGACGGCCGCTTCGCAGTGATAGGGGGAGATGTTATAGTCCCGGCAGCGGAGGCTTCAGGCCCCGTGACCCTCTCCTTCATACCGGGCAAAACCGGCACCGCGGTGATCTCGGGCCTTAAGATCTGGTACGAGGAAAACGGCGAAAGGATATACGTGAGTGATACTTCCTTTACCGAGGAGTCATACCTGGCCGCCTGGACCGCGGTCGACGCTCAGGCTGCCGTCATCCACAGCGAAAAGACCGGGGAAGACCCCAAGACCACCAGGGTCTACAAGAAGGGCCAGACCGTTATCTACAACTTCAGCTACTTCGATTACGAGGCCGACCCCGAAAAGCAGGGCTTCTTCAAATATACCCACGAGCCCATGAACGACGGGCTGAACCCGATCTCGGGGCAGATACTCAACGGCGCGGTCTCGAAATTCTACGTCGACGGCAAATACACCGTGGAGCACTGGGTGATCGATGATGCCGGCCGGGGCTCGGGCATTGAGGACTATGACTACGCTTCCAACGTGGCGGCGGCGGTCTTCTATGTAGAAGGAAGCCTGCCCGAAAACGAAGCTCCCTACGTCAGGGCCATAAGGACCAGCCCGGGCAGCTTAAGGGACGGCGACGATTACAGCATACTCGTCACGGTCGGAGACGCCGACGGCGACACACTGACTGTAAAGACAGAGCTCTACTACGAGGACGGATCGAGCCCCATATACACGAACACCAGGACGGGCATCAGGCCCGGCAGCGGAGGAACCTACTCCGAGCTCATATTCACTGGGGTCCCCGATGCAAGGGAAGGCGGCTACGAGGCCGTGGTCACAGTGTCCGACGGCACAGCCAGCGGCATCAAGAGCTACACCTACGTGGTCAGAGTGAGAAACAGCCTCAGCGGAGCGGTGACCCACACCGACGACTGGGAGAACAACCGTCAGACCTACAATTTCAACAACTTCAAGGACAGGGGCAGGACCTACACCGTCAGCAATTTCAACATCTACAGGAACCAGGCCCTGCCGAGAAAGAGGGGGACCAACGTATTCTGGGCCGGCGAAGCCCTTGTACTGGAAGCACCGGTTGAAGGAGAAGCGGTCAGAGTGACTGCGAGGCTCAGCGGGACAAGCTACAGCACGGTGCTTTCAAGGTCGGGAAGCTACACTCAGGACGAACGCCGTTATACCGTGTTCAGCGGAGAACTCTGGGACAGGGCGATGATAAACGATCTGGCGCAGAACGGTCCCGAGCAGAGGCCGGTGATCTTTACGGCCCTGTTTGAGGACGGCGAGAGTCTCAGCTACACTGTGAACATCATCTTCGACGACGACGATCCCTACTGGATGCTGCACAGAGCATACTGACAAGCTTCGTTTCAGTTCAGTCCGCAGGACACGCAGGCTTTATGCTGTCCCGCCGCATTACGGCGCGGCTTTATGCCGCGCTTTTTTAATGCCGTCAGCTTTACCGGGGTCGTTTCTCCCAATTCGCTAAAAAAACATTCGCATATTCCGGTTAATTAGTATAAAATGTAGCAGTTATAGAATGCGTACCGGAGGCCTATGGAAATAGATCTCAGACGAGAAAAGATATACAGGCGGGTCGCCGTCGTTGCCAAGCCCCTTGTCAGGGGCTTTTTCGGGTACGAATTTGAAAGCCTCCCCCCCATCGAGGGTCCGGTGCTCATGCTCTGCAACCACAACACCGACCTGGACTGCGTCATGGCAGGCATTGCGGCAGGCAGGACCATGAGCTTCGTCGCCACCGAGAACATACTGCGCATGGGCTTCTTCGGAAGGCTCATAGACAGCTGGTTCGATATTATAGTCCATTACAAGGGCGTACAGGGCGCGTCCACCGTAAAGACCATACTGAAAAAAGTCAGAAGCGGCGCTTCGGTGATGCTTTTCCCCGAAGGCAACCGCTCCTTCAACGGGCAGACCTGCCCCATCCCCCCGGCTACCGGCAAAATGGCCAGAAGCTGCGGAGCGACCCTGATCAACTACAGGCTTAGGGGCGGCTACCTCACCTGGCCCCGCTGGGGAAAGGGCCCCAGAAGAGGCCGCATAAAGGGCGAGATCGCCGGAATATACAGCCCCGAAGAGCTTAAAGCCATGAGCGGCGACGAGGTGCAGAGCATCATCGAAAGGGATCTCTTTGTAGACGCCTACGAAGACCAGATGAAGGAACCCGTGGACTACAAGAGCGGAAAGCCCGCGGAAAGCGTTGAGTCCGCCCTCTTCATGTGCCCCTCCTGCAGGAAAGTCGGAGGCATATCGAGCAGGAAGAGGCGCGTCTTCTGCGGCTGCGGCTGGGAAGTCTTCATCGATAAACAGGGATTCATGAACACCCCGGAGGGTGAAAAGCTGACCATGACAAAGCTTGATGAAGTCCAAAGGGACGGCATAGCGCGCCTTCTTGAAAGCGCGGAGCCCGACGAGGTCCTCTTCAGCGACCTGATCCATGGCCGCCTCATAGACGAAAACCATGAGGAGATCCAAAGCGGCGAAACGGAGCTTAAAGCCTACCGCGACCGCTTTGAAGCGGGAGAGACCGTCCTCGGCTTTGATGATATAAGCGGTATCGCCATAAACCAGCGCAACCTGCTGCTTATACATACCGAAGGCTTTGCGGGGCACAGGGAATTCACCGGTCCCATCTCCTTCAGCGCCCTCAAATATCTTTACCTTTACCGCGCCGCCAGGGGCAGCTTTGGCGGCACCCTATGATCAAGGAGTAACATTATGACAGGAAGCTTCAATTTCTGGGACAGCCAGGTCTGGTCCTTCGTCGTCACGGTCTCCGTGCTGCTGGCTGCCATGCTCCTGGCCAACCTGCTGCGCAGAAAGATCCATCTGCTGAGAAGGTCCCTTCTGCCCAGCGCGGTGGTCGGCGGATTTATCGTCCTGGTGGCTGACTCGATCTACTGTTCGGTCTTCGGTTCAAGCATGTTCGACCTTTCCACCCTGGAAGCCCTCACCTACCACGGTCTGGGCCTGGGCTTCATCGCCCTGGCCTGGCGCCATCTGGACGGGGTCAGAGGCAAGAAGGCGAGAAAAGACGTGTTCAACACCGCGACCGTCACCGTGGGAGGCTACCTGATCCAGGCCCTCTTCGGCCTGCTGATCTCGACGACCCTCTTCTACGTCCTGGGCAGCTTCGCCGCGGGAGGCATACTCCTTCCCATGGGCTACGGCCAGGGACCCGGACAGGCCTTCAACTGGGGCGCCACCTATGAGACCCAGTACGGTTTCGTCAACGGCACCAGCTACGGCCTCACCATAGCCGCCATGGGATTTGTCAGCGCCTGCGCCGGCGGCCTCATTTACCTGGGCAAGCTGAGCAAGAGCGACAAGTACAGGCAGAGCAGCGAGGACCTGGCCGACGACCTGAAGCTCTCCGATTTCCGCTCAGACAACGAGATCCCCGTCTCCGAATCCATGGACAAGCTGACCGTCCAGTTCGCCCTGGTCTTCATGACCTACGCCGTGGCCTTCGGATCCATGTGGCTGGTTTACAAGTACATTCTCGAGCCCGCCGGAGGCTTTGCCATGAACACGGTGAACCCCCTGATCTGGGGCTTCAACTTCCTTATCGGCACCGTCTGGGCCATACTTTTCAAGAACATAGGCAATGACCTGCGCAAGAAGGGCATAATGCACAGGGAATACACCAACAACTACATGCTCAACCGCATCAGCGGACTCATGTTCGACATCATGGTGGTGGCATCCATCGCGTCGATCGATCTTTCGGCCTTCAAATACAAGGAGTTCTGGGTACCCCTGCTGCTGGAGTGCCTGGGCGGAGCCCTCATCACCTACCTATACGTCGACAGAGTCTGCCGCCACCTCTTCCCCGATTACTCCGACGAGATGTTCCTGGCCATGTACGGCATGCTGACCGGCACCGCCTCCACCGGCGTCATCCTGCTGAGGGAGATCGATCCCCTCTTCAAGACCCCGGCTTCGCACAACATCATCTACCAGAACCTCTGGGCCATACTGCTCGGAGCCCCCATGCTGCTGATGCTGGGCGTCGTGCCCCGCGGCATGACCCAGCTCTTCATCTGCTACGGGATCATAATCGGGCTGTTCCTCTTCATCCTGGCCCTGCAGTACAGGGACCGGCTGCTTAAGAAGAAGTAATACGGCGGGAGTTTTTCTAAAATGAAAAAAGGCTGAGATCCCCTGAGATCTCAGCCTTTTTAATTGTCTTGGAGCTGTTATATAACATACGTTTTGTATCGCTGTTCGGCTCGTTCTCCCCTGCGGCGCAATCGGCAGAACTGCCGGGCTGACTGCCCGGCCGCCGGGACCGGACTGCGTACGGCTCTGCGCCATCTCTGCTCCCGCCCCCTACGTCACGATCTTCGCCTTGCTGGCTCCGGTCCCGTCCCGGGTGACCACTATCTGCCTGTCGATGCGTTCCTTGAGCAGCCCCACGTGGGAGATTATTCCCACCAGCCTGTCGGAGCTGCCCAGCGACGCCAGAGCGTCCACTGCCTGGCGCAGCGACTCGTCGTCCAAAGAGCCGAAGCCCTCGTCGACAAACATGGTGTCGAGCCTTACGCCCCCCGCCGCCGACTGGATCTCGTCGGAAAGCCCCAGGGCCAGGGAGAGCGAAGCCTTGAAGGATTCGCCGCCCGACAGGGTCCTGACGCTGCGCAGGCTTCCGTTGTAGTGGTCGATCACGTCCAGCTCCAGGCCGCTCTGGCTTCTCAGGTCGGCCGCGGTCTTCCTCCTTGCCAGTTCGTAGCGGTTGCCGGTCATGACCATGAGCCTCAGATTTGCCCGCCTTATGATGCGGTCGAAGCAGCTCATCTGCACATAGGTCTCCAGCATGATCTTTTCCTTACCGCTGAGCCCGCCGGAGGCGGTGTCGTGAAGGGCTTTGACCAGGGTGCGCTTTCTTAAAAGCTCCTTTTCTTCGGGGATCTTCTCATTCAGGGCCTTTAAAGCGCTTCTGTTGGCGCTGAGCCTTGCGATCAGGGTCTCGCGCCTGCCGTTTAAGCGTCCTTTTTCGGTATTCAAGGCGGCAAGAGCCTCTTTTTCCTCTTCGGAACTCGATCCTTCGTCTTCACCCAGCCCCGCTTTTAAGGTCTCGATGCGGCTTTCAAGGCCTGCGGCGGCGATCTTCAGCGCGTTCAGGTCCTTTTCTGCCTTTTCCTTCGACTTTTCCCAGTTCGAAACGCTTAGACCGAGCATGTTTATCTCTTCTTCAGCCTCTTTTCTGCTGTCGAAGGGGAGGGTCTTCGCGAGCGCTTCTATCCTTTCTTCGGTATTCTGAACGGCGGTCTCGCAGGAAGCCAGCTCAAGGCCCAGGTCCTTTTCCTTTTGGACAAGGTCTTCGATGCTGTCCCTGTCTTTGGGGAGCTTTTCGGAAAGCTCGTTCTTTCTTTCAAGCTTTTTATTGAGCTCCGCTTCCTTCGCTGAAAATGAGTTCTCTGCGGCAGCGGTTTCTTCGGCCTTTTTACCTAAGGCCCTTTCTGTGGATTCAAGATCCTCCGCGCCGAAGAGCTTCGCCCCTTCCTTAAGGACTTCTTCTTTTCTGCTTTCAGCCAGGGCTGAAGCGCTCTCGGCAAGGCCCGCCCTGCGGTTTCTTTCGGCCTCTGCCCTGTCCTTGTCGGCCTTTAGCGCCTCGAGCCTCTCCTTTGTCGGGGCTCCGGGGCTCAAGGCAGCGGGGAAGGGATGTTCGAGCGAGCCGCAGACGGGGCATGGAACTCCGTCCTCAAGGCTTTGGGCCAGGACCCCCGCCTGCCCGCTGATGAAAGCGTCACTCTCCCTGTCGTAATCGGTCCTCGCTTCTTTAAAGGCTTTGTCCGCCCTTTTGAAAGCATTCCGGGCCGTTTCGAGGTCTTCTTCAAGCTTCTTGAGCTCCGAAAGGCGGCTGCCCAGGTCTTCAAAGGCCGCGCAGGACAGCCTGAAGGCCTTCCGCTCCGAATCAAGGGCCGCAAGCCCGGCTTCGGCGCCTTCAAGGCCCTTTGCTTCTTCGGAAAGCTCGTCGTATTCCTTCTTAAGCCTTGCAATTTCAAGGGCGCGGCTTTCCATCGATGCTTTAAGGCTTCCCCTTTTCTTTTCAAGCCTTGCCAGCTCAGCCTGCTTTTCTTCCCTTTCCCTGTAGCCGGGGAGGAGGGCTCTGCCCGACGCGGCTTCTTCCCTTAAGACCTTCATCTCAGGGGCTTTCTCCGAAAGCCTGTCGAGTTCTTCCTGAAGCTTTGCGCAGCTTTCCTTTTCGCTTTCCAGATTTTCTTCGGTCTTTTTAAGCTCAGCTAGATCTGCCTCCCTGCGCTCGGCCCTTTCAAGCCTTTTCGCGGTCTCTTCGATCTTCTTTTCGCAGCCTGAAAGCGCTTCCCTGAGCCGGTCTTCCGCCTTTTCGTCTTCTTCTATGAGTTTTCTCAGCGCCTCGAGGCTCTCCTCGCCGGTCAGCTCACCCGCTGCGGCCTTTTCAGCCATATACGCTGTTTCGGAATACTTGCTGCCGGGCTCCGCAGCGGTATCGGAAAGCCTGCATTCGGAGCTTACGTCCGCCTTCGATAAATCATCGCTATTAGCTTCAGCATCAAGGACCTTCCTTTCAGGCAGGGCTATCCCCGCAAGATGCTGGGCGATCGACGCCGAAAGCCTTTCGTGTTCACTCTGGATCCTTGAATTTTCAAGCTTTAGGGCCTCCTGAAGCCTCGCGTATTTCTCTGTCGAAAATAGCTTTTGGAAGATCTTCTTCCTCTCTTCTGTGGGAGCGAGAAGCAGGGCAAGAAAGTCCCCCTGGGCTATCATGGCGATGCGGCTGAACTGGTCTCTGTCCAGACCGAGGATATCACGCACCGCGGCGCCGACCTCCCGGGGCTTGGTTATGACCCTGCCGTCCGGCAGGCGCAGCTCCGCCGACGCGGCCTTAATGGTCTCGCCGCTCCCCTTAAGGGAAGGCCTGGCGTACTGGGGGCTGCGCTTTATGCTGTAGTCACTGCCCCCGTACTCGAACAGCAGCTCGACAAAGGTGGGCACGGCCGCCTCAGCGTATTTGGAGCGCAGCATGGAAGCGTCCCTCACTCTGCCGCTGGGCTCACCGTAGAGGGCAAAGCATATCGCGTCGAATATTGTGGTCTTGCCGGCTCCGGTGTCGCCGCTGATCAGATAAAGGCCGGATCTTCCGAGGCAGTCAAGATCCAGCTCCTGCCTTCCCGCATAGGGCCCGAAGGCCGACATTACAAGCTTTTTCGGTCTCATGGCTTACTCCCCCCTCTCTTCCCATACAGTCTCGATGAGTTTTTTCACCAGCGTCTCCTGCTCTTCGCTCATCTCCATCCCGTTCTGGCGGCGGAAGAATTCGCTGAAGACCTGAAGGGGCGGCTTGGCTTCGGCCCCTTCGAGGCTTTCGGTCTCAAGGCCCGCCCTTGTCCTGGCGTTGTCGTAGTCCAGAGAAGCAAGATAGGGATATATCATCCTGAGCCGCGCCGCCGCGTCGGGTATGTCGTCCTCGTCGGTGAGGGTGATCTTAAGGAAGGCGTCCTTAAAGGGCTTGTCCCTGTAAAAGCTCAGGCTGCTCAGCTCGCCGTAGCTTCCCCTGAGGGCAGCCATATCCCTCAAAGGCTTGAGCGGCAGGGTCCTGAGCTTCAAAACCCCTTTGTTTTCAAGGCTTGCCAGGGTCACCGACTTCTCGTGGTCTATCTCGGAGAAGGAATACTTAAGGGGCGTCCCGCAATAGCGGATCCTTCCGCTCCCGATATTCTGAGGCCCGTGGATGTGGCCAAGGGCGACGTAGTCGAAGGCTCCAAAGACAGAAGCGTCGACGTTGTCGAGGCCTCCCACCGAGACCTCCTCCGACTCGCAGCGCTCGGCCCCGGTCACGAACTGGTGGGCGATGAGCACGTTCCTCTTGCTTTGGTCTACCTCCATGGCGCTTATCGCAAGGCTCAGGGCTTTGGTGTAATCGTCTGTCTCTTCATCGGGGAAAAAACCCCTCACCGCGGCCGGCTTTATGAAGGGCAGCATCCAGACCGCGACAGTACCGAACTCGTCGCAAAGCTCCACCGGCTCCACCCTGCCCGAATAGACCGGCGCCATGTGGACCCCGCTCTTGTCCATGAGCCTGCCGCCGAAGGCCAGCCTCTCGGCCGAGTCGTGGTTGCCGCTGATCACGAAGACGTGGGGGCAGAGCCCCGCCAGCGCCGTTAAAAAGGAGTCGAAGAGCTCCACTGCCTCGGCGGACGGCATGCTCTTGTCGTAGACGTCGCCGGCGATGAGGACAGCGTCAGGCTTTTCATTTCCGCAGATCCTTTCGATCTCCGACAGTATATGGCGCTGATCCTCGAGCAGGGAAAAGCCGCTGAAGCGCTTTCCCAAATGAAGATCCGACAAATGTATGAATTTCATGCTTTCTCCTTTCGGTGCCCACGCCTTGCCTTAAGCGAACCGCGCAGGGTATAATGAAAACGGAGGAAAATTATGGCGGAAAAGAGGAAAAATATCATAAGCCTCGACCCCAAGGCCCTTCGCTACGTAGTAGCCAAAGACGGAAGGGTCTTTGAGCCGAGGGGCAGCAGCCTCACCCTGGTCTGCGGAAGCTCCCTGCCTCCGGCAGGCGAAATGCTCTCTCTCCTTAAAGCCGCAGAAGCCCTCAATTCTCCCGGAGGGAGGAACTTCGAGCTTACCAGAAGGCTACTCGGAAGCTACAGAGACCTCTCCTTTGCCTTAAACGGAGAGGACCCCTTCGACATTAAGGCCGGGCTCTGCGGCGGCAAGCCGCCGGCCGCCGCCCCTTCCGAATCCCTTCCTCAAGGCAGCCCCGATGCCCAAAAGCCCGGGGCTTCCCTCATAAAGCCCCTTCAGCAGGGGATAGAGGCCATGCTCTCGTCCTCGGACGAAAACATCGTCGACGCCGGCGAGCTGCTCTACGCCCGCTTCGTCAAGCCCGAGTATTCTGCCAAGACCAGCGATTTTTACATGGCCCTCTTCAGATGCTCCAGGGCGGGATGGTTCCGCATGCAGAACCGTGCGGTCTCCCTGCTTTCGGCCTGCGTGTTCGGCGTCCTGCCCGACGAACTGAGACCGGGGCGATAAAGCCTCAAAGCGCCTTCCTTTTTCACCTCTATTTTATCATATTTTGCCCCGCAGCACACGGCGCGGCCCCGGCATCCGCATATCCCCTTCCCGCTCAAAACTGTCCGAAAGTCCCGCATTTAAGCGAAATAGAGCCCTCTATTGCTGCGGGCTTTACCTTGTTAAATGTTTTTTTTTGTGATTTAATAGTGTCAGCATATAAAAGTCAAAAGGAGGTATTCATATGCCATACGCACTTATCGGATTTGGATTACTCATAGTTATACTCTGCCTGCGCTGCATCTGCATCGTTCCGCAGGCCAACGCCTGGGTCATAGAATTCCTCGGCCGCTACATGGACACCTGGCAGGCCGGGCTCCACTTCAAGGTCCCCATCTTCTACAAGGTCATTAAGAAGGTCTCCCTCAAGGAACAGGTCGCAGACTTTGAGCCGCAGCCCGTGATCACCAAAGACAACGTCACCATGATGGTCGACTCGGTCGTGTTCTTCTACATCTTCGACGCCAAGCTCTTCGCCTACGGCGTTGAAAGACCGCTGGCAGCCATCGAGAACCTGTCCGCAACCACCTTAAGAAACATCATCGGTTCCATGACCCTCGACGAGACCCTGACCAGCCGCGAC
>JAEEGL010977924.1_pt1 | contig 14376 bp, 12 predicted proteins | sample 9134231 | NCBI WGS metagenome assembly JAEEGL01 (sample SAMN16246548, study PRJNA631951) | gut metagenome | biome: gut microbiome; feature: rumen; material: fiber-attached | host: Bos | place: Iran: Karaj | collected 2018-10
AAAGTTGCTGTTCGCTATTATTAGGTTCTTATGGATAGATTATATCGAACGAATTTTTTTTCAAGAAACATATTCTTTGTACTCTTCTAACAATAGTCCAAAAATATGATCTGTGTTAAAATTGCAACCCGGTACAGAGTATAATTAAGTACTGAATGCTTCTGTTTTTCCTGCATCATTATATGTGCACAAACTTAGTGAAGCTTTAGTCCCGGGACATAGGTCCAGGGATATTAAACAAGATATTAATGAGACAATCATGTATAAGAAATTAGCTCTAGCTTTTGCTTTTCTTTCTTCTGTTACAGCTGCAAACGCAACCAATGTTTACAATCTAAACGGCAACCGAGTTGTAGGTGAGGAGCAGATCTATCAGATCGATCCTAATGGTATTACCACTCTTGAATATGTTGCAGCTGAGTATCATTTAGGTCTTTCCAACATGATAGAGGCTAATCCTGAGGTTGATCCAATTGTTCCTCTGAAAGGTCTGAATCTTGTTGTTCCAACCAAGCTGATCCTGCCTGATACTGTTCATGAAGGCATTATTGTTAATTCCGCTGAAATGCGTCTTTACTATTACAACAAGGGCAGAGTTGAAGTTTACCCAATCGGTATCGGTCAGATCGGAAAGGGAACTCCTTTAGCCTGGACCACCAAAGTTGAGCGTAAGAAAGCTGGTCCTACCTGGACTCCAACTGCAGCCATGAGAGCAGAATATGCTGCCGAGGGTGAATATCTTCCTCCAGTTGTTCCTGCAGGTCCTGATAATCCTATGGGTCTGTATGCAATGTATGTTGGTAAGCTTTATGCTATTCATGGAACCAATGCTGATTTCGGTATCGGTCTTCGTGTAAGTCACGGTTGTGTTCGTCTGCGTAATGAGGACAACGAGGAGTTGTTCCATAAGGTTCCTGTAGGTACCCGAGTTCAGTTTATCAATGAACCAATCAAGACTGCAGTTGAACCTAACGGTGATATTTATATCGAGGTTCATCAGCCATTATCGAGAAGTCAGTCTGAATTTGACAATTTTGATGCAAATGTTCCTTTCTCATTTACAAAGTCTCAACTAGAATTCTTTAAGGATCCTCGAATTAATCAGGACATTTTACAGCGTGCTCTTCATGAGAGAACCGGCAGACCTGTTCTGCTAAATCCAGTGGAATTTTAAAGAATTAAGTGATTCATGCTAAAACTGTAATTGCAATGGTTTTATGTGGTCTGATGTATCAGCATCAGGCCATGGCTAGTTCTGACTCTTCAACTTATCCATCCCAGGTCTCGGGACACTATCAGCACAACGATATCCACAGACTGTTCTCTGATCTCAAAGAATCTGACAAGATTTTTGTAAGCAGAAATTCTCTGTTCAAACCATATGTTGTGACCGATGATAATGAAATAAAAGAGCTGTTTTCAATCAGAGCCAAAGGAGTTAATCCTCCATCTCAGAAGGGATCTCTGGAGTTTGGTCCCTCCAAAATGACCTGGGTTAATGCATCCTCTATTCTTTCATTCCTTTTCAGAAAGTACGTTGCTGATAATCAGACTTTTAATGTTCCTTTTGTAGCAAGTACGGACAGAGACAGACCTTCACGAGCATATGATTTGCATTACAATGCATCAAATTTATGCTCCGGTATGGGGGTTTTCGAGTCAAATCTGAAGAATGTCTGTGTATTAAATAATCGTGACAACTTTGGTCTGGTAGAGATTAACTATAATCCTGACATTGGACTGTTCAGTTCTACATACAGAATCAGACTGCTGCCAGAAAACGGCATTCAGGAATCCTTATCTCATAAGCTTTTTTTAACTTTTGCCTCCCTGATAGGAGTGTACTCTAATCATAATCAGTCAGGTTTCAGATCTCCTCTTTCTACTTTTGATTATCATTTAACCAGTAACAATGCCTTTATAACAGAGAATAATAAATTCTCTGATTTGCAGAAGAAATGTGATTACGATTCTTTTTCATCCTGCCATTTCAAGTTTGTGGGAGAGAATACTGAAAATCTGCTGGCAGATGGGAAGAAAATCAAGAGTCAGAATGATTTTTCCTCGAAGAAGAGATTCAGTATACATTTCACCAAGAGCGGAGTTCCAAAGTTTAATCTCAATAACACGCTTCTCTCTGGTTCTACCTATATAAACTACGGCTTCTATAATCAGGCAGAGCTGGAGATGTTCCGCGATATTGGCTACAACATCAATACCAGTGAGTTCTTTGGAACCTCTATCTACAATTCAGGTACTCCTGAAAACAGAGGTGTATACAATATCACTTCTTCATTCACGGCTACAAAAGGTGAGCTAAGGCCATTCAAACAGGAAAAGGCTTCTATTGTTCCTCTTTCAATCGGAACACATATATACGGAAGCTACAATGACGTTACTCAGACAGGAATTATTGCTAGTCAGGGCTTTGGCGGTATTGGTATACGTGTTGACGGCTCAAGAAACAGACTTGTAGTTCCTAAGTCTACATCTATTATTGAAAATGGTGAATCTGCTACCGGTATCGCCGTAACCTACGGAAGAAACAATATCCTTGATATCCGAGGCAATGTCGAAGCTAGTGGCGTAGATGGAACCGCTCTGCGTTTTGATTTTGGCTCAAATGTCCTATCTGATTTAAAAGAGTTCCGTGGTTCATACAGAAGAGTTCGAACCTATGATTATCTTCAGCGAAAAATCTCAAAGGATCAGGCTGAAAGCTATAATGTTCCAAACAATATCAGAGGACCTCTGGTTTCTACTCTGAATATTTCCGGAAAGATAACCGGCAAGAGATACTCTATTTATATTGATGATTCTGCTCATGTGGGAGACATTAACATCACTAATAAGGCCAAGATATATGGAGATATTGTTTCTAAGTGGAATTACTTTGTAGCTCCTGATGGAAAGTCCCTGTATTCTAAGGCTTATAGCTCTAAGCTGCTTGCAGGTAAGCTTCATTTTGATGCCGCATATGGTGAGAACCTGAATATTCCTTTCTTTATTAAGAAACTGGCTACCAATATCAATCTTGGAGTCAAGAAAAAGAACAAGGGCAGGGATTTTACGTCTGATAACATGATTTCAGACAATAAGTCACATGTTGAAATCAAAGGTAATATTATCGGCAAAACCATCAATCTCCTCAGTTATGGTGGTATGAGCGATATTATTGGTTTAATTAACATAAACCGTCTTTATATTAAAGATTCTTCAGTTTTCATCGCTCCTTCCAAAGCAGAAACAACTTCAGTTGTTGAGATTCTTGATCTCAACAGAGGCGGTCAGCTTGATTTAACCAATGGCGGCAGTCAGACTTTCATTGTTAAGGAAAAGGCATCCATTTCAAGTAATGCTGTAATCTGCCTTGATGCGGACAAGGATGGAACGATCATCGATGATATTAAGTTTGAAGGCAGTCTATTTGCTCCTGATGGAGTTGTAAATATTGAGCCAGGTATCTCTTATAATGATGTGAAGCGATACTCCTCTGATCCAAAGGCTCTTCTGGAGTTCATGAATAATTTCGTAAGACAGGCAAATCAGAAACTTGATAAATACAATGCTTATACCAGGTTCCCTAAACATCTGTGGTATACACAGGGAGGACTGGGCAGAACTGTGAACTGTTCTTCTCGCGGCTGCTATATTGGAGATTTTATCAATACCTACAGTAACGCAACCAAACCTCTTCCAATGTGGAGATACATTCTAAGTATTGCCGGCTGTATCCTGATGCTGGCTTTCTCTGTGGTTCTGGTTAGAAAGACTGGTTCTGGCCGTTATGGCTAGTTTTGCAGATGTTATCTGTGAATAGGGTGCAGGAAAAAAAATCCGGACTTCTCTTTATCTTTGAGAGAATCCGGAATATTTATGTTTGAATGTGGTAAATCTTAAATTTTGGTATCTTCGTTGAAGAATAGATCTTCTTTGGTTGAGTCATAAGGCTCAGCTTTCTTGTAGAAATTTATTTCTTCGTCTGAATACTCTCCGTAATTTAAGTTTGCCATAATTTTCAGGTAGTCCTTTGGATCTGAAGCTCCGTACTTAACGTCTTCTACTTCAATTTCTTCAATATTTACGCCTTTATTATCAGCAATCTTCTGAACATCGGCTGGTTTCTCATTCACAATGAAATCTTTCCAGAGCTTTTCGATTTCATCGTTGTTGTAATTTTTTGTGTCTCTTACTTCTTCCGGTTTCATGCGTCTTGAAGCGATAGTCCATGAGAAAAGAGATCTATGTCTGTTTATATAGGTGTAGCCGTCATATTTGATGTCAGTTACAACATGATCATTTCCTTCTAGAGAGAAGAATATTGCTCTTTGGGTATGCTCTTTGTCATCAACACCCTTTGCGATACCAAAGCTGAATGCGCTGGCAAACGCCTGACCAACCAGTCTGCCGAAGTTCTTCTCTCCAACAAAATTGTAGCCTACGAAATCCTGTCCTTGAAGAGTTTTTCCTGCAATGGTTGGGGCTCCTAAAATCTCTCTAACATCTTTGAGGGTTGATGTTCCTGGAATAATGTACTTTTCAATACGTGTAACACTTACTGCGTGAGAGCTCATAGTTGTGTTGTCAGTAGTTGCACATCCTGAAAGAAGTGCTGAAGATACAGCAATTGCTGCTAAGATTTTATTGAACATATATACCTCATAAATAGTTTATTTACATACAAATTTATTACAGAATGTTTTTCTTGTAAGATAGGGGGCTTTAGATACGTTTGAGCCGTCTTCCTTGTCCCTTTTTACTTTTATGCAGAAATTGCTGCTGTTTGGATAAAGCTCTTTAATTTTGTCCTCAATTGCCATTTCAAGATCTGTAGGTTTTGTAGTATTTCCGGCGTAAGCTTCTATCTGATGTCTTGAGAAATTAACAAAACTATCCATTTCCTCCGGTGTTAATTCGGTAAGACAGTAGGCGTTATTTCCTTCCTGCAACTTGATCAGATGAATGTATTTCAGACCGAATTTCTTCGTCTCCTTTATAGCGCCATTCTGATTAACAAGGAAGGTTACATATTTAGAAGTGTATGGAACACCGATGTTATCTTCGGTTAATGCATTGATTTGCTGTGGTGAAAAAATTCCTTCATATGGATAATGAACCGAGAATTTATAGACGAAGATGGTATTGCAGTCTAAATTTGCACTGTAGGCAGGTGTTCCCAGAATAGAACGGAGAGATTTTATATCTTCAGCGGAATTTTCAACATTGTTTACTGGTCCGAGCAGCGTGCCAAATCTGTCAGTTGATGAACATGCGTTAATAAGCACAGATGCAACGCATGCTGAAAGAATAAAAGAGATTTTCTTCATATATTTAATTGAATTTATCGTTGTTTTTAATATTTTTTATGTGTTGGATATTATATTGGTATGTAAATATAAAGAAAGAGTGTTTTATTGCCTAAAAATATCACGAATTATCAGTGAATATATATAACTATTTGAATTTAAACGTTTCTGATAAAAGGAAAATGCAATAAAATTTTAGCTTAGTCTTAACTAAGCCTTGATGTCTTAAATTATGCGTAAATAATTTAGCAGCTTGTTTTTTTTGAAAAAACGAATTTTTTGTGTTTCCGCCCTGATGGAGCTTGGTATATTAAGCAAAGGCCAAGAATAGACCTTTGCTTGATAAAGATGTGTGTATTCTGAAGAGAGTTTTGAATAATCTAAGGTCTCACCAGCTTACTCATGGTCTCTTTAGTAGGATCATCTTTCTGCTTCAATCCGCGAATACCTAATATAAACAGGAGCAGCAGAATAATAAACACTGTCTGTGTTCCATATTTTGAATAGAAACTCTGGCCTTTAACAGGGGAGAACTGCACGGTCAGAACGCCTTCCTCATCCTGAGGGAGTCTGTCTACTACATTTCCATTCTCATCAATGTAGGCTGTTATGCCACTGTTGGTACAGCGAAGCATTGGCTTTTGAAGCTCCATTGCTCTCATTCTGGCAATATTCAGATGCTGCTGTGGTGCCTGAGTTGGTCCAAACCAGGAGTCGTTGGAGACCATAATAATACCGTTGGTCTGTTCAGAATCCATGGAGGAGATAACCTCAGGGAAAATAGCCTCATAGCAGATTGCCGGAATAAATTTATGATCCTTGATTGTGATTGGCTGCTGCTCATCAGCTCCATAGCTGAATGATGAGTTCGGAATTACAAATATAGAGCCTAAAGGTCTTAGGAAATCTTCAAAGGGTACTATCTCTCCGAATGGTACCAGCTTTCTCTTCTGGTATGGAAGATCTTTTGCTAGGTCAGCTCCCTCACCTACACGTACAATTGAGTTGTAAATCTTATCCTGAGCTGTTGTGAAAATACCGGTTACAAGGGAAGCCTTGTCATTTTTGAATACGGTATCCAGATCACCTATCAGATTAGCTGATGAATAGTAATCAACTGGTAGGGCAGATTCTGACCAGACTACGATCTTAGAGTTAGGCAGTTTTGGTTTTGTAAGTGTCCAGTAGGTTGAAAATATTTCGTTGACGCTTGCTGCATTGTTATGTACAGACTGAGTGATATTCGCCTGAACCAGAGATGCGTTAATGGTTGGAAGTTTCTCAACCTGAGGAATGTTCTCGAGAAAAACTCCTACCACAAGAATCATTGCCGCAACAGGTAGAAACAGGAATTTTCTCAGCGCTGTCAGGGCAAGGGCTGCACTTATGACATAAAGAGCAACATTGATACCTCTTACACCGATAAATGGGGCATAGTTCTTAAGAGGTCCTTCTACACAGGAGTAGCCTGTATAAAGCCAAGGGAAACCTGTCAGGTAGTAGTAGATAACATAATCAGCAAGGAAAAATCCGATTGGTACAAAGCAGCATATATATACTGATTTTTTCTTTTTGGCTATGCTGAAGGCAAGTATATTGAAAAAGGCATATGGGAAAGCGATATATCCGAATGAAAATCCCATGATGACGATATAGGATAATACCGCCGGAACCTGTCCAAAGCCTTCCATGACGTAGTTCAGCCAGGTCAGAGACAGGGTACCGTATGTTCCAAAGAACAGCACGGTCAGAACTCCGACCTGAGGAGAATACTTACAGTTGTAAAGCTGCATCATGAAAAAGCCTAAGGCAATTACAGCAAAAGGCCACTTTTCAACCGGTGCAATGGATAAACTCATAATTGCACCTAACACCATTGAAGCGGCACACATTCCCAATGGTTTGTTAACAAGATTCAACAGTCTTTTGCCATCAAGAATACTGGATAGAATAAAGTATAATTTCATTAAAAACTGCATATTACTGCTTACTGTCCTGATCTGCTGTTGGTGGAGTTACCTCAAGAAGATGTACTCTTCTGTCATTAGCCTCCAGTACCTTGAATTCAAAGCCTTCGATGGTCAGCTTTTCTCCGATATTAGGGAATTTACCTAGCATATGAGTGGTGAGGCCTGCTATGGTGTCGACTTCTGCAAGCTCTGAGAATTTACAGTTGAAGAACTCGTCGAATTCTTCAAGTTCGGTAATTCCGCTGACAATATAGGATTTTCCTTCCTTTGATTTAACAATATGCTCTGAGTTAACCTCAGTGTCGTATTCGTCATCAATGTCGCCAACGATAACCTCAAGAACATCCTCGATGGTGACAAGTCCTGAAACTCCTCCGAACTCGTCTACGACGATTGCAATATGGAAGCGGTTCTGCTGGAATTCCTTTAACATGGAATTAACGCGTTTGGCTTCTGGCACGATAATAGGGGAGCGAAGAATTGATTTGATTGAACCTCCCTCAAGCTCCTTTAAACCGCAGGCATAAGGAATCAGATCTTTAGCCAGTAGTACGCCGACAATGTGATCCTTGTCCTCTCCGATTACGGGATAGCGGGAGTGTGCTGTCTGAAGGACGATTTTTGCAGCATCCTCGATGGTGCTGTTGACATGAATGGTAACAATCTCGTTTGCAGGGATCATTACGTCAGAAACTCGAAGTCGGTTGATATCGAAGATACCCTGAAGCATTTCCTCGGTATCTTCGTCGATTACCTCATTTTCAGAAGCTTCGCGAATAACCTGTTCTAGTTCGTCCTGACTGGTTGGTTCGGTTTTTTTTGAAAAAATCTTTGATAAAAAGGAACTATGTTCCTCGTCATGATTATCTGTCATAGTTTTTTCCAAATATGTTAATTCTTCTATGTCTGTTTTGACTTAGTATTCATCATCCTTGTATGGATTTTCATAGCCAAGTTCTGCCATGGCCTTAACCTCTAAAGGCTCCATTTCCATGGCATCCTCTTCTTCAATATGATCGTATCCGATAAGATGCAGGCAGCCATGAACAATCAGATGGGCAAAATGCTCTTCAAGAGTCTTGTTCTGCTCTTTGCATTCTCTCTCTAAAACTTCCTTGCAGACTACAAGATCACCAAGCAAAGGCAGATCATCCACTCCCTCTGGAAGTTCAAAAGGGAAAGACAGAATATTAGTTGGTCTGTCTACATGTCTGTAGGTGGCATTTAGCTGATGAATTTCTTCGGAGTCCACCATACGGATTGTAATTTCACTATCCTTGTTTCTGCCTCCGGTTTGGAGTGCAACAGTTGCCCATTTGGTCATAAGCTCCAGTGATGGGTAGCTTTCAAGAGCTTCGTCTGTTGCAATCTGAAGATCAATTGTTACTTGCATTAGACACCTCTTTTTCAGAATGTTCTGTGGAGGATGAATCGTTTCTGCTGTTTCTTCCGTAGTAGTGCTGGCTATCCTTTTCGTGAGTCTTCTCGTACTCATCATAGGCATTTACGATGGCTGCTACAACAGGATGTCTTACAACATCTGAGGATTCAAAGAAGGTAAAGCCGATTTCTTCAACAGTCTTCAAAACTTCCATGGCGTGCTTCAGACCAGATCTTACATTTCTTGGAAGATCAATCTGGCTAGGATCGCCGGTAATCACAGCGTGGGAATTAAAGCCAATACGGGTCAGAAACATTTTCATCTGTTCAACAGTAGTGTTCTGCGCTTCGTCAAGAATAATGAAGGAATCGTTTAAGGTTCTGCCTCTCATATAGGCCAGAGGAGCAATTTCGATAATCTGCTTCTCAATCAGTTTCTCAACCTTCTCAAAGCCCAGCATCTCAAACAGGGCATCGTAGAGAGGTCTTAAATAAGGATCGACCTTCTGTGACAGATCACCTGGAAGGAAACCCAGTTTTTCACCGGCTTCAACTGCAGGTCTTGTCAGAATGATTCGTCTGATTTCATTTCTCTCTAAAGCGTCCACGGCAGCAGCAACGGCAAGGAAGGTCTTACCGGTTCCCGCAGGTCCGATACCGAAGCTGACATCATGAGAGACAATCTTGTTGATATAGTCAGACTGATTGGAGGTTCTTGCCTTGATAAAGCCACGCTTGGTTTTAAAGTTATTGGCTTTGGCATAAAGCGAATCAATAGAGCCCTTGGCATGCTCACCTGAATAATCTGTGCTGTCCTGCTCAAGTGAGGTTGTCTCGGTTATGGCAAGGTGTACCATGTCAGGAGTAACTTCTGATGGTTTCTTAGAGCCCTTTATTGGTGTAGTGTCTACATACAGAGACTTTATAAGCTTATAGGCTTTTTTCACATGTCCGGCTTTGCCTTCAAGATGAAAATGAGCTCCTGAATAGCTGATTTTTACGCCTAGTCTTTTTTCTATCTGCTTAAGGTTTTCGTCTTCAGGTCCTACAAGGTAGGCAATTCTATCTTTGTCATCAGGATCTAAAACAAAATCTTGGGTAATTGTATTCATCAAATAGCCTTACTGATTTACAAGCTCACCCTTAAGGGTATGAGCTGCCACAGATGTGATCTTTACATCAACCATCTGTCCTACAAGAGATAATGGTCCCTTGAACACAACAATTCTTCCTGAGGAAGCTCTGCTCTTGAGTTCATTCTCGTCCTTTCTGGAGGTTCCCTCTACAAGACATCTCTGGGTGGTACCGATAAAGGCCTCGGTATATTCAGAGGCAAGCTCTTCAAGTCTCTTCTGCAGAATATAGAGTCTCTGCATCTTGGTTTCCTTGGAAATCGGATCCTCAAGAGTAGCTGCTGGTGTACCAGGTCTGATTGAATAAACAAAGGAGAAGCTCTGATCGAACTTGACTTCATTTACAATCTTCATGGTCTCATTGAAGTCTTCATCAGTCTCTCCCGGGAAGCCTACAATGAAGTCTGATGAGATATGTACTGTAGGACGGGCTGCTCTGATCTTCTTAATCAGCTCAACATATTCCTCTGCGGTATATCTTCTGTGCATTGCCTCAAGAATTCGGTTTGAACCTGCCTGAATAGGTACGTGAATTCCATCTGAGATTACTGGCAGCTCTCTGATAGCCTCAATAATGTCATCGGTGAAATCCATTGGATTTGAGGTGGTGAATCTAATTCTCTCAACTCCCGGAATAGCTGCGATTTCGTAAAGCAGGGTAGAGAATTTACAGTCTGAGCCATCTGGATTCAGACCATGATAGGAGTTCACATTCTGTCCTAGCAGATGGATTTCCTTTACACCGTTGGCTATATGGCCTACGCATTCATCAATGATGTCCTGAACTGGTCTGGACTGTTCTTCGCCGCGAGTATAAGGCACAATACAGTAAGTGCATTTGTTTGAGCAGCCTTCCATGATGGTAACAAATGCGGATGGTCCAACAGCACCGGCCTCTGGCAGATAATCAAACTTATCGATGGCATCGGCGGTTACATCAACAACAGGCTTGCCGGATGCTATATATTCACCAACCATCTTAGGCAGTCTGTGGATGGTTCTTGGTCCGAAAATGATATTGATGCTCTTATCTAGCTCAAGTATTTTCTCTGCAAGCTCAGCACCGACACAGCCTCCTAAGGCAATGATGGTATCCTCATTGATCTCGCCTGTATGTCTCCATGAGGCGATCTGATTGAACACCTTGTCTTCTGCCTTGGCTCTTACGGCACAGGTTACCAGAATGATAATATTTGCTCCCTTAGGAGTTGAAGATTCTGCAAAGCCTGCGGCTGTCATTAAATCTTTTATTCTGCCTCCGTCGTATACATTCATCTGACATCCCCAGACGTGTACATAGAAGGAGCCTAATTGAAGTTTTGGCGCAGATAAGGTGGTTTGAATTGTAGTCATGATTTGTTAGTTTTTGTTCTAGTTTTGAGGTTTTGCAATAATGCACTTATCAAATAGCTCAGTCATTAACTCGTAATCACCGGCAAATGCATTAATGGATGCATAAAGCATCATTTTAGGATCACATAGAGAATAATCAACTTTAAATCCAAGAGGGATCAGAAGCTCGCGGACAAACTCTCTCTGAGCTCTTCCGTTTCCTTCTCTGAATGGATGTACAGCGTTAATCTCACCCAGATAATAAGCGGCTTTTTCTGCAATCTTTTTTTCACTGCAGTCTCTAAGATAATTCTCCTGAGCCAGTTCATCGAAGACCTTGGTTATGGTTTTCTCAATAAACTGTGCATCACAGAAAAGAATTTCCTTGGATATATTAACCTGGCGCAGTTCTCCTGCCCAAGGATAAATATCCTGAAAGATATACTTATGGATTGCCTTTAAGTGGGTTAGATCAAATTTGCCTTGAATAGGCTTTTTGAGTAGATCGATGATCCTTGCTCCAGTGTACATTCTCTCGTACTGAGAAAGCACCCTAGGATCATGCTCATTGAAGTTATTGATTAAAACTTCAGTACCTGGATAACAATAGACTTTATCGAAAGTCGAGGCTTCCAAGATTCAGGCTACCTTGCTATCTTCGGTTAATTTTAATATCTGCTCCTGAAATTCTTTAAAAGAAATTTCTCCATCAGCATAGCTTTGTAACAGCTTTTCCTGCTCTTCTGACAGATATAAATTTTCCATTGCTAAAGTAGCTTTTACTTCGTCTAGCAACATACGATCTCCGTAGTAATCACACCAACTTAATTATAACAGAAAAAGTGCTTTTTTTTCGTGTTTTAAGGTGGATTAATACTACATTATTTTGTGATAAAAATCTCAATTATTAAAAATATTTTTAGAGCGTGTTTCAGGTAATTTCTTTATAGGGAAAAAAGACAAAAAAATACCTCTGACAAAAACGTGTCAGAGGCGATTTAGGTATGTGAAAATTTGAAAACGTTAGTAAAACATCAAGTGTTACTTAATCGATGAGTTCGGAAAATCTTCCAATAAATTGCTGGAACATTAGTCTTAGTTTTTAAGTCTAATATCGTCTATGCACGGTATATCATAGTCAACAATTCTTAGTTGACACTTAGTTATATGAATTTACAGGAGAATTTTTGTATTGAGGATAAAAAAATGCCTAGGTCAAAAGGTGTGGACCTAGGCGATGAGGTATGTGATTCTTTCTTGTTCAAAAAAACAAAATCATTTAAAACTTTGAAAGCCTGAAATCATTTTGTCTCTTCCGCTTTTCTATTTTTTATTCTAGATGCTCTAACTTAGATAACACTTAGACTTCATAATTTTTTTCTCAGCGGCTACAGTCTTAATTATATTTGTAAAAATTAAGCAAAAAGTTGATCTCTGTTTAAAAAATTCGCAAACTCATCAATCTTTTGCGCAACTGTATGATAAATAAGTGAATTAAGTTGATAATTGATTGAGTTTGCAACTTTTGTTTAAAATTTTTACAAATGTTTATTTATAAAATTGTGCAAGTTCCTAAAATAATTATGCAAGATTTTCTGCCTCGTCCAGATTCTCCCAGTAGTCTCGGTTCAGCTTGTAGGATGCTGAGGTGTAATCGATGATGTTATGCATCAGTTCATCCAGCTTGCTTCCCTTTGAATAGTCTGCCTGAGCAAAGTGCTTGATTCGTTTGTCCTTGATGAGTTCGTGTACTCTCGCCTTGTTGTTATTAACCGGATCATAAACACCGATGGAGTGTCCTCCAAGAGAATTGACCAGCTTCATGCATGGAATATCGGTCTGACTGTCTCCGATATAGACAATATTGTTAAAAGGTACACGGATATTCTCCGGTTCATAATAGCGGTTTACATCATTGTCATTCACATCAAGAGTTCCTTTGGAGATTCTGAAAAGGAACTGGGTCTTGTTGGTGAAGTTGATGTTCTGTGCCGGCCATACTGCTGCTCCGTTGTGATCATATAAAAAGGAGTTTGCATAGATCATTCGGAACTCATCGGCGATCTTGGTACCTTCGATCATTTCCTTAAGACCAGAGGAAATGATGTAGTGTTCAACCCTGACTTCCTTTTTCTTTCCGTACTGATTGATTCTTGAGAACCAGTCGGCAACTCCTTTATAGAGTTTTACCTTAGAGCCGAATTCAATAAGCTTCTCTCTTTTTACCTGAAATTTTCCCTTGGCACCGTTCAGCATCAGATACATATAGGAGAGGTTCGGATCCATCTGATTTTTGATAGCAAGGTCTGTTGAGAGTTTCCAGAACTCATCCACATTCTCGTTCAACTGCTGTATGTATCCCTGAGCCTGCATTTCATATGGAGTAAGGGTTCTATCAAAGTCATAACAGATGGCAAGTACATTTTCTTTAATCATGATTTCTCAACGAAAGTTAAGCTTTAACTTTCTGCTCCTATCTATAGTCTTATAATGTTTTGAAAATTTTAAATGAGTGTGCCACAAATTTTTTTTCATATAAAACGAAATAATAAAATTTCACAGAATTTGTCTTTTTTATGTCGAAGAGATTAAATTTTTCAGAAATTTATTAGAAACACAAAAAAAGCCTAAACTTAAGATAAGCTGATATAAATCGTCATCATCGGTGCTTTATAATCAAAATAAATTTTGTGACGTAAATTTATTTTTTTTATTTTGTTGACAAGCATTTTTATTTCCATATAATAATGCACGTTGTCGAACAAAAGCACCTTTGTACTTGATAGGGGTATAGCCAAGTGGTAAGGCAGCGGGTTTTGATCCCGCCATTTCCCTGGTTCGAGTCCAGGTACCCCTGCCATTATTGGGGGTTGTTCAGCACACTGTTGGGGTATCGCCAAGTGGTACGGCAGCGGATTCTGATTCCGCCATTACCTAGGTTCGAATCCTAGTACCCCAGCCACTCAATGGCTATGTAGCTCAGTTGGTTAGAGCGCGGCACTCATAATGCTGAGGTCACTGGTTCGATTCCAGTCATAGCTACCATTCACCTACTAAGGTGTCTTAATTCTTATCTCATGTTGGGGTATCGCCAAGTGGTACGGCAGCGGATTCTGATTCCGCCATTACCTAGGGACGAGTCGTGGGACCCGAGGGGCACGAGGGCAGTGCTGCGTGGTTGGTTAGAGCGCGGCAAACATAATGCTGAGGTCACTGGTTCGATTCCAGTCATAGCTACCATTCACCTACTAAGGT
>JAEEGL011351436.1_pt1 | contig 14376 bp, 9 predicted proteins | sample 9134231 | NCBI WGS metagenome assembly JAEEGL01 (sample SAMN16246548, study PRJNA631951) | gut metagenome | biome: gut microbiome; feature: rumen; material: fiber-attached | host: Bos | place: Iran: Karaj | collected 2018-10
GCGCTCGACGAACTCGAATAGGAGACCGTGTGATTGGACGCGGTCGTTCGAACGACGATAAGATCGTTGCCGACCGTCTTGCCCGCGGTCGCGATCGCTTACTTGAGATTGGCTGCGGAAAGATCGTCCGGAAGAATCTCGATAATATTGAGCGAGTCCCATGCGGCGGGAAGACCGAATTTCGGATACGCCGCGCGAATCGACGCGTACTCGGCTGCCGTCACGTTATGTCTCTGACATGAAACGGTATATGCGCCCAAGCTGCCGTAGTCCGTATAGTACGTCGTACTGCCGACCTTTTTGCCGGTTCCCGCAACCGACATGTAATATTTGCCGGCGGCAAAACTCGAGACGTCCATCGTTACATAGAGCGTACCCGTCGGATCGTACGTCTTAATGAGGTTCTTGGAGGAATCGTAAAGCTTAACGATAACGTCGAGATTCGTAACTTCCGAAATCCCGCCTACGGTTATCGACGATACCGAATGGTCGTCCGGAAGATTGAACCAGAAGAAATCGACGTCGGAACTCTTGCCGATAACCCCCGAGCCGAGTTTTTCAGAATCGGAAAAAACAAGTTTCGTCGCCGACGACGCCGTTCCGGCGTAATCGTCGGCCCGATATCCGAGTTCGCTCCCGAGAATCGCAATATCGTCTTCCGTATTGTTTGCGCCGCTGTAGGTCCCTTTCGACCACTGCGTCAACTCCGGAAGATACGCGCTCCCCATAATCGGGGCCCAACCGTTCGCGCCGTCGTAGTACTCCGTCGAATTCTTGCCGTCGTGCGAGAGCCCTAACGTGTGCCCGACTTCGTGGGACGCGGATTCCGCAATATATTTCGGCCAATTCCCCAGCGATTTCGCAAAGACGAAAACGGGCGTGTCGCTGCTCCACGTAAACGAATCGTAGGCCGCGATTCCGGACGCCGCCGAACCATACCAGTCGGAGCAATCGCCGCCAATACACACGCGAACGCCGTAATACGCGTCGGAGGAGCTGCTTTTAATGAGGCTGCTCTTGGCGGGCTCTTTCGTCGTTACGTTGACGTCAAAGGGCATGTAGTCTTCGCTGACGCGCAGCCAGATTTCGTAGATATCGCGAAGCTCGGTATTGGAAAACGCGCTCGACGAATCCCGGCTGTAAACGGGCGTAGTTATTGACGCGCCGTTGGTATACGCCGAGTTCCAGTAGGTACCCGACGTCGTATGACCGGTAAAATCAAGATAAATTGTATGCTTGGAATTCGGCTTGCTGCTGAGATTGAAGATGAAATCGCGCGAAATCGCGGAGGGATTCTCGCCGGCCTCGGTCAGCATGCCGTCGATCGCTTCGGTAAGCGAACTGGAATAGGACTCGTAGTCGATACTCGCCGCCTCGGCGACCTCGGCGACTTCTTCGGCCTGCATGACGCGCACGCCGTCGATAAAAAACTCGTCGCACCCGTGAAAAGCGGACTCGACGCAGGGAGAGTTCGTTAAGGACGCGCACAGAAGCTGGCGCGCTTCGAGATGTTCAAGTCCCAGTTTACGCGGTCTCCGAATATCGCGTTTAAGGCTGTCTTTCGTTCTAGACGCCTTCGAAACAGACGACGCCCAACGACAAAAATAGTCCAAGTCCACTATTCGTCTCCGCATTCCGACAAGGCGCGACCCTCCCGGCGAGGGGTTTCCAAGCCGCGCGACAATTATGAACAAAAAGTTTTAATATGCAAATTCAGCTTCGCCGAACCTGGCATATTACGCTTGACGGCCAACCGGTAAACGCCGTCCGCCTTTTTCACAAATCCGGTTAAAAATGAGAAAAAAGGTAAAAACGCCGGAACAAAATGACAAACGCCACAGTTCCGTCGAATTGCTCAAATTGTAGCGCCAACTGGCGGCCATTGCAAGAAAGATCGATCGGCAAGACCGCTTTTCTGCAAAAAATTTTTCAAAAAATGCCGAATTTTTCTGCTTTTCTCATATATTCGGCGCTTCGAACACGCAAATTTCAGGGTTAAACCGCAAAAACTTCCCCGGTCGCAGATCTGAAAACTGCCTCGGCGGCGCCGTTCCAACGCGTCTGATTCCGATCGTATGTCTCCGAAAGGCGCGCTTGAAGTATACAAAACGCTTTGAGTCGCTCGGGCTAACGCCGCCGAACGGACAGCGGCCCGTTCGGCGGATAACTGACGCAAGAGATATGCGCGAAAATAAAAGGACTTACACAAGAGCCAAGAACGCGGCCAAACGCGCGCGTCCGGCGCGAAAAGTTCGGGCGGGAATCCAAGAAAAATTTTTAACGCTTCTCAAAAAGGCAAAAGAGCGCAACAGACGAAATAACAAAAGTTGCGCCGCGCCAATAACTTTCCCAAATTGGAAATCTCTATTGAAAAGCAAATTCTCTTGCGCTAGAATGACGGCAGGTTTCCGAAAAGCGGCGCTCGCGGCTCTCTACCGCGCCGCGAAAAGTTCGCTTTGAGGATTACAGCGCTTCCGCGGACGAAGCTTTACCTGTTCACCGAGTTGTTAAGGATCTACGATTATGAAGAAATATCTTGCGGAATTTATCGGAACGTTTACCCTTGTGTTCGTCGCGTGCGGCGTCGCGGCCGTTACCGGCTGCAGCGGCGCGACTCCCAACGCGTCGTACCTTATGACCGCGCTGGCGTTCGGGCTCACGATCGTCGCTATGGCCTACTCGATCGGGAATATCTCCGGCTGCCACGTCAATCCGGCCGTCTCGATCGCCGTGCTGCTCAATAAGGGCATGAGCTTCGCCGACTTCGTCGGGTACGTAATCGCGCAATGCCTCGGCGCAATCGTCGGCGCGGGCGCGCTGCTGGGGCTCATTGGAACGGAACACGGGCTCGGGTGCAACGCGCTCTATAACGGCGACGTCGTCGCGTCGCTCATTATCGAGTGCATCTTGACGTTCATCTTCGTTCTCGCCGTACTCGGCGCGACGAGCAAAGCGGCCAACGCAAGCGTCGCCGGTCTGGCGATCGGCGGCTCGCTCACGCTCGTGCACCTCATCGGCATTTACTTCACCGGCACGAGCGTCAATCCGGCGCGCTCCCTCGGCCCCGCCCTCTTCATGAAGGGCGACAGCCTCGCGTGCGTTTGGGTCTTTATCGTCGCTCCGCTCGTCGGAGGAATTATCGCCGCGGTCGTCTGGAAGATTCTCAACGCCGCCGACGGTGAAAACGCCGAAAAGTGATCCCGGCCGATCCTTCACGCTAAGCTTTAAGCGCTAAAGACAGAGACGGCGCCGTTCCCTCGCGTTGAGGAACGGCGCCGTCCGTTTATTATCGTCGCGTTCAATTCGGTTTCGCGATAAAACGCGAGCCCGACCTGCGCGGATTATCAGCTTACAGATTCTTTAAGACGCCGCAAATAATCGCGTTCATCTTCGGCTCCGCCGCGCCTGCGTTCTGGAGAATCCGGCTTAAATCGGCGGGCTCAAGCGCGTCCGGAAGCCCCATGTCGGTCACAATGGAGAATCCGAGAACCTTCATGCCCGAATGGACCGCGACAATGACTTCCGGAACGGTCGACATACCCACGACGTCGCCCCCAATCGCGCGAAAGAATCGGTACTCCGCGCGCGTCTCCAAGTTCGGGCCGGACGTGGCGACGTAAACGCCCTGCTGCGTCATAACGCCCTGTTCGAGCGCGACTTTCCTCGCAAGCGCGATAAGTTCCTTCGAATAAGGCTCGCACATATCCGGAAACCGCGGGCCGAGCCGGTCGTCGTTCTTGCCGACGAGCGGATTGCACCCGAGTAGATTGATATGGTCCTCGATGAGCATGACGTCGCCCGGCTTGAACTGAGGATTCATCCCGCCGCACGCGTTCGACACAATGAGAATCTCCGCCCCGAGCGCCTTCATAACGCGAATCGGAAAGGTTATCTGTTTCGGAGAATAGCCCTCGTAATAGTGAAGACGGCCCTGCATTGCGACGACGTTCTTTCCTTCGAGCGTTCCCAGAATCAGCTTGCCGACGTGCGACTCGACCGTCGAGGGCGCGAAGTACGGGATCTCGTCGTAAGAGACGACGGCGTCGGCGGTTATTCGGTCCGCAAGTCCGCCCAGCCCGGTCCCAAGGACGACGCCGACGTCCGCCTTTTTATTCCAGCGTTCGCGAATAAAAGACGTCGCCTCTTGAATCATGTCGTATTCCGTTTTTTCCGCCATAATCTCCTCCTGCGGGATAGAAAAACCGCTTTCGCCGCGCTTGGCCCGGGATGCGAACCGAACGGGACGAAAGCGGAAATCGAATCCGGCGTCCGCGGCGCGCGAACGGCCGGTCAGTTCTCGCTCGGCTTCTCGACCGTCGTCTTAATCGCGAGCTCGGCAAGCTGCTTCGGCGCGACTTCCGCCGGCGCGCCGGTCATGAGATCGGACGCTTTGGTCGTCTTCGGGAACGCGATGCAGTCGCGAATATTGTCGACGCCGGCAAAGAGCATAACGACGCGGTCGAGCCCCAGCGCCAGACCGCCGTGCGGCGGCGCGCCGAACTGCAGCGCGTCGACGAGGAACCCAAACTGCTCTTTCGCCTGCTCGCGCGTCATGCCGAGCAGACCGAACACCTTGTTCTGAACCTCGCTGTCGTGGATACGAATCGTTCCTCCGCCCGCCTCGAAGCCGTTGAGGACAAGGTCGTACGCCTGCGCGCGAATCGAGCGAATCTCGTCGTCGGAGCCGCCGAGCTTCGGCAGATCCTCGACGAGCGGCATGGTGAACGGATGGTGCATGGCGACCCAGCGGTTCTCCTCTTCGTCCCAGTCGAACATGGGGAACTTCACGACCCAGCAGAAGTTCATTTCGTCCGGATCGTAGAGCTTGAGCTGCGCGGCGAGCCGGCGGCGCAACCCGTTGAGAACGCGGCACGTCAAATTGAAGTCGCCGCACGAGAAGAGGAGCAGGTCGTTCGCTTCCGCTTCCAATTTCGCGCCGATCGCTTCGAGCGCCTCGGCGGAGAAGTTTTTCGCGCTCGAACCGGTCAGTTTCCCTTCGGCGTCGACCTTGAACCATACGATTCCCTTCGCGCCGAACTGCTCCGCCGTCCACGCGGTCAGACCGTCGATATCTTTCCGGCTGAATTTATCCGCCGCGTTCTTGACGTTAATCCCGCGAACGCGTCCGCCTTTGCTCTCGGCGACCGAGCGGAAGACCTTGAAATCGACCGTCTTCGCAATCTCGGTAACGTCTTTGAGCTCCATGCCGAACCGAAGGTCCGGCGCGTCGTGCCCGAACCGTTCCATCGCTTCGTCGTACGTTATGCGCGGAATCGGCAGGGTAATCTCCTGCCCTTTGACGTCCTTCATGAGACGTGCGACGAGCTTGCTGATAAGGTCGATAATATCTTCCATATCGACGAACGACATCTCGACGTCGAGCTGGGTGAATTCCGGCTGGCGGTCGGCGCGAAGGTCTTCGTCGCGGAAGCAGCGCGCCACTTGAACGTAACGGTCGTAGCCCGCGATCATGAGAAGCTGCTTATAGAGCTGCGGAGACTGCGGCAGCGCGTAGAACGAGCCCTGAGTAACGCGGCTCGGAACGAGATAGTCGCGCGCGCCTTCGGGCGTGCTCTTGCCAAGAATAGGCGTTTCGACTTCGAGGAACCCGTTCTCGTCGAAATAATCGCGCAGCGTCTTCGTAATGCGGTGGCGAAGCGTGAGAACGCGCTGCATCTCCGGACGCCGAAGGTCGATATAGCGGTATTTCAGGCGCATCTCTTCGGACGGAACTTCCGGCGCCGAAGGGAGGAACGGGACGGGCTCGGACCGGTTCAGAACGACGAGCTTCGTCGCTTTGACTTCAATTTCGCCCGTCGGCATATCGCTATTAATGAGTCCTTCGGGCCGCGCGAGCACTTCGCCTTCGATCTGAACTACGTCTTCGTTATGGAGCGTCTTAACGAGCTCAAAGAGCTCTGGATTGCCGTCGGCGACGTTAAAGACCGTTTGCGTCTTGCCGTAACGGTCGCGAATATTGACAAAGAAAACGCCGCTATGATCGCGCGCGGAATCAACCCATCCGCTCAGCGTAACCGTTTCTCCGACGTTCGCCGCGCGCAATTCGCCGCATGTTTTAGTTCGAAACACCGTTATTTTCCTTCTATTTAGCTAACTTCCGACCGGACGTCTTCCCCAGCCGCAAAGCGGGGCGCGTCAGACGGGGCGCGCGGAAACGTTCCGGACGCCGCGACGCGTCGAGCGGTCGCGCAAGTCGCGCCGGCTTGGCGCGTCGACTGCGATTCCCGGATATTTTAGAGGAAAAAAGCGTTTTCGACTAGCGCCCGGCCCCGTTTCGGGAGGAATTTCAGAGTAATATATACCGAGAGCGGCCCGCGGCCGGAACGAACGCCACGGCAAAAAAGAGAAAAAATCAGGGATTATTTACCGCGCGCGCCCTTTTTCTCTTTTCGGCGCGCCGCGCGAGCGCTATAATAAGTCGCCAGTCGGAAATAAAATAAGAGCAGAACCTCTTGTTTTATCGGTAGTTGCGCCGCTCGCGCCAGAGCGCCGGCACAACCGCCCGCCGACGGCGGCCGAATTCGAAAATCCGATTCCGTAGATCAACTTCAATTACGTTCGCTCGCGGCGAACGAAACAACGCCATGAAAAAAAAGCCAATCGACGCGTCAGATACTCCGCAGAAACCCGCGCCCAAAGTCGAACCCCGCCGACTCGATCCCGAGCCGCTCGGCGACCCCGGCTTCGCGGAACGCCGGGATCCGTCTGAGGAGCAGGATCCGTACGGCATGGCCGCGCCGGAGTGCGACTATTGCCAGTACGACATGGAAGACTCCTTCTCCAGCGACCAGCAAGACGACTTTGACGACGATTTCGACGCCGATTACGAAGAGCTCCCGGAAGACGAGTTCATGGAATACCTCGAAATGAGCGACGCCGAAAATCTGGAAGAAGAGAAAAAGGCGCCCGCGCCCGAAAAGAGCGGCAAGAAAACCGACGCCGAACACGACGCGTTCGACAGTATGGACGCCGACGAAGACATTTACGTCTCCGACGACGACGATTCCGAAGAATTCTGACGGGCTGGCCCGCTCTATCCGGCGGTATTCCGGTCGGCAAACATCCAATAAAGAACGGCGAGCGCCGAGCGCGCCGTTCTTTTTTTCTTGAAATCAAACGCGGAGTCCGCTACCCGTTCGCGTTCGTTTCCTTCTCCGGCTTCCCGTCGGGATTCTGATTGCGTTTTCCGCCGATAAGCAGAATGAGAACGAGTACGACGAGGATCATGCCGACCCCGATTCCGTACTTGCGATAGTCGATCTTCAGAGCGTCCTCTTTAGCCTTCTTCTGCTCGCCGAGCCAATAATGAATGCGCTTGAGCCGCTCCTCTTTCATTTCGGGCGTTTCCAGAAGATCAAGGAAATAATCGTCCGGATGATCCTCGCCGCGTTCGCGAAGCTCCTGAACGATCATCTGACCGACGATGGCGTCGATCTGAGCCTCGCTCGTCGCTCCGAGCATCTGCTCGCGATATTCCTCCGGGGTTCGGGTAAGAAACGCGGAATAATAGTCCTGTTCGTCCGCGGCCCCAACGGACGGCGACTGCGGCGCGGCGTAGACGCACGCGGAACTCAACAGCGCTGCGAAGACGGCAATACTAAGAAGAAAACGCATAAAGACGTTACCCTTTCTATACGCTGAAAAACACAAGACAGGAGCCGCCGCGCGGCAAACAAAAACGCCGCGCCCGAGGCATGGACGCGGCGTTTGGCGAAAAGAGCGTCAGAACGCTTCTTTACAAACCGTCAGATTCCGACGAAGGAGTTCGCGCCGACAGACGCGGTCGCGGAATCGTTCTGGAATTTTTCAGCCGCGGCGTACTGGGCGCGCGCAATACTGGAAGCAAGCTCCGCATTCTTGGCGATGAGCTCGTCTATTGCCTTTTGGCAGTCTTCGTTGTTCTGCTCAGCCTCGGCAATGAGGTCTTCCAGAATCTTATTATAGCCGTTCATCTTCGCGAGTTTCGCGTTCGCCTCGTCGATACGCTCGGCGTACGACTCGACCTTTTTGCGATCCTGAGCGGCCGCGAAAACTTCGCTCCATCCGGCGATTTCGCCGAACGCCGCCTGAATCTTATCGAACGCGTCTTCGTGACCGGCGATCGCTTTGTCGCCCATGGAGACCGCCTGGTCGCCAATCACGTAGTTGAGCTCGTCGAGCGCCAGCAGATTGCTCGCCTTGAGGACGTTGCCCGCGTCGCGAGTCGCCCACTGACGTTCAATTTTGTCCTGATACGCGACCGGAACGCGAAGGTCGGTTCCAAAGAGCTTCTCGAAATTCGCGATCGAAGCCGCCCCGTCTTCCGCGAGCGCGGCGCCAAGCGCGGCCGCGTCGGCCGTGTTCTTCGACAGGAACGCGGTCAGGTCGGCGTCAAACGCGGAGAAGAGCTCCGGCGTTTCCGCGGCGAACTTCGCCAGGTCGGCGGGCGAATCGACCGGAAGGCGGTCGACGCACGCGACAAACGAGTTGCCCGATTTGCTCGCCGCTTGGAGCGCGGTAAGTTCCGCTTCGCTCGCTTCGCCTACGGAAACCAGATTGACCTGATTCGCGGCGGAATCTTTGATTTTGAACGCGCCAAGGAAGACGTAGGGCGCCGCGGCGACTGCGGCCGCGTCGGATTCGTCGGCAGGTTCGGCAACCGCGGTCTCTTCGCCTTCGCCGGCGGGAGCCGCCTTCTTAACGAACGCCGATCCGGAATCGAAAAGATACACGATCGCGCCAGAGCGGAAAGACGACATATTATATTGGGGATCGACCCCGAACGCGACCGTAGACGTCATCGCCGTATCGTCGACGCGCGCTTCAATCGCTTCGCAATTCGTAAAGACTTCGCCGTTGACCAAGTTGCGGAGGTAGCTCAACTGACCGTCCAAACCGCAATCGGACCAGCTTTCGACCGTCTTTGCCGGATCGCCGTAAATCTCATAACGCAGCTTCTGATTCGCGTCTAACGTGTCCGCGATCTCCTGCTGCAGCTTCGCGAGCTTCTGCTCGTTGTCTTTGGTCAACTGATACTTGTTGGCCGCAAAAATGGTAAACGCGACGCACAATAAGCCCGTCAGTACCATTAAAACTTTGTTCCAAACGTTCATTTTTTCGCCTCTTCGCCAATAAACCGCCGACCGGTCGGCCGACGCAGCTCGTCTAGTTTGCCTCGGACGCGCGCGCCACACGCGCCTACTCTACGTTTATCGTCGTCGCGCTCACAAAATCTTAGTTACTTTACTCAAAGTTCCCAAATTAACATGAGCTATACAAAAAAATGCGACTTTGACCAACGCAAATATTCTTTGATACTGATGGTATCGTCAAAACGCTCACTTGTCAAGTTTTTTATCTCTTTTCTCCCTAAAAAAAACTTTCCTTTACTTTTACTTTTTATATTATCGTTACAACTGAAACTTCAGCCCCTCAGGAAGGCGTCTTCCGCCGCGGCCGCCCGTTCGTTCTGGCAACGGACAATGCCAAAAAAGCCGGAAATATGTTTTTTAACGGTTCCCCCGGGCCGCAGTGCGTCTTAGCAAACCACACAGAAAAACCGATTTATCCGTTAAATTTTAACTTTCTGTTAAATTACTCATAAACTGACTTAACCTTACAGTCGATACTAACAGATAACAGCGCAAGCGCTAGGCTCTTTGCGCCCGTCCGTTTCGTTTGAAAGCCGTCCCGATTCGCCGCCCCGCGCGCGAGACGGGACTTCCCGTTCGACTTTCATTCGTAAAAACCGGATCGGCGCGCCTGGAACGCCCCCGCCTCCGCGGCTAATTGGAGGTTCGCGTTCCGTACGGACGGCCCAACGCGCGCGCCGGCGTATCCATGTTTTTACGCAGTCGCTCCGCCCGCGGAGCGGCCGAGACACAAAGAGGCTAACATGAACGACACATTGAACCTGCGCCGCGTACCCTGCGTAAACGCGCGAAAGAGCCGCAAACGGCGGCTGCTGACGCGTTTCAACGCCGCGGGCGTCACGCTGACGCTTGCGGGCGCGATTTTTCTGACGGCGGGAATCGGATGTTCGCGTCAGAAGTATCGGACCGACGCCGACAACGAGGTCTATCAGTTGCTCAATACCGTGGATAAAACCTCGGAAAAATATTGGGAACTCGAAGGCTTCACCCTTCAGGAAGCGTGCGGATCCCGTTACGCGAATCTTTACGATCCCGACGCGCAGCCTTCCCCGCTCGACGACTGCACGGCCGCGCGGCTCATGAACGACGTCGAAGGGGAAAAAGGACGTCAGAAGTGGTCGAAAAACGGATTCATCCAGAGCGTCGAAAATGAAAACTGGCGCAGTACGCTCCCGGCTCCGAACGCTCAGGGGGAAATCGTCGTCGATCAGAAGATCGCGTTCGACCTTGCCCTGCTCCATTCGCCGGAATACCGGTCCGCGCTCGAAAACGTCTATCTCGCCGCGCTCAACGTCACGGCGGAACGGTACGCGTTCGATACGAAATTCTACGGCGGCAGCTCGCTCTACTACACGAACAGCGGCGCTTTCCGCAAAGACGCGTCCAGCTCGTCGCTCGATCTTACCACAATCGACGCGGGCGCGCGCCGCAAACTTGCCACGGGCGGCCACGTGCTCGTCACCCTCGCGAACTCGATGGTCTGGTCGTTCTCGCCCGGCGATCAGCACATGACGCCGTCGACGTCGCTGGGCTACGCGATTACGCAGCCTTTCCTCCGCGGAGCGGGCCGCGCGATCGTACTCGAAGACTTAACGCGCAGCGAACGCCGCCTTCTGGCGAACGTCCGCCAGCTCGCGTTCTATCAGCAGGGGTTCTACGTCGGCGTCTTAACCGGTTCGTCTCCCGTTCGCTCTCCGTCGAGCGGCGGCTATCCGGGCCAAGGCGTTTCGAACGCTCAGGTCGGCGGATTTTACGGTCTGCTCGCGAGTCAGGTCAGAATCCGCAACCAGGAATCGAACGTCGCGTCTCTCGCCGACAACTATCAGCGTTACGAAGAGTACTTCCTCACGAGCCGCGTTACGAACCGAACCGAAGTCGACCGCGTCCGTCAGAACTGGCTCGCTTCGCAGCGGTCCTATATCGAACTTAAGGACTCCTACCGCGACTCCATCGAATCCTACCTCATGACGCTCGGACTTCCGCCCGACATTGAAAACGTCGTCGTGCGCGATCCGCTCGTCGATCAGTTTAATTTGATGCCCGCGACGCTCGAAAAATTCCAGGGCGACGTCTCGACCCTCCTCGCGTGGCTGCGAAATAAAGAGCATCAGGTCGTCGGAGACGGCGCGGCGCGCTATATTAACTCGATCGCCGATCTCGAAGGCTCGGAAATTGCGACTATATCGGTCGCCGACTTGCGCGCCGTCTTCGAAGATTACGACCGTCAGTTCGCGCTCGGGCTCGACGAGACCAACGCCGACCTTACGCGTCTGGAAAACGAAGTCCGGCCGCGCCGCGAACGCAATCTCGAATCGATGAAAACGCGGTTCGAACGCGAAAACGCCGAGCTTGACAGCTCCTTCTTCGACTACAAACTCGTCGACGAACGCATTAAGGGAATCCGGGACGACCTCGACCGCCCCAACGAGACGGTCAACGAATTCGGCACGATCCTCAACGCGCGCGGCGTCAAGTACAATATCGCCAAGACGTTCGAGCTCATTCGCCAGACCATGCTGACCTACGCGCCCGACGATCTCGCGACGATGATCGCCTATCAGCGCGAAAATAAAGGTTCGTCCCCGTTCAGCCCCGAAATCCTGCAGCTCGTCGACGACCTGCACATGAATTCCGAGCTCAACGATCCGATCCAGTTCAACGCCGACGAGATCGAAAAAGAGCTCGCCGAACTCGACGCCATGTCCGCCGGCCTGACCGACGAAGACCGCGCGCTCTATCAGGAACGGCGCGCGAAACTGCAGAAGTCGATCGCCAATTTGCGTTCGGGAACTCTCGTGCGCGGCGATATTTACCGATACTGGTTCACGTCCTGTCTGACGAAGCTTTCCGAAGACATTATGACGCTGCGCCTCATTCAGGCGCGCGCCAGACTCGAATCGATCGAGCTCTCCGTCGTCGACGTCGAATCGGAAACGGCCTTCCGGGTCGCGAGAGAACGGCGGCTCGACTGGATGAACGCGCGATCGAGTTTGGTCGACCAGTGGCGCAATATTGAAATCGTCGCGGACCAGCTTCGCAGCGATCTCTCGGTCGGAATCGGCGGCTCGATACGCAACGAAGGCTCCAATCCGGTTAATTTCAGCGCCAAAAACGCGCAGTTCAACGCGAATATTCAGTTCGACGCGCCTCTCGACCGCTTCCTCCAGCGCAACAGCTACCGTCAGGCGCTCATTAGCTACGACCAGGCCCGGCGCTCCTACTATCAGTACGTCGACCAGGTTCATCAGCAGATTCGCAGCTCGATTCGCGCGATCGAACTCGCGCAGGTCAGCTTCGAACTCGAACGCGACAGCGTACTCACGTCCATCAAGCGCGTTCACTCCGCGCAGCTGAGCCTGACCAAGCCGCCTAGCGGCTCGTCCCGCGTCGGGTCGGTCGACTCCAACGCCGAAGCGCTCACCAACGCGCTCGAGAATCTGCTCTCGTCCCAGAACGAATTCATGCAGATGTGGCTGCAGTATCAGTCGCGCCGTATGAGCCTCATGCTCATGCTCGGAGTCTTCACGCTTGACGATACGGGCCGCTGGATCGATCCCGGCGAAATCAATACGGCGACGCTCCAGAGCTATCTGTCGGGCGCGGGCCAGACTCAGGACCAGCTCTCCGGCATAGATCGGCTCCCGTCCTTCGAACGGCTCTCCGGCGGACGGTCCATTGAAACCGTACGGCAGATGGGCTCAAACGACGTCGCTCCGGCCGAAGTGCCCGCGACCGCGCAGCAGGGAATTCCTTCGACCTATACCTTTACGGTTCCGCGCGAAAGCGCCCTCGCGGCCCAAACGGCGCCCGCGTACGCAAACGGCCCTGAGACCGCGGCGGTCGACCTGCCCCTGGTTCCCGCGGCAAGCGACTATCAGCGCGCGGCCGTCAACGAACCCTACGCGGAACTGACGCTTCCGGTCGCCGCCGGAGAAACGGCGATCCGACGCTGATCGCCCCTGACCGAACTTCGGCGCCGTTTTAGCCGGCGGCGCCGGATTCTCCACGATCGAACGTCTTAAAGGCGTTACGAAAATGGAGAAAACACATGTCTCACAAGACGTAAAAACGACGCAAAACGCGTTCGGACGGTTTAAGCCCCGTTCGAACGCGTTTTTTCTTTTTCCGCAAACGCGCCCATTCTTGCGTTCCCGCCGGGGGCGGTTTATAATACGGGGGACTGAGTTGAATAAAGAAAATTAACCCAAACAAACGGCGGCCGGCGTCGGACGCCCCGCGGGCGCTTTTTTCGGCGCGCCGGCCGCTAGCGAAAGACAGACAAATGAATTACTACATCGCCGATCTTCATCTCTTTCACAAAAACGTAACGAAGGCGGGCCGCGATTTCGATAATCGGCCTTTCGCCGATCTCGAAGAAATGCACGCGGCCGTCATGGAGCGATGGAACCGTAAAGTCTCCGACGCGGACTCCGTCTACGTCGTCGGCGATATGGCCATGCGCGGAACGCGCGCCGGTTTGACCGAGTACGTCTCGCAGCTGAAAGGGCGCAAAATACTCGTCAAAGGGAACCACGACGACCTGTCCGATCCGCGATATCGAAAGCTGTACGACTATATCTGCGATTACAAAGAAGTTGCCGACAGAATCGGGCGCGAGTCGGTCAAGCTGATCCTATGCCACTATCCGATTCTCATGTGGAACGGGCAGCATCGCGGCTCGATTCTGCTTTACGGCCACGTTCATAATTCCGAGGAAGACGCCGTTTTTCAGGACAGCTTGGCGCGATTCAATAGGGAGAACCGCGAAAAAGGAAATATAGGCGGCCCCGAAATGAAAGCGTACAACGTCGGCTGTATGGCCCCGTATATCGACTATGAACCGAAGTCGATTCAGGAGATCGTCGAAGGACGTAAGCAAATAAAACTCTCTCGGTGAGACGGATTGGCTTAACAAAGATTGTACCCGAAAGAAATTGCGGCAAGCGCCGCCCTACCAAAGACGCCCGTTAACGGCGCCCTTTTAGGAACGAAACAATGAAGTCGCTTTTACGCAGGAAGAAGTTAATCTGGACGGCGGTCATTCTTGGTCTGCTCGGATATTATCTGCGCTATATGAGTTTACAGATAAATGGAGCGCGATATACGGCGACAGTAATGCACATGGCAAACTGTGTGAATAACGCGTCGATTACAATCTTGGATTATTGGAAAGAAAACGGCGTAACCCGGCTGCCGGACGACGTTGTTTCCTCAACCGGAGAAC
>JAEEGL013165649.1_pt1 | contig 14376 bp, 10 predicted proteins | sample 9134231 | NCBI WGS metagenome assembly JAEEGL01 (sample SAMN16246548, study PRJNA631951) | gut metagenome | biome: gut microbiome; feature: rumen; material: fiber-attached | host: Bos | place: Iran: Karaj | collected 2018-10
AGTATGGGAGCGATAATTTATCTTGCCGCAGATAAGAGACTTATGATGAAACACGGCAAGATAATGATTCACGATCCGGCTTTCGGCGGAAGGCACGATATGGGCGGCAAAAAGCCTCACGAGATTCAGACGGAACTCGACGACCTTAACCGCTGTCGTGAATCTCTCGCAGCAATCATTGCAAAGAGGACCGGAAAGAGTATTGAAGAAATATATGAAGTAACTGCAAATGACACTTATTACGGTGCGAAAGAGGCCGTAGAATTCGGTCTTGCAACAGACATCATCGAAGGAGGAGAAGATTATGAAAAGAAATGAATCAGCGAATGTAAACACAGGTTCAGACTTAATCCGCGGAATGCGTATTCTGGCAAAGGATTACGAGGTGCCCGAGGATTCTTTTGCAACCAGGTTTAATGGAAACGATCTGATTATCGGATCGTCGTCCGCAGGTAAAACCGGAAGCTATGTCACTCCGAATATCATACGGCTTGAAAACAGTCTGGTAGTTGCCGATACCAAGGGCCTGCTTGTAAGGAAGTATTCTTCCTATCTTAAGAAAAAAGGTTTTAAGGTTATAAACGTTGACTTTGTACATCCCGAAAAATCAGCGAAATACAACATTCTCGACGAAGTCAGATGGTATGAGAAGAAGACAAGGGTTGATGGAAAAAACGTGAAAAAGAAATTTTACTCCCAGCAGGATTTAAGGGAAATTGCGAGACTTCTTATTCCGGACGGACAGGACGACGATCCTTTCTGGGAACTTTCCGCAAGAAGTGTTCTGATAAGCATTATGGCTTTCGTTATGGAGACGGCAGAAAAGAGGGATCGCAACATGGATTCCGTCATCCGTGCATTTGAGGTTCTCTCGGATGAATTCTATAAAAGTGTGAGTAAAAAAGACTGGGAGGGAATTTCTTTTTTTGAGGTACTCGGGAAAGAAAACCCTGAAAGTTATGCATACAGGACATACAAGAGATACAAAAATATTCTCTGCTGCGAAAGAACATGGAGCAGTATCTCGCAGTTTGTTGCCAACAGTCTTGAGATTTTTTCTTTTGACGAGATAAGTCCTTTTACGGAATATTGCAGTTCTTTTAAGATTGCGGATATAGGAAGGGAAAAAACAGTTGTTTTCGTAAATGTAAGCGACAGCAAGCGTTCAATGGATGCGATTGTGAATGTTTTTTACACACAGCTTTTCCAGGGACTTATGTACGAGGCAGATATGCGTGAAGACGGAAGACTTGAGGTGCCGGTCAGAATTATTCTCGATGATTTTGCAAATTCGGTTTATATCCCGGATTTTGACAAGATAATCTCGACAATACGTTCAAGAAGAATTTCGGTTTCCGTCATTCTTCAGGACCTTTCGCAGCTTGAAGGAATGTATAAAAAGGCTTACGCCAAAACCATTATTTCAAACTGCGATCACAAGATTTTTATCGGCGGTCAGGATGATGAAGAAACAGCGAAATATGTGGCAGACATTGCCGGTTGCCTTCCGGAGAGCGTAAGAACGCTTGCCTGCAACAAAGCATGGATAGCCGAAAGAGGAAGCAGGGCAAAACTGTTTGATATAGTTGCACCGTATTCTATGGACAGACTTATGAAGGAGGTATGATTATGGGAGAAAAGAACTTTAACGAAAAACTTAAGAAAATGAGCACGGGAAGGGGATATTCCCATGCTTACGTAAGAAAGACCGTTTCGGATTTTATGTCTGTGGGATTTATGGACCTTCTGGAAGCCGGAGATGAAGATACAAGTTACTACAGATCGCCTGAGGCTATGGCTCACGTCAGGGAAATGACGGGAGCCGGCATTAATGACAGAACATACGGAGAGATTATTTACAAGGCATGGAATAAAGTAAGAGAAAGTCGCGAACTGAAGAACAGTCTTGCCGTAACGATGGGATTTATGTGTATCAGTCCGAAAGCTGCGGATTTCATCAACCTTCCGGTAATTGATTTTCTGGAAGCAGCGGGTGCCGATTCGGTATACAGAAAGTGGTTTTATACAGATGCGGCCGAGTGGGCGAAAGATAAATCCGGTCGTGTTCCCACAATCGGCAACGTGCTGAAAGGATATCTTGAAAAGCTTTTTGACGATTCGGAATACAACGGTTATTATCTTTGCCGCAATAATATGTATATAGTCGATTTCAGACTTTTAAGAGGTAAATTCAGGCCGTTTATGAAGGACGAGCCAATTGTCAGAAAAGAGGCAAATGAAACACTTTCCGCGTCCTGGATATGGATACTTATGGCTGAAATTCCGCTGATTATGGAGAATAAGATTGATGGAAATGAAGCTATTCTTTGTGATACAATAAGAAAGTAATCTTCGACGGAGGTATACAATGAAAAAGATAAATAATTATGATAAAAATGCAATATATACAGTCGAATACAGAAAGAATAATCTGGAGAAAGAATTCGAACGAATCAGACAGACTTTAAGCGGATATTATGAACCGATATATACGTTTATAGAAGATGAAAACGGAATTCTGGATTCCGAAAAGATTGATATTGTCATCTCTGATATGACGGATGCACTTGACCGTTATCTGGAAATGGCCGGCGAAGAAAAACTGTCGAAAGCGCAGAAGGAATGGTACAAAAGCTATCTTTACTGCGTGATGGTAAGCCCTACCGTTTACACCGACTGGCTTTATCCCGAATACGGAACCGGCAGGAATTTCGGAAGCTTTATTGCGTTCGCAGATATAGACGAAACGCTTCAGAAACCCGACGAATTTATCTGGTATGAGAATCATAAATATGAGGATGTCGAAGATGAGCAGAGCGATATCTTTTTCTATATGGCACATGCTTACCAGAACCTTATGGATAAGGATCTTTATAAGATTTATACAGCTGAAGAGAAAGAACTTTACGAGAAACTCAAACCTTCTTTTGAGTGGGGTATAAACCGTCGCATTGAGGGCATGGATCTTCTCACACAGATTGAGAAAGAAGCCGCAATGAATGGAGACGAAGATGCTGAAAACAGTATGCAGGCGAATGAGAAGCCTGTGGTTCGTATAAAATTTGCCGAACCCGAGGAAGAAACCGCGGATGATCTTCAGGAGACTGATGATTATGAAGAGGATCCTGAAATAACTCTGGCGCGATGGGAAAGAGAAGCGGAGGATGAACAGAGAAGGATAGAGGAGTGTATTGAAACCATTAATAAATGGTGCGAGAGAATAGGTGATAAAAAACGATTTGAAAAAGAATATAAGAAATTCAGAAAGTATTTTTTCAAAGCCGATCTTTCAAGAATGAAAGAGGATATACAGCATATGACGGATGCGTTTCTTTATGAGCAGGGATTGTGCGCTTATTCGCTGGATAAAAAATACGGTTTGGTTGACAAAGCAGTAAAAACGGCTGAAACGTCAATAAAATTCGCAAGTTTCAGGGCGAGGGTTTTGAAATGATAATAGGCGGAAACAAAGAGATTAACAATTACATAGATCTCTATTCTGCCATAAGGAAAGACTGGGACGAACATCAGCCGCTTAAGAAAAAGACAGCTTCCGAAGATTCAAGAAGCGAGAGTTTTATCTTTATGTATCTTAAGCGTGTGAACGATGAGAGAGTGGGGAGACTTTCGGAAAATCCCGAAGCTGCCGCAGAAGGAAAATACGGAAGGACCAATCAGTATCAGCTTATCGAAGCGCTTGTAAGAGCTTACGAAAACGGAAAGATTGATCCCGAAAAAGCACTGTTTCTTCTTTCTTCTTTTTTTGACAGGGATAAAAGGTCAGCCGGGAGATTCAGAAAAAAGGCAGAGAAGATTACAGGAAGCACGGGTGCAAAAGAAGCTGCAGACTTAATTTTTATTGAAGACGCAATCGGTCTTTCCGCTTATAAGGATGCCCTGATACTTCGTACCATAAATGATTTTTTCAAAAGAATCGGGAATGACGATCTTTCGTACGGAGACGATATAAGACTATTAAGCGAATATATGGCTTTTGCAGGCGGGACTGCGCGCAATTCGCTTAACTTAAACGGTAAGAGACTGACGGATAAAAGATATCTTAAATACTGCGAGAAACTTTATTCTGACGTAATGCATTCGAAAGAAGCGAAGGATTCGTATATCCCTCTCGGGTTTGATGAGATGACCGGCGCCGGCATTATCATCGTCGGAAAAAACAAGATTTCGAAAAGAGCTTTGAGAAACTTTGAAAAACGTACAGGAAAAACTTTAAATGTATTTTTTGCAGTGATTTATTTTGAAAGCTGGTATGACGAACAGACAGATGAATTTGATTCTGACGATGAAGTATTTAACGATATAGATTCGCCCGATTACGATGAATACAGGATTTTCGGGGATATTATGATAAGCCACGGAATGGCACTTTATAACAATCTTGATGAGGCTTTGATGAAATTAAAGGAACGTCACGGATTCTTTATCGGCAAATACGAAACGGAATCGGGAAGCGGTATCTGGAATCCTCATGACGAAAGTTATATTATGCCGCTTTCGCCTGAAGAAGAGGCAGAGATTGAAGAATACGCCAGAAAAGAAAAAGAAGAACTTTCAGCGAAAAACAGATATAACAATTTGCACTGATTTTGTCGATATATATTTATAGCACTTGTTTCAGACGTCGTTCATAGAAGGGGTTAATATGAAGAATAAAGTCTCAATAGGTACCAAAATATATTTTTCCGTCGGCTTGATGGTATTTGTGGCAACTTTTTGTGTTGCGCTGCTTTCGTATATCATTAACGGTCAGAAAATTAACAGTTACGCCGAAAACCTGTCCTTAGACACTGCAAAAAACTTTGCGGGAATGGTTGACGGCGATTTTTTGAAAGAACTGAAAACCGTTCTTGAAAGTGAGGAATATCAGCAGCTTCGTGAAACTGCAGAAGAGACGGAAGATGAGACTTTAGTCGAGGAATATCTTCGTGAAAAAGGTCTTTGGGATGAATATAATTCTACACGCGACAGACTTGATTTTTATCTTCGCAACATGAAAGATGTTGAATATCTTTATCTTATTGCGATGGGCGATCAGGATGCCGAGTTTGACATGTATGTTATTGACGATAAAGACAACCCCATGTATCAAAGCGGATATTTTGAAGTTCGCGAATCTGAATTTTATGAAGTTGAACTATCGGGTGTTGTAGAACCGACCATTTCAAAAGGTGCATGGGGCTGGCTTTGCTCTTCGTATTATCCCATATATGATTCTGAAGGAAATACCGTTTGTCATGCAGGTTGTGATGTTAACATGGGCGGTATCGTAAAGGATCGTTATACCAACCTGACTTACACTATGCTGGTTGCCATGGCAATCACGATTGCTCTCGTTCTGGCGCTTATGATTATTATTCGTGTCAATCTCATCAGACCTCTCAACAATATTTCCAGCGAGATGACTAAATTCACTCCGGCGGAAGATCTTGATCCTGAAAAATCGGGAGTTATGAATCTTGATATAAAAAGCCACGATGAAATCGAAGAAATCCATAACGAAATCCGTTCCATGCAGATAAGAATCCTGGATTACATTTCCGATAACAGGAAAAAAGACGATTTGGCAAAGGCAAAAGATGCTTTCCTTGCCAACATGTCGCATGAAATCCGTACACCTTTAAACGGTATTCTCGGTATGGATGAAATGATTTTAAGAGATACCAAAGAAAGCGGCACGAAGGAACATGCGCTGAATATAAAGAGTGCCGGAAATACACTTCTTTCGCTTATAAACGATATACTTGATCTGAGTAAAATCGAATCCGGTGATTTCGAAATTGTTTTAAACGATTACTGCGTTACATCTGTTTTAAATGATGTTATTAACATTACCAAACCGAGAGCAGACAAGAAAAATCTCGAGTATAACATCAACGTATCACCTGACATTCCGACGACTTTCTGCGGCGATGAAATACGTATTCGTCAGGTTATGCTTAACATCATTAACAACGCAATTAAATACACCAGAAAAGGCAAAATAGACATTTCGGTTTTCTCCGAGAAATCTTCCGATGAGTCTGAAAGCACACTTGTTGTAAAGGTTGCCGATACCGGAATCGGAATTAAAGAAGAAGACAAAGACAAGCTCTTTAAAATATTCCAGAGACTTGATTTAAACAAAAACAGAAGTATCGAAGGAAGCGGACTTGGTCTTTATATTACCAACAGACTGCTCGATATGATGGGCGGTCGCATCGAGTTTGAAAGCGAGTACGGAAAAGGTTCGACCTTTACGATATCCGTTCCTCAGAAGGTTGTTAACAGTGCGCCTATCGGAGAATTCTCCGAAGCGGTTCAGAAATACATGAACGGAATGCATATGGATGAAGTTACCCTTTACACACCCGATGCGCATATTCTGATTGTCGATGACAATGAAATGAATCTTGAAGTAATCGCCGGACTTCTTCGTGACACGAAGATAAAGATGGATCTCATCACTTCGGGAAGCCAGTGTATCGAAAAAGTTAAAAATTTCAAATACGACTGCATCCTGCTCGATCAGATGATGCCCGAAATGAGCGGCGAAGATACTCTGAAAGAATTAACAGCAGGAGATTTGTTAAACGGAACCCCGGTTATCGCACTTACGGCAGATGCTATTGTCGGAGCAAGGGAAAGTTATATAGCCATGGGCTTCAATGATTATTTAAGCAAACCGATTAAATACGAGGCACTTGAAAAAGCACTTAAGAAATATCTTCCCAGGGAAAAACAGACTGTTTCAAAGCCTGAAACCGCAGTTAAAAACGAAAGCACGGAAGACTTAAAAGTATTGTTAATCTGGAGCGACGATCCGGCTAAACTTAAAGCGGAAAAAGAAAAACTTGACGGCTCATACAAATGTGTATGTGTAGTCGGTGAAGAGGCAAGAGATAAATACCTTGCTAATCATGAGCCGTACGGAGTTTTGCATATTTAATACTGACAAAATATTTAATTGAAAAACACCGAAGCATGAGATAATATAGAAGTATGATATATAGGATTTAGGCACTGTAACAGAAAGGGGAATAATTATGTCAGTGATTATGTATGTGCAGGGCGGAGGATTGCTTATACTCATTCTTGCGGTGATCTGGTTTTTATTTTTCGGATTAGCCTTTTTGAACTCGATGATAAGGTATTTCAGAAACAAAGAAGTATTTAAGGGTAAAACCGAAGCCGTGATTCAGGAAGTTGACAGGAAAATTGAAGAAGAAACTGATGCGGACGGTGACACAACAGTCCGGACAAAGACTGAAATAACTTATACATATGATGTTGATGGGGTAGAATATACCGGAAGAGCAACCGGAAAAGTCTTCTCAAGAAGATATAGAAAGATTTGTATTTACTATAATCCCGAAGAACCGGATAAGAGTATTACAAAAGAGGATTTCGGTTTAGGCAGTTTTATTAAATCATCTGTTTTTGCAGGTGGGTCTGCCGTGATTTTCATTATTGTGGGCGCAGTGATTCTGATGTTTTTCGGATAGTAAAACACTGTGGTTTCGGCAGAGGATAATTATCGGTTAAACTTGCAGGTTTATTTTTGGCAGCAGTTGTAATTCTGTATATTCATGAAAAAGAAATTGAAATAATTTATGCCGGAGAATGAATTCATTCTCCGGCATATTTGTTTTTGCATAGCACATATAAATATTTTTTAAAGCACAGATTAAATTTGATTTTTTAAAATCATATATCTTGTTTTTCCACGTATAAACCGAAAATAAGTTTGTCGCCGTCCGGTTCGCTGACTAAAGCAGCTTTAAGGTGGGCCATGCAGGTTGTATTATAATAGTTAACCCTGTATGAAATGAGATAAAAGCCGTTTTTCTTTATGGTATCAAGGATATCCTTTTTGGAAAAAACTTTTGCGAATTCGGGATAATCCTCTTCAATAACAATTCGTTTTGCTTCCTTTAAAACTTTGTTAAAGAAATCAATGCCTTCTTTGTTAAAACCAAATTCACTGGAAGCTTCCTGCATGCTTGTTACAAAATACGTGTCATTATCGATATTAACCGTATACGTGCACAAAAAATTGTTTACGAGCGCGCATATTCTGTTGCTGACTATCTGTTCACGTTTGATTCTCTCAAGAGCGTCAGACTGTTTCTTTTGTGCATTGATATTGCTGATAGCGATAATAATATGATCGGATTCCCTGCTCATACGCATTATTTTAATTGAAATATAAGAAGGTTTTTTATTTTTGACTATACGCGAAGTAAACATATATCTTCCGTGTTCATCCAGAGCATTTAATATTTTTTCCTTGGTAAACTTACTGACAAAATCAGCTCTGTCAGGTTTATATATATATTTAACTGCAAGTTTTACACCATCGGAAAAGATATTCTTTCCCTTCATTCTTTCCCTGAATTCATTATTGGCCGGGTCGGATATATAGAGCAGGTATTCTTCCGTATTCAGATTCACGTAGAAGATTTCGTAGTAGTCCGAAGCGAGGGTGTTTGCGATATTCGCATGTGTGGTTTCAAGAGTGTCATCGGTTACGGATAAAACAGCGACACCAACGGATTTTGTACCGGTAACAGGGTTAACGGCAACTCTTCGCATAAAAGTATGAATAGTGATGTTATTCGGGAGTGTTTCATCAACGAACATCAAGGTTCCTTTTTGGGCACATTTTATCATGGGGTTCAGGAAATTGTTTCTGTGATGCTCGGGAATTGTTTCGAATTTTTCAAAATTATTTCCGACATTTCTTTCAAATGATCTTCCGCCGAATTCTTTGTATGAAGCATTGCTTCTGACGATTCTGACGGCTTCGTCATTCAGTTCCATGATAACCATCGGAATGTTGTTATAAAGACCTTCGGAAAGGAAGTCTTCGTTCATCAGCCAGTCAAGGTCGTATAAGTTTATCTTACCGAGAGTACCGTAATAATCTGATTCTGCAGGGTTTTCAAAACCTATCGCCGTGCCTTCGGTGTATCTTTGAAGAATTCTGTCAAGGGGCAGGGGTTTTGTGTAATAGTATCCCTGAAGCTTGCTGCATCCGATGTCTCCGAGAAAATTAACATGATCGATGGTTTCCACACCTTCGCATACCGTCTCGAGACCGAGGGCATTAGCCATTCGCATAAGTTCTGTCAGTATAATCTTGCCGTTCATTCCATTTTCGAGTTGCGTTAAAAAGCGCATATCAAACTTGATAAGGTCGAATGCAAGGTCCTGCAAAACATCAAGAGATGAATAGCCGCTTCCGAAGTCATCCATCCAGACCTTGAAGCCGAGGCTTCTGAATCTTTCAACCTGAGTCTTCATGTATTCAAAATCCGAAGCAATAATGCTTTCGGTAATTTCTATTGTCAGAAGGCTGTGATCGATTTTTGCGTCATCCATTTTTTTGCAGATTTCGGCAACGATATCACACTCTTCAAAATCAGTTCGGGAAAGGTTGACTGACTGAGGAACCACAACTAATCCGGCATCCTGAATGGCTTTGATTTTTGAAATAATTTCATCAACCACATAGAGGTCGAGTTTATAAATAAGATGAGCTTCTTCAAGTATGTCAATAAAGTCCGCAGGAGACAGGAAGCCTTTAACGGGATCAATCCATCTCGAAAGTGCCTCTTCGTCGCAGACTCTGCCGTTAACTGTTCTTATAATGGGCTGGTAGTAAACCTGAATCCATTTCTCCGAAATGGCTTTGTCGATGTTTGAAATAATGTATTCGCGTTTGGCGATATCTTCAGATAGTTCTTTATCAAAATAACTTATTTTGGAAACGTAATTGCTTCTGATAAGATCGGCGGCAACTTTTGCATTATCACAGACGGAAACAATGTCAAAGTCAGGATTGTCTATAAGATAAACACCTGCACGTACGGGAAGGGATTTATCCGTGCGTACTTTTTTCCACTGTTCGAAAAGTGAATTAATGTTTCCATCCAGCTCTTTTTCGCATGTTAAAACAACAAAATGGTCCTGTACAAAGCGGCTGCTTTTTTCTTTTCCGAAGATTTCTTCGAGGAGTTTTGCAAACTCTCTTAAAACGTTGTCGCCTTCTACAAAACCATACTTATGATTAAAACTTTTCATACCGCTTAAATCAAAAAATACAATCGCCGGTTTGCATCCGCCGTTAAATATTTCCTGACATCCGATTTGCGCCAAATCAAAGAAGTGCGTCATACTCGGAAGACCGGTAAGATGATCGTGTAAACTGCAGTCAGTTACGCTGACTTGCTCTTTGTCGTATCTCCCCATAGTTTTCCCCTTTTACGTTAAGATACAAATATTCATTCCCAACTATATTCTATCGTATTAAATCGCTAATGTATAGAGTAATTTTTTATCGACAATAAAAGAAAAAACAGTTAAAATATCCTCTGGATTATTTTAGTAAAGGAATTTTAAAAAGATGAGCGGTATTTTGGACGTAATAACATCCATAAATGACAAGATTAACGGATTTGTCTGGGTCACAATCGGACTCTGGCTTTTGATTGGCACGGGAATTATCATGAGTTTCGTAACCGGATTTTTCCAGGTTACTCATATCGGGCACTGGATGAAAAAGACTGTCGGAGGTGTTTTTCAGAAATCATCTCACAACAAAAAGGAAAAGGGCAGCGTTTCGCAGTTCCAGGCTCTTTGTACGGCGCTTGCCGCTACAATCGGTACAGGTAATATAGCCGGTGTTGCCGCAGCGATAGTAATCGGCGGACCCGGCGCGGTTTTCTGGATGTGGGTTGCTGCATTCTTTGGAATGATGACAAACTATTCCGAAAACATTCTCGGTATCTTTTTCAGAAGAAAAAATAAAGACGGCGAGTGGTCCGGCGGAGCAATGTATTATCTTCAGGATGGTCTCGGTGACAAGAATCGCCCCATGGCATTGCGGATAATCGGCAAAATCCTCGCTATCATTTTTGCAATCTTTGCGTTTCTTGCTTCCTTCGGAATCGGAAACATGGGTCAGATTAACAAAATAGTTATAAACATTGATTCGGCATTTTTCTCAAAGGTTGAAGTTGCTCCTTTATTCGGAGTGATTCCCACAATTCCTTTTATCCTCGGTATTACGATTATGATAGTCGGCGCACTTATTATCATCGGCGGATTAAAAAGAATTGCAGCGGTTGCCGAAAAGGTTGTTCCTTTTATGGCGGTTTTGTATGTAATCGGAGCGCTTATAATTATATGTGTTCATTTTAACAGTATAATTCCTGCATTTCTTTCAATTTTCAAGTTTGCATTTGGCGCAAAGGCAATCGCAGGGGGTACCGTTGGTGCAATGTTTAAGAGTGCGATTACACAGGGATGTAAGAGAGGTGTATTCAGTAATGAAGCAGGTCTTGGTTCATCGGTAATGGTTCACTCCAATTCAGATGTTAAAGAGCCCGTTAAGCAGGGTTTATGGGGCATTTTCGAAGTATTTGCCGATACATTTGTTGTTTGTTCAATGACGGCTCTTGTAGTGCTTACAAGCGGATATATCGATCTTAATACAGGTCATTTCATCGAAAGCGCAGGCGTGTCCGATGCAAACCTTGTGGCAAAGGCATTCGGCGGTGTGTTCGGGCCGGCAGGCGAATGGTTTATAGCAACGGCAATTTTCCTCTTTGCGTTTACCACGGTTCTCGGATGGTCGCATTACGGAAGCAAAGCAGTTGAGTATCTTATCAACGAAAAAGCAGTTAAATTATTCAGAATCATTTTCGTAGCATTTATGATTGTCGGCGCTCTTGCAACATCATCGCTTGCATGGGATATTTCCGATACATTTAACGGAATGATGATGATTCCCAACCTTATCGGCGTATTATCTCTTTCGCCTCTGGTTTACAAACTGACAAAGAACTACGTTAACCGAAAGATAAAAGGCAAGGATGAAAAGCCGATGCTTTCCTACTTCCCCGAAATTCAGGAAGAGCATGAGAAGAAAGTTCTTGAGGGCGAGGAATAAAAAAGAATATAATAAAGTACAAATCGATGAAAAAGCTATGATATCCCGTCATAGCTTTTTTTGATGGAAATTCTTTAGTATATACAAAGACTCATATATAATTATAAAAGAACGGCAGGTTGTTATAATCTGTGTGTATTGTTATTATATTTTTGAGAAAAATGATTGAATTAAACGCAATACAACATAATACAATGGAGTGTAGCAATATATGGATTACAGTACAAAAATTTCCGAACGTATGTGGAACCAGCCTGACAAGGGAGAACTGGAAGCAGCAAGAGAGCAGACTTTTATCGATGACATCGTTCAGAAATCGTTTATAGAAAAAGAACTTCTTCAGTCTCTTGACGGGATTGAAACCGTGTTTGACGGAGGTGCGGGAAGCGGAAGATTTTCAATTCTTCTTGCGAAGAAAGGAATTAAAGTCACGCATTTTGACATCTCTCAGACCATGATAGATAAGGCCAAAGAAACAGCGGAAAAAGAAGGCGTTGCGGATAATATTACATTTGTAAAAGGAGCGCTTGAAGATCTTTCTGCATATGCGGACAAATCTTTTGACATGGTTATGTCTTTTGACTCGCCGATTTCATATACGTATCCCAATCAGGAGAAGGTAATCGGAGAACTTGTAAGAATATGCAAAAAAAGAATTATGATAAGCGTTTCGAGTCGCCTTGGTGCGCTTTATTATCTTTCGAATCCCATTCAGAAAAATCAGTTCATACTTGATAAAGACTGTGACGATCCCTGGGTAAAGTGGTGTGTAAGCAACAGGGATAACATGATAGAAAACTTCAGTTTTAAAAAAGAGAATCTTATGAAAACATATGAATCCGGTCTTATGTGCGATGTCGAAGAAACAAAGGCTGCATATGACAGGGGTGAGGCACCGTGGAGCATATCGTATCATTTTATGCCTGAAGAGCTTGAAGGCATTCTTAATCGAAACGGAGTTAAGAATATTTCGCTTGCGGGACCGGGAGCATTTGCTAGAAGCATCCCGAATGAAATTCTCGTTAAGATTATGAACGATCCAAAGCAGAAAGAGGATTTCCTTGAATTCTGTCACATTTACGACAGCAATCCGTATGTATGCGGAATGGGTAAAGACAATCTCTTTGCAAAAGGCGAAATATAATTTTTGAAGAACGCAGGAGAGTGAATTTTTGGATACCCATAAATAGTTCAACGAATCTTGACAAAATATTGACATTTGTAATACCACTTTCTTGACGGGAAAGTGGTATTATTTTTTTGTTTTAAAGAGTTGAAAAAATAACCGCATTTCGAAAATTAAAATCACTTAGGAGACCAAAAATGAATACTACGGAAAAGAAAAAACTTTTGATTTTTGTAGCAGTGGCATATGGTATGGCTTATGTCATGTCTGCACTGATGTTTATCGGATTTAAGAAAGGATACGATTTGACGGCTTTCGTCAATACTATGATGTTGTATCCCGCATGCGGCGTAATACTCGGCAAACTTATATGCAAAAAAGAAGACGAAAAACTTCCGATGTTCGGATATATAACGGTTATTGTCACATGTGCAATTATGGTCGTTATGAGTATCTGCTCGCTTTTCATACATTTTGAACCGTCAAAAAACGGTACGGATTTCTGGGCTTCGCTTTCTTCCGTTCCGCTTATTATCGGAAGCATTGTGGCATATGTTGCATTCTGGGCCTGCGGCAAAGAAAAAAGGATAAACGCAGGAGTTCAAAGAAGCAACTTCGGATGGTGTATTCTTTGGGCATTTATAACAGTTATTCTTTTGTTTGGAAGAGTATTTTTAAGCGTATTCGCAACCGATTTATTTGCGCATAACCACGATGGATGGAATATGTTAAAAGGAGTATTTGTAAGTCCTTCATTCTGGATCGGATTCATATTCCTGCCTTTTAATTTCTTCTTATCATGGCTTGCGTTTTTCGGAGAAGAATACGGATGGAGATATTACCATCAGCCTGTTATGCAAAGGAAAATGGGCAAACGCCTTGCGGTAATCGTTCTTGGCGTTGTATGGGCATTGTGGCATCTTGGTGCAGATTTTATGTATTACACCACAAAAGACGGCCCTCAAGCGATGGTGGCTCAGATTATTACATGTATTGCATTTGCGATATTCTTTGGCTTCTTATATATGAAGACCGAAAACATCTGGCTTCTGGCATTTGCGCATTTTGCAAACAACAACCTGACGGCTCTTTTTGCGGGCGGCGGAAGCCAAGCCATTCAGAATCAGTCAATTGCATGGTCGCAGCTTCCTATTCATGCACTTTCTTTTAATATTTTCATTCTCTTTATTCTTGCACCGATTTATTCAAACAAGAAGAAAGAAAAAGCGGAATAAAAATCATAAAGTGGAATTTATTGTAAGAGAAGGATAAAATTTTATTTGAGAGGCAATAATGA
>JAEEGL013283024.1_pt1 | contig 14376 bp, 8 predicted proteins | sample 9134231 | NCBI WGS metagenome assembly JAEEGL01 (sample SAMN16246548, study PRJNA631951) | gut metagenome | biome: gut microbiome; feature: rumen; material: fiber-attached | host: Bos | place: Iran: Karaj | collected 2018-10
ATCGTAGTAGGTTCACACGATATTATAAGGCAATTGGAGTATAATAAGGCATATACTTTAGAATTGTCATACATTCGTCAGGGAGAAAGGTATGAAGGACGTTGTGAGTTTACAGCTGATTGGATAGGTTTGAAGGAATTGATTGTCAAACTGCGGAAAAGTGCTGATATTCTGCTTGAAAAAGCACAAGGCTTTGCACAAGAGAAGCAATGGGAGAAGGTTTTAGCAGCAAGTCAACGAATTTTGGAATTGGATAAAGAGAATCAGAAAGCTCTCAAAATAAAAGAAATAGCAGAACAGGAAACAACCCCAAATGCCAGAATCAGGGCAATGATTGGGAAGGAGGAAGTCAAGGCAGACATTAGTGGGACTCTACGAGACGTGAAGACGAATGATGTGTTAAGAAATTTGGAGTTTGGAAAAGAGTACTCTTTAGAATTGTCATGTATGTATGGAGGTGAGAGATACGAAGGGAGTTGTGCGTTTACGTCAGATTGGAATGGTGTGAAAGAGTTTACCGTCGAAATGCGCAGAAGTATTGATATTCTGTTGGAAAAGGCTCGTAAACTTGCAAATGAAAAAGCTTGGGCAGAAGTCCGATTAAATTGTCAACGTATTTTGGAACAAGATAGAGAAAATAATGAAGCTACTGAATTGAAGGCAAAGGCAGAATTAGAATTGACCTCTAATCTCAAAATCAAGGCAATGATTGATGAAATAGAAGTCAATGCGGATATTGATGGATTAGGACATGAAGCAAAATCGAATGATATAATAAGACAGTTGGAGTTTGGGAAAGAATATAAAATAAATATTATATATTTGTATAATGGAGATAAATATGAAGGGAATTGTTCATTTATAGTTGAATGGAGAGGAATTAAGGAACTTTCAATTAAGTTACAAAAAAGCATTGACATCTTGCTGGTTCAAGCTCATAAATTAGCAAGAGATAAGGCATGGGTGGAAGTTCAAAAGATTTGCCGACAAATTTTGGAACTTGATAACTATAATGAAGTTGCAAAACAATTAAACCTTGATGCAGAGATTGCCTTAACTTCTAATCCTAGACTTAAGGCAATCTCAGAAGGAGAGAACTTATCTAGGAAAGACATAACAGAAAATAAAATAAAATTAGGTAATAAGATAAATGTACAACTAAACAGTAAACAAATGATTCAGATGATACAGGTAAACACTTCTTTATGGATGGGTAAATTTGAAATTACCCAAGATCAATTTGAGTGTATTATGGGATATAATCCATCTATTAATGTTAATGCTCAAAATCCTGTTGAGTCTCTATCTTGGGAAGAAGCAAATAAATTTTGTAAAAAACTCACTCAATATTGTGTCAATAATAAATTAATACCAGATGGATTTCAATTTTCTTTGCCAACTAAAAAACAATGGTACAATACATTAAGAAATACATGTACAACCGAAATTTATGCATTGAAAAAAACATCTGATATTTCACTTGTTGTTTTTTATACTAATCAAATATGTTGGTTTCATGAAAACTCTTCTGGACGTCATCATATAGTTGGTACTAAGTCTTCAACAGGGAGAAATTTTTATGATTTTTTAGGCAACGTCAGAGAATGGTGTAGTGATACTAATAATGATAGTAGAAGTCGATATTGTATGGGGGGAGATTTTAATAGTAGTAGATCATATATTATAGAATGCTTAGCAATAGAAAATAGTGGAACATGGGTCAATGCTAAAGGGGGAAAAAACATTGGCTTTAGAGTTGCTCTTGTTCCAATAAAATGATTAATTTTTTAACAGTTTAAATTATTGCAAAATGTCTGACTTTACGATATCAGTATTCAAAAACACAGGGCTTTACATAAAGTTTGTACCGCTCTTTATAACGCTTGGCTCAGACGATACTCCATTGAGTAACCATGAAATGGCTCAGTATGGTTTGTATTTGGATGCATCCTACCAATTTGATACAACGTTACAAATCGATGAAACATTTAGCAAGGCTTTTATAAAGTGGTCGGAAAAAGCTTCATGGGAAAGCTATGATAAAGAAAAGTCCTATCTTCGCTTCAAGCTTGGCAGCATGGCCTATAAAAAAATAGATGATGCCAATGAATATACCCTTTGGGGATTCTGGTTGGCATTGGATACGAATACAGGAGATACTTCCAGAGGGTATATAATTTCATCACGGACTCCCAATCCTACAGAGATTGACAAACATCGGACAAATCCTTCGTATCGTCCCATTCAATCACCGTATCTATATGAGGAAGAGGATATTACTATACCTTTGAATATCATGGGGAAACTGACGGTAAATGTCCATGTCAACTGGCGGAAGTCTAATCAAACCGATGTCCAGAATGTCGATTTGATTCTTGATCTAGGTAATACACGTACGTGTGCCGTTCTTCTTGAAGAATTCAAAGACAAGCCAATTGACACATTGAAAACATCATGCAAGCCATTGCCGCTTGACGATTCTGTGATACCTGAGAATAATCTTGAAATGGCCATTGTTCCATCATGGTTCATCACTCATCAGGCAATGTTCGATTCAGAAAATGACGAAAATCAAGGACCATGCATGGTGGAATGGAAATGTATATCCAGAAAACAAGGATTTTTATTTCTTAAGAAAGATGTTTCAGAGTTGACGGCTATTCTTGAACGGCATCCTCAGATGTTTGTGCGTAACTCAATGATAAAAATCGGCGAAGAAGCACGGAAAATCTACAGTCTTGAAAATATCCGCGACATAATCATGCATGGAGCGAAAATGGAGCAAAGTTCTCCCAAGCGGTATTATTGGGATATCGGTAGTAAAGGAAAACAGAATGCCTGGTCAATGGCCTTGAATGGAAACGAGAAAGCAAATGACGGAAGCCCGATTTCATCGTTGAAAGGTGAACTGCTACGATTCCTTCCAGTTGATGGAAGTATATTGAATTTTGACGAAATTATCAAAAATGACATTCCATTTGCAATGCCCAAAGGCCTGCCTGCTTATCCACGCGCCACGACAATCACTATGTTTCTATATGACATACTTGAGAAGGCATGGGCTTCAATCAATGATTCTGTGTTCAGTACAAGTGATGTATTCAAACAACGTCGATTGAACAAATTGATTGCGACATTCCCCTCGGCATGGAACACAGATGAAATCGAAACATATAAGAAGCGTTTTCAGGAAGCAGTCGAAATCTTCCATATCATGAATTTTGAGAAGAATGAGCCGAAGATACAATTGGAAATGGTTCTTGATGAAGGGGCAGCAAGTCAATTACCGATAGTCTTCAGTGAAATCCACAAGCTTCATGATGATTATGTCGGCTGGATTGAGCAAAACAGTGTCAATGGAAGTAATTACGTCCGTGTCATGAACATTGACATAGGTGGTGGCACAACAGATCTGGCAATCATAGAGTATGGACAATTGGGAAAAGTCATTGGTGCTGTTGCCATTCATTCAAGTCTTATCTTTAAAGATGGTTTCAACACAGCTGGTGATGATTTGATGAAGCGGATTATTGAAAAAATGATTCTGCCTGTATTGGCACATATTTCACATAAGCCTGAGAATGTCTGGCAATTGATAAAAGAACCGAATTCTGATCAGGAAAGGATAAAACGTGTTCAGTTTGTGAAGCTTTGCCTAGTGCCGTTGGCGATTAAGATTATGCAGATGGCTAATACTGATGAATTTATGCCCGTTTTAGATCCAATTGAAATTGGTATCGGTTCGGATATATGGGGGAAGTTTGAGTCATATCTTGGTATTCCTGCAGACAGTGGCCGTTGTATTCCATTTTTGTGTTTGGAATTGCAAAATTTAGTTGACGAGACATTTGATGATATTTTTCGCAAAAGCGCTAGATATGTTTCAGAATATAACGTGGATATTGTTATCATCAGCGGAAAGACTTCGGAATTACCACAAGTTCAAAATCTTGCGGAAAGACTTCTTCAGGGAATGAAAATCATCTCAACAGGACAATATGAGGCTGGATTCTGGTTTCCATTTGGAAATGGAGGGAAAATTGCAGATGCCAAGTCCGTCATAGCCGTTGGGGCTGCATTGTACAGTGCTATCGCAACCGGCATGCTTTCCAATTGGAGTATCCAGTTTGATATTTCCACACAATTGCAAAGTCAGTATGAATGGAACGTATTGTCGGAATGGGAAAAAAATCCGTCACGAAATGGCTTTATGTCCCATGAAGAGTCATCTGTTGAAGTGACGCTACTGATGAATTCCATCATCGCTAGACGTCAGTCAGAAGGATCGAAAATCGAGCCTAGATACAAGATTGTCTGGAAGAATGAGGCACCATTGGCATCCAACCTTCCCATTCGAGTACTCTTCGAAAGGTCTTTTAGGGGGCAGGCGGAATATCTTGTTATCAAGTCAGCATCATATTCATTAAATAATATGCAGTCCAAAAACTTCACCGCTGATGATTTAGAGCTGATTGACTGGTACAGTGTGGATACAGAATACTGTTTTTGGCAGGATTCAGGTGTTTTCACGAAAAAAGAAGAATTGGATTCAAGTATTGAAGTCTATATGTCAAAAGATGAAAATTCTGTAAAAACACAAAATGATTCATTCATGGAAGAAGAGAAAACTAAACCATTAAGCAAAAATGGAAATAAAAAATTACTACATGATGAAAATAACGGTTTAGATAATCCCTTAAGAATCTCACGATCTGGACATAGAAAAACAAAACTATAAATTAACTAGATATGGAAGATCATAATTCAAATAAATTTGAACAACAAGCAACTTCACTTGCTCCAATAACTATGGATAGTAGTCTTCAAAGCAATGGTGAAGATATTGAATTGCAATTAAGGAGTCTTCTTCAGAATTGTCATGATATACAACGATATGAAGAAAATTTATTGCATTCAATCACTGAATTGCAGCAAGTAAAAAAAATAATGGAAAGCTGTTTGTCTCATGAAATTCATTCATGGGACGACATGGATAAATCATTTGAGAAAATAAAGCCTTTTCTTAGTAATTGGAACAAGTTTGAAAATCAATTTTTGGACGTTTTCAAATCAGACGAATCTGTAGCAGAACTTTTTAAGCGATATAATGAATATCCTACAATTCAAAAGGAACTGGAAAAAGTCCAGGAGACATTATGTAAAAAAGAGGAGGAACTCCAGAAAAGGTCTGAATCCATACTATCCCAAGAGCTCAATGACGAAAAGAAGGCAAAAGAAGAATACCAGAGGCAATTGGATAAGACTAATAGTGATTTGAAAGTCGCAATTCAGGAAAAAACTATTGTAGAAGAGAAACTCCGTCAATCTCAAGTTGAAATAGACAAATTACAGGAAGAAAAGAATTGGCTTTCTAATGAAAATGTATCCATGAAATCACAACTGGATACGACAATTGAGAAATATAGAGAAAAAGATGAACAAGCTTTTCATTTACAAGAAGAATTAAATCTCTACAAAATATTCCGAGGGCTAGTTGCAGATGCATTCAAGATAGATACAAGTTCTGAGAATGAATTCAGTTTGGCTCTCCAAACAACTAAGAGAATTCTCATTGCATGTGTTGAATATACAAGAGACAAACAATTTGATATTGTTGAAGGTTTTGACAATTTAATTAAAAATTTTAAACAACTTCAAAATCAGAAAAATGAAAACGACAAATTAAAGGCTGAGTTGACATTATCTCAACAAAAGATTAAAGAACAGAATTCTAAACTATTTGATTATGAATTGAATGACAAACTGCAACGTGATAAACTGGAGTCATGTACTAAAGAAATTAAAAATAAGGATGAAGAGATTAAAAGAATAAAAGAACAAGAGGATATAATAAATAAAAAATGTCAAGAATTAATAAATAAATCAGTTTTATCTTCTAGAATAATTTCATGTTTTACATCAATTGACAATAATTTGGAAGCAAAAGTTAATATTGTCTTAAATGAAGGAAATCAATATAAAGATTTGAATTTTATAAATGATTTTGTCAAGCAATTAGTAGCGAAATGTGATCGTTTGGTGGAAATAGATAAAATTGCTCAACAACATGACTGGTCAGAGTTTTCTTCAATATTGCTACAACAAATATTAGTAAAATATTTTGCATTTGATTTACTAAAGCAAAATCATGATTTATATGAATATTTTATAAAAGAGCTGTTCAAACTAAAAGGGATGCAACAAATAAACAGTCTGGATCAAGAACAAAAAAATGTTACATTGAATGCATTTATTCATGATTTTGATCGTCTTCTAGACCTATGTCATTGTTTTGATGCATCTGGAGATACTGGTGATTTCTCGCTAGACAGTTGGGAAGCTCATCAAGCTCAAATGAATTTAGCTGTTGATAATTTCTATCAATTTGCCAGCCAGTCCATAACGGGTTTGTCAAATAGTACAGGCATAACTATGTTCGACAAGGTATCAGCGCTTCCTGCATTGCAGAACAAAATCAACCAGGCAATTGGAGCTGCCATATTCAGCATCAATTATTCAAGAAAAGAAATTGAGGAATCAAACAAAACACAGGCTACCATGCATGAACTACAGTTGAAGTTAGAAAAGAAGACACATGTATTGGATATTCTAGAGAAAAAATTATACCCAAAATTCCTAACTTCTAGTATAGAAGGGCGACAAGACAAACTCATTCAAGATATAGAAGCTGGGTTGGAAATTGAAAATCCAAATGCTTTGGCTCTTAAATCTTACCTTGGCCTCCTGAGATTTGTGGAGAGCTCACCAGATGAGATTAGTTTTGAATCGTTAAAATGGATATTACAGAAATTACCAATATCTTTGTATAGTTATTATCAAGATATGATGCTAGATGATAATAATGACATTAAAACAGATCAAGAAATATATGAGATAATGCAACAATTGATGAAGAAAATCAACAAAAATATCCTTCATGGTAATTTGTTTTTAGGAATGCCCCGATTAGGAGAGGGAATTGACCTTGAGTCAATGGAACTCGACACAGATGAACAACCAAATATTGTCCACGCGGTCACATCTTGGAAAATTTCAAATTCTAAACATCAGATAATATGTAAGGCGTTAGTGAAGTAAACACTATTTGATTCAAGCATCACAAGAAAAGAAAAAAAGGAGAAAAACATCATGGCAAGACGTCTTCCCGTTTATTTGCTTCTCGATACATCAGCTTCCATGCTGGGTGAAAAAATAACAGCTGTTCAAAATGCTGTTCAAATGGTTATAAGTGCATTACAAAATGATCCCCAGGCACTGGAAACCGCATACATTAGTATTATTACTTTTGAATCAAATGTAAGTCAAATTGTACCCTTGACTGAACTTACACAATTTAATCCACCGCAGTTGAATGCAGGTGGATGTACATCTATGGGAGCGGCTTTAAAATTTGTCTCTACATGCGCTGACAATGAAGTTATTAAAAACACGCCTGACACTAAAGGTGACTGGAAACCGATGGTTTTCATCATGACAGATGGCATGCCGACAGATGATTTCGACTCAGGATTGGCTGTTTTCAAGACGCATAAATGGGGAATGGTTGTTGCCTGTGCAGCAGGAGGGGATGCTGATGAAAAACTCTTACAACAAATCACAGAGAATGTCGTCAAGTTGTCCATAGCGGATGCTGAATCCATCAAAGCTTTCTTCAAATGGGTATCTCAATCCATTACGACGAATTCAAAGAGTGTCGGGGCGACAAATAAGGAAATAACCTCCATTGACCAATTACCTCCTCCTCCTCCGGAAATATCCATCATTTGATGATGCATTGCGTCATTGGCGTCATTCGATGCAGAAAACAAAGGCGGGTGACGTCAATGATGGGAAATCTCTCTCTTAAAATGAAGGCATTTTATGGCTCGCAGACTTCCTGTTTATCTATTATTGGACACTTCTCATTCCATGGGCGGTGAACCAATTAGAGCTGTGCATGATGGAATGCAAATGCTCGTCAATGCGCTGATGGACTATCCAGATGCCTTGGAAACAGCGTATTTGAGCATTGTTGCATTCAGTACACATGCTGAGCAGATACTTCCACTTACGGAATTAAGCCAAATTGTACTTCCAAAGTTTACTGCAAAAGGATGGACAGCGTTAGGGGAGGCACTGAAAGTAGTGGCAGAATGTGCGAACAAAGAAGTAGCAAAAAACACACCAGATACAAAAGGTGATTGGAAACCAATGGTTTTCATCATGTCCGATGGTCATGCAACAGATAATCTAAATTCTGGTATAGAGATCTTCAAACAATATAAATGGGGAGTGGTCGTTGCATGTGCCGTTGGAAAAGTACAGGCAAAAGGCCTTGCCGAATTGCAATCAATTACATCCAATGTCATCCAGCTTGAAGAAGCAGATAGTACTTCAATCAAAGAATTTTTCAAATGGATTTCACAATCCATCATCAGCAATTCAGTTAGCGTAGGTGTCGGGAATGATAACATAACAAAAATGGAACAACTTCCCCCTCTTCCTTCGAAAATAGCATTGATATGATATAATGGCTAGCATAACCTAATTAGTTTAAATTGAAAGTCGTTATGAACAATGAGACAGTGGACAATCAGAAGGATGTTTTGAATACAACCAATTGTATTCAAAATTTATCTATTGATGATATCATACAGCAATTTGACAAACAATTGATGTTTGATCGAATACCTAATGCTTCAGAAAAACAGTCATATCAATATGAAAAATTGTTAGATAAAATATTATCTGACTTCCCATATATTCAACTAGATAATGTTGGAATTGTAGAAAAGGATACTGGATTGAATGTAGAACTGAAAAATGATAAACTCACAATTACTGGTTTACCTAAAATCCATGGCATAATCAATATTTTTGTAGAATATAAATTTGAGTATACAAAAATCAATCAAGTTATATCACATAAAGCCACTCAGTCAATGATGATTCTTCCTGATCCTAAAACTTTGTGGAAAAACTTACCGACTGATTCAAAAGCTCCTTATCAGTCTCCAAACGAAAAATCATTGTCATGTTTTGATATTTATGGAAAGACATTGATTGCAGCAAGCAAGCGTGGACGTTCCCATGCACATGAGGGTAAATTCAGAGATGATGATTTTGACGTAAAATGGATTCCTGAAACAGGCTGGTTGATTGTTGCTGTATCAGATGGTGCAGGATCGGCAGAATTTTCCCGGAAAGGTGCTCAAATCGCCTGTGCAACTTTTGTTAATGAATTGGAAGAAAAGTTATCAAAACAAGAGGTAAATGCAAAAATTGAAGCTTTCGAAGATGAAAACATACAAGAACAAGCATTGGGACATTTGCTGTTGACAGTCACCCATAAGGCAGCGCTCAACATTCAAGACTTTTCTGAAAAAGCAGAACAGCCTATCAAGAAATTTTCAGCGACCTTTTTGGGATATGTAGCAAAAAAAATCAAAGAACAATGGCTGATATGCGCCGTGGGAATAGGTGATGGTGCAATCGCGATTATTGATGACAATGACAAACTCTATCTTATGAACAAACCAGATGGTGGTGAATATGTCGGTCAGACAAGATTTCTTACTACACCGGAAGTCTGGAAGAATCCACAACAGCGCATTATATCAGTCCGTGTGAATAAAGTCAGATACATATTCTCAATGACTGATGGTGTAAGCGACCCAAAATTTGAGACAGATAACAATTTGCTTGACATTCGTAAATGGCTGGATTTCTCAGATGATCTATTCTTTAAATCTGATCATCCTGTTAATTTTCTGTCAAGAAGCCGCAACTTAGAAAGTGATTTGCTTTTTTGGCTTGATTTCTGGTCAATAGGAAACCATGACGACCGTACACTGACAATATTGTTTTGACAGGAGTTGAGATATGGGAATAGATATAAAAAATGCAATAGCTAAAGATGGTTCCAATGTCCAATTTGTTTTGACAAATGATCCACCTTCTGGAACCATGAAATATGTATTTTTTTCACCTAACAAAGATTATGTTGTAGCTTTCTATCATGACACTAAACAACCGGATTACCGTCAGAAAGATCGTATTGAACGTATTGTCACGAAGTACCGCGATGATATTATGAATCAGGAAGGTGGAGACTATTGGAAACAACTGTTTTGCTGGCCAGAAAAGGTTGTAGAATGGGAAGGAAAGTTTGGGATTGTAGTCCCCGCATATGGTAAGGACTTCTTCTTTCAAAAGGATCCAATACGCAAAGGAAAGGAAAAAGAAGGCAAGTGGTTTGCTTCTGCGAAATTAATACGAATGATCGCTCCAGAGGAGAGGGGAAATTTCTATAATTTCTTGAAAGTTAGCCTTAAACTTGCTCAGGCAGTGCGTCGAATGCATGCTGCTGGACTTGCTCATTCTGATTTGTCTTATAAGAATGTTTTGATTGATCCAACCAGTGGTAAGGCTTGTGTCATTGACTGTGATGGACTTGTGGTTCCACAGAAATATCCTCCAGAAGTTTTGGGAACACCGGATTTTATCGCGCCAGAAGTTATAAAATCAATGGAGTTGCCCCAAGACAAAAGAACTATGCCATCACAGTCAACAGACAAACATGCCTTGGCAGTGTTGATTTATATGTATTTGCTTCATAGACATCCCTTACGCGGAGGTCGATTCTTTGGTCCAGATGTCAATGATGAAGAGACATTGCTTATGGGGAGCGATCCATTGTTCATTGAACATCCAACCAATCATCTTAATCGCAATATGAAGCGTGAATTTGGAGATAAATATAATGATTATCTCCCATGGGTTGACTTGGATAGCTTCCCAGCTGAAAAAATTTGTGGTACTTATCTTGGAAAACTTTTTCAAAGATCTTTCATTGATGGTCTGAAAGAGCCAATAAAAAGGCCTAGTGCTAATGATTGGGAAATAGCTCTTATCAAAACATCGGACATCATATTAAAATGTAAGAATCAAAAATGTCCACAACAATTCTTTGTATATGATAATTCCAAGCATCCACGTTGCCCATTCTGCGGTACTCCTTATCAAGACAAACTTCCTGTCTTGAATTTCTATATAAAAGGCAAAGATACCTATAATTCTGATGGGAGCAGATTGCTAGTGTGGGATGGACAATCATTATTCAAATGGCATGTGTATAAAGGTTTGTCTCCAAATGAAAAATTGAAGGCTGAAGATAAAGGACGAGTCGGTTATTTCCGGTTGCATCAAGGTGAATGGATTCTTGTTAACGAAAAGATTTCTGACATGTTTGAGATACTGGAAACAGGTGACAAACGTCAAATTTTTCCTGGACAATTCATCAAATTACATGAAGGTACGAAAATCCTGTTGTCCGCAGCTGAAAATGGCAAAGTAGTTGTTGTTCAGATGGCAGGGGAGTAAAGAATCATTCATGGGCTTTCGCTATTTCAGAAGAATACGTTTGTTTCCAGGTGCTTACCTGAACATGGGCAAGACAGGAACCTCCCTGTCTTTGGGGCCGCGTGGAATGAAAACCACGATAAGTCCCAAAGGAATACGACATTCTTTTGGCATTCCTGGAACAGGTTGGAGCTATCAAACTCCATTGAAAAAATGGAATGACAAAAAACAACAACCAAAGAATCTTAGTAGTAATTCACAAGATGAAAATCAACAGCAATCTATACAAAATGATTATCAGAAACTCGAATTCGGCTTCTTGAAGAAATTGATTTGTCCAAAAGAGGAACTGGCATTAGCCAAAGGTGTACAAGCATGTATTCTGCAAGATTATCCTGTTGCGGAATCATATCTCAAGCAAGCCTTATGCTATGTAGATGGGGCGTTTACTCTTGGTATTGTTTATCTTAATCAAGGCAGATATGCTGACGCAGAAATACAATTTGCAAAAGCGGAACAAACCCCAAGACTAATAGGAGAGTTTTACAGGAAATATGATCTTGGCATGAAAATATATCTCGAGATATCAGCTTATTACACTGCTGAATATGAAGCAAATGCAATGGCTTCGTATTTATCTCATGCCAAGGCTTTTCAACAATTGAATCGTCATGCTGATACATGCAAATTGCTTCTAGCATTGTATAAAGTTATGCCACAGAATTTGGATGTGATGATATTTCTTGCTGAAATAGTTCTTGAGAAAGAACCTGGTAATCAGCAGTGGATGAAAGCAATTATCAATATGACGAAAAATCTACAAAATGATTCATACGCCCATGCTGTATTATTAATGTCGAAAGCAGAGGCTTTTGACAATATTGGCATGACAGATGCAGCAATAACGACTCTCACAACTGTATTATCCAAAAAGAAAGATCGCTCGTTGGACTTTCTTCTTGAAGCACAGTATCAACGTGGAGTATTATTTCTAAAAGCTGGAAAGAAGGTACAAGCCAAGAAAGATCTGAATGCTGTCTTTGCTTCAAATCCAGGATACGCAAATGTGAATCAATTACTTACACAAATGTGACTTGTGGCTGGTATTTATCTAATACAGTCGTGAAATAAACATAACCGAAGACATTGGATGCAATTTGCCATATCTGAAGGAAGATTTTGGCAATCCTTCCATCCAGTATGGTCGCGGTGTGAAAGCCCGTTATGCCGTTGACGAAGCACGAGCCATCATCGCCAATTGCGTTCATGCCAGGCAAAAGGAAATCTTTTTCACATCTGGTGGAACTGAAAGCGATAACTGGGCATTGGAAAGCGTTTGCAAGGCATTGAAAAACAAAGGGAAGCACATTATTGTCTCTTCCATTGAACATCATGCTGTATTGAACACATGTGCAGCGTTGGAAACAGAAGGATATGATGTCAGTTATCTTCCTGTTAATACAAACGGCATAGTAGAGACATCGAATTTGGAAAAGAGCATCCGTCCGGATACTGTTCTTATTTCCATCATGTTGGCTAACAATGAAATAGGAACGATACAGGATATCAAGACATTGGCATCGGTTGCACATGATCATGGCGTTTTGTTCCATACGGATGCTGTACAGGCAGTCGGTCATATTCCAGTGAATGTGAAACGATTGGGAGTGGATTTGATGTCGGCTTCAGCACACAAATTCAACGGACCGCAGGGCTGTGGCTTTCTCTATGTGAAGCATGGCACACCGATACTGCCGTTTCATCATGGTGGACAGCAGGAGGCGGGACAGAGAGCGGGAACGGAAAACGTGGCGGGAATCGTCGGAATGGCCACCGCATTACAATACCATATAAAAGAAATGCGTGGGTTGGAAAAGCGATTGAAAGAAATGGCAAAGACCTTCAAAAACATCATTTCTGCCAAATATCCTCAAGCCGTGTTCAATGGCGACAGTCGGAAACGGCTGCCCGGACATGTCAGTGTGTCGTTTCCAGGGCGCGACGGCGAGGCATTGTTGCATCTGTTGGATTTGAAGGGAATATGCGTCTCCACGGGAGCAGCATGCAATTCACGTTCAACGGAAATATCCCATGTGCTGCGAGCCATCGGCCTGTCCGATGATGTTACAAAAGGAACGCTTCGTGTGACGTTTGGTTATGGCAATACTGTTCAGGATGCGGAAGTTATTGCCAATACGCTGGTTGTATTGCTGAAAAAATTTTAGTTTTCTCCCACCGCTATGCCCGTGGGTTAAAACCCACGGTTGGAGTCCTTCCACCGCTAACGCGGTTCTATTGGTGGTTGTTACATTCACCGTGGGTTACATGCACGCCTTTGGCGTTCACTCCACCCACGGCTGGGATACCTTCATCGCTACGCGATTCATGTGGGTTACACCCACAGTTGGGGGCCTGTCACCGCTACTCGGTTCTGATATTAATACCATTCCGTCCGTGGGTTACGTGTACGCCTTTGGCGTCCACTCCGCCCACGACTGGGATACCGTCATCGCTACGCGATTCATCTGTTTTTTCACAATTGCCGTGGGTTTCGCGACGTGGTTTGATTGGCGTTAGTCATTAAAAAGATACCTTTCGTCATAGGGAAGTTTGTAGGCTTCCAAAAACGCTTTGTATTCTTCTTCGAACGTTTTTGTCTGATGATGACGGTCTTGATTTTTGATGTACTCAATTGTCTTGTCGATAAGCGACGGACTGACGGAAAATGCGCCATAGCCGTCCTGCCAGGCAAATTTTGAATAGTACGGCGACAAAGTCTTTATCCACTTGCTGCTTTTTGCCTTCGTGATTCTGAGCAATTCACTAATCGTCTTGTCTTTTGGGAGATTCGCCAACAGATGAATATGGTCGGACCCACCACCGACGGTAATGGGAACACTGCCTTCACCCTTCAAAATGCCACCGATGTATGCAAAAATCTGCGGCAAATCGTCTTGCCGCATTTCAACGCTGGTGGATTTGATGTGGAAGATGATGTGTAAATCGATTTTTACC
>JAEEGL013833414.1_pt1 | contig 14376 bp, 4 predicted proteins | sample 9134231 | NCBI WGS metagenome assembly JAEEGL01 (sample SAMN16246548, study PRJNA631951) | gut metagenome | biome: gut microbiome; feature: rumen; material: fiber-attached | host: Bos | place: Iran: Karaj | collected 2018-10
CTTAAAGAATATATTCTCTATTAGCCGCGCGGACACCTGCGCGTCCAGGCGCTCGCCCGTGTCTACGATTTCCTTGAGGCTGCCTCCTCCGGCAAGCACGATGAGGGCTCCGGTCTTGGTGGAAGCCATATGCCGGCAGGCCTGTGTGATCTCCAGGATCTGCTGGCGTGACGTAGCGTCTCCTTCCAATGCGCGCGGGCGCAGAATCTTCAAGGACGAAAAGCGTGAACCGACACGATAGAAGAACATGCGGATCTCTTCTTGGAAAATGACGATGAGCGCGATTGCACCGACGGAGATGATACGGTCGAATAGGGCGCCGGTCAGATCCAAACGGAATACGAAACTCACCAGAAACCAAACGATGATGAATGCCAATATGCCCCAGAACAGATTAGTGGCGCCGGTCTTGCGGAGCAAGCGGTAGGTCTCGTATAGGATGGTTGCTACGAGCAGGATGTCAATCACATCCTTGAACCCGAAGGAAAAAGCTAATAACTGCATATCTAAAAATCACAAATTTCAAATCACAAATTATATATACGCTTATAGAGCGTCACCGTCTGTACGGCTTCCTTGACATCATGGACTCTCAATATCGTTGCCCCGTGCTCCAGTGCGTAAAAATGCAACACCTGGGTAGGTGTAAGACTGGTCTCCGGCGTAAGACCTAACGGACGCCATACGATCGACTTGCGGCTGACTCCTACCAATATGGGACGATTGTAAGAACGCAGGCTGTCCATCTGACGCATGCAGATATAGTCCTTCTCTGTGCTTCCGATAAAGCCGAATCCGGGGTCGAGTATCAGCTCTATATCCTGCATCTCAGGTCGCTTTTCCGGCAGGGAAAGGTCACCGGATAAAGTCCAGACGTACGGAGCCTGTTGGTTGCGCACGACTTCGTACATGGCATCGCATCCGCCGGATATGTCATTGATGATCATCGGCCCGAACTGCTCCAGTGCGCGCCGGGCTATCTCGGGACGGAAGGTGTCGAGGGAGAGCGGAAGCTCCGGCATCTCACTATGCAGCGCTTCGATAGCAGGCGCGACACGACGCCACTCTTCCTCCTCGCTCGCAGGCGTGCTTCCTGGACGCGTAGAACAGCCTCCGATATCCAGTATCGAAGCACCTTGCTCTACTGCCGCCCGAGCCCAACTCAACACATGGGACTGATCGACTAAGCGTGAACCGGCGTAGAAACTGTCCGGCGTCACGTTACCAATGGCCATAATCTGCACTTTCACGCTGCAAAGGTACAAAAAATTGACGAAATATGCAAAAAAAACGAACAAAATCACACAAAAATTTGCGTATATGCGAAAAAAGCAGTACATTTGCAGGCTGAATTATGTACGAATGCACAAAAACTATGTATAAAAGTATGAAAAAGTATCTTTTAATCGTATTGGTGGCCATGACGGCTGTTGCGTGCAACCAGCGTGAGCTCAACACCCGTGTTAGTAACACCACCGGTTGGAATTATTTCGACCAGCGTACTACGAATTTTGAGGCTAATGAAGGTGTAGGTAATGTCAATCCGGTTGGCATGGTGCCTATCCAGGGTGGTTCGTTTACGGTAGGTGAGAAGGATGAGTTCCTGACCGCTCCGCGTAACAACGAGACACGTACGTTGACCGTCAGCTCGTTCTACATGGACAAGTATGAGGTAACTAACTTGAACTGGAATGAGTATCTGCACTGGTTGGAGTTCGTCTTTGGTGCGGTAGCTCCGGAGTTGGTGGATCAGGCTCGTCCCGACCATAAGGTTTGGCGTGAGGACTTGGCGTACAACGACCCGTATGAGGATAACTATTTCGAGCACCCCGCTTTCTCGTTCTATCCGATCGTAGGTGTGTCTTGGGAGCAGGCGATGGCGTACTGCCAGTGGCGTACGGACCGCGTGAATGAGATGGCATTAATCAATGCCGGCGCGATTGTTATTCCGCCGTTCGCTGACCTGCAGCCGACTGATGATGAGGCTTATAAGGACGAGTGGGAGCAGGAGACCGGTTATGAGATGTATTCGTATGAGGAGGTAAGCCCGGAGGATCCGGAGCAGACCGTTACGATGTATCGCCCGAGCTACGAGTGGATCCGCGATAAGTTCGTATTCAATACTGAGAAATACTTAATGGATGATAGTTATGTACCTGAGTATGGCCGTCGTCCGAAGCTGGACAGCTACGGCACAGAGCGTAAGGTGAATATCGCCGATGGTATCTTTGTGACCGGTTATCGTCTGCCGACAGAGGCTGAGTGGGAGTTTGCCGCTTATGCTCCGGTTGCTGGCGAGGACGGTCTGACCATCGAGGGTAAGGTTTATCCGTGGAGCGGATATCATCCTCGCGATATGTCGAAGAAGAACCTCGGCCAGATGCAGGCTAACTTCGTCCGTGGTCGTGGCGACATGATGGGTGTCAGCGGTGCGCTGAACGACCGTCGTGTCATCACTAACCCGGTGGATGAGTTCGCTCCGAACGATTTCGGTCTGTACAACATGGCCGGTAACGTGAACGAGTGGGTGATGGATGTATACCGCGAGACGACGTATCAGGAGACCAGTGAGTATAACTCCTATCGTGGTAATATCTACAGCCGTCCTATATTGGATGAGAATGGTAAGTTCGAGATGGACTCGGTTGGTTGTGTCAAGCTGACTTGGGGTAAGGAGGATGATAAGCGTGACGTGCTTGATGGCGATTTTGCCAGCCTGATCGACACCGATTATCCGCTGGACACCATAGGTGTAGCTAACCTCAGCGAGGTGAAGACCGACCCGACTGATATCCTTGCTCCGCACGTAACCAAGAAGAGCCGTGTATACAAGGGCGGTTCATGGGCAGACCGTATCTATTGGCTGAATCCTTCAACCCGTCGTTACATGGATCAGGATAAGGCTTCGTCTAAGATCGGTTTCCGTTGTGCTATGTCTACGCTCGGCGACCAGATTCCCGGTACACCGGTGGTTAAATAATCGTTAAACCATAAACGTTCAACATTAAACGTTAAATAATATGAATTTTCCTGAAAATATCAAATACACCAGCGAGCATGAGTGGATTCGCGTAGAGGGTGATGAGGCTTATGTAGGTATTACGGACTATGCGCAGTCTGAGTTGGGCGAAATCGTGTTCATCGATGTTCCTACGGAGGGTGAAACGGTTGGCCAGGGTGAGGTGTTCGGCTCGATTGAGGCCGTTAAAACGGTGAGCGATCTGAACATGCCTGTGACAGGTGAGGTGTTGGAGATTAACAGCGCGCTGGATGCCCAGCCGGAGTTGGTTAACAATGACCCGTATGGCGAGGGATGGATCATCCGCATTAGCGTCAAAGACGCTGCTGAACTCGACAGCCTTATGGATGCTGCGGCATACCAGGCTTCGCTCTAAGCGCGTACGCAAGGTGTGAATTGTTCAAAAAAGCGACCCGAAAGGGCCGCTTTTTTGTGTAAAGTATACTTTACAAAAAAATAAAAAAAACAACTTTTTTTGACTAAATGTTGCAAATATAAAATATTTTGTGTAAATTTGCGCACTTATTTTGTATAAAACAATACTATTTAGGTTATGAAAAGACATTTACTCATGTTGTTGGTAGCCGTGATGGCTGCTACATTGAGCCTTGAAGCCCGTGTGGTTCTGATTGACGAGGGCTTTGAGAATGGTATCTCTGAGGACGTTTGGACACAGGAGTTTGCTGTGGGAGAAACGCCTTGGGCGGTGGAGTGCCTGAATGACGGTCTGTCTCGTCCTTCTACGGTCGTGCAGGGAAGCTGTCGTGCCTATCTGCGTAACAACACCGGTGAGACGATTGGTTATAAGACCCGTCTGGTAAGTAAGGTGCTGGATCTCCGTCCTACGAAGGTCTATATGCCGGAGCTCACGTTCTGGTATGCGAATCCGAAATGGGGCGCAGACCTCGATACCTTGCGTGTGCTCTATCGTACGAGCACTCGTATGACGTGGAAGGTTATGCTGGAGTGTACTACCTCCAATGCCGATTGGCAGCGTGTCAAACTCTCCCTGCCGGAAGTGGGCCAGACCTATCAGATCGCGTTTGAGGGTACAGATAACCTCGGTCGAGGCATTGTGCTCGATAGTATCAAACTGCAGTCGGCTCCGGAGTGTACGGTACCGTCTGATATCATTGCTACCAACAAGGGAGCGGGTAAAGTCAACATCGCATGGACGGCCAGCTATGATGCCGATTATTTTGAATTGGTGGTGACGAACGATACGATTGATCCGGACTTGATTGAAGAGGTGGAGGAGAGAACACCGGAGAAGATCGCTTACCACGATAGCGTAGCGGATGTGACGAACAAGAACTTGAATCTCGTGGCGGGTAATTTCTACTATGTCTATGTTCGTTCGCTCTGTGAAGAGGAGAACAGCTCGTGGAGTAGCGAACTTACGGAGGGTATGCCTTACGGTTTCAAGGTTCGTACGATAAAGCAGGTGCCTTTCTTTGAGAACTTCAACTACGCATCGGGAATCATCCGGGATGTGAACTGGAGCTGGGGCAGCAATACCCAGTATACCAATCCGTTTGTCAACTCCAAGGCATCGGCTACCGCTTGGGCGCTGTATTCGCCGGATGTCACTTCTTCGGTGATCTTCTCGGGTGGTGAGACGTCCAAACCGGAGCAGGCTATTCAGGCGGACCGTTATGCCTATATGGCTACTCCGGCACTGACCGATACGCTGAATGACAATTTTATGGTCAATCAGCTTCAGGTGCATTTCTGGAGTACGGTTCATACCTATACCGGCCGTCAATACGGACGTAGTATCATCGTTGGCGTGATGGACGATCCGGATGATATTACTTCGTTCACTCCGGTGGATACCGTGGAGGTATGGGGTAACAAGACTTTCCAGGAGAACATCGTTGACCTCGGTTCGTATGAGGGGACGGGTGCTTATGTCGCTTTCGTGAGTGATTTTGACCGTCCGAATGTGTTCTATCTTGATAACCTGACGATTGAGTACCGCAAGACGGTCAATAAGGTGACGAAAATCACCGTCAACCCGCGTGACACCTATGCGGACATCACGTGGGAAGGCAGCGCTTCATCGTATGATGTGCTGATTACCAATGCCGAAGTGGATCCGTCTAACCCGACGGCATCGGCTGTGGTTGATCAGGCTACGGTGATGACCAATAGATATCGGTGTAACGCCCTGGAGGCGAACCATAGTTGGAACCGCCCATACTACGTCTATGTGAAGGCGGCCGGTACGGAGTGGTCATACCGCTATCCTTTTGTGACGATTGCACCGCAGAGCGAGATTCCGTATTTCTTTGATTTTGAGGCTTCTACGACGACCAAGTATACCATCCCCGGTATGACTGGCCAGTTCGCGAACGGTATTGGCGTCTTCGGTAACAACGGTACTACTTATCCGGCCGTTCTCACCGACTCGAAGTTCAGTTACGGTGGCATCAGCTGCTTGTATATGAGTAAGCGTGGTGGTGCGGATACGTGGATTACCTTGCCTCCGGTGGAGGATTTGGATAGCGTGCAGGTAAAGTTCCACCTAAGCGGTGGAGCGACGTACAACCAGGCGCACGCTACCGTCGGAATCATGTCTAATCCGATGGATATCAATACTTTTGTTCCGGTTTCTCACTTCATGCTGAATACGGCGGGTTATACCCGTTGCTATGCTAACTTCACCAACTACGACGGCCCGGACGGCGTGATTGCCATCATGTGGGACGACGTGATGAAGATGAGCCAGAATACGATTAACTACATCGATGAGATTACCGTTGAGAAACTGTCGGATTGCGTACCGCCTACGAATATCGAGCTGGAGATCATGCCGGATTCGATTACGGTACACTGGGGCGTCTCGTCTTGGGATACGTGGGAGTTCTTCCTCTCGCGTTCTGCTATAAGTGAAACGGACCGTGTACATAAGACGATGGCAGAGATCCGCGCTCTGCGTGGCGTAGTGTTGGCGGATTCCCTCGAGTGGGATGATCCGGCTTCGGCTCCTGAGTTCGGCTTCAGCGGTCTCACTCCGCATGCGACCTATTACCTCTATGTCCGCGCTACTTGCGATATGGAGTGGTGGAGCGAGATGAGTTTCGCTACGCCTTGTCAGGAGGAGGCTTACCCCTACAAGGAGAACTTCGAGAACTACAATGTTGAGAGTACGTCTATCGGTTGCTGGCAGGTTGCCGACTATATGGGCGTGGGTTATCCGAAGATTGTGAATGCCGGTACGGTCGGCTATCCGGAGAAAGTGCTGGAGCTCTATTCGTCCGGTACGATCCATCGTTCGGTAGCGATCCTGCCTAAGGTGGAGGGTAGTCTCTCTTCGTGTCTGTTGACCTTTGATGCACGTACTGCTGCCGGAAGCGAGTCGTCGACCGGTGTCATCATCGTCGGTACAATGGAGGATATTGAGAACCAGAGCAGCTTCGTGCCGTTTGATACGGTCTATGTGGGAGGTGTCGAATTCCGCAAGCAGCGTTTCATCCTCTCTAACTATGAGCTCGTGTATGACAATATCGCCATTACCTCCGGTCTGGGTAACCTGATCATGAGTAGCGATGTGCTGATCGATAATGTGGAGTTGAAGGATCCGTCGTGTATTGACGCCTATGACTTCAAGCAGACCTCTTATGCGCCTCATTCGTTCGACCTGACTTGGAACGGCGTTTCCGATACCGACGATTGGGAGCTCAAGGTGCTGACGTCTAACGTGAGCATCAATGCAGTCAAGAGTGATTCGTACAACCACTCGCTGGATGTGGTTCGCGACACGCTGGTCACGGGCAAGAGTTACCATCTGGAGGGCTTGCAGCCGCTGCGTACCTATTATGTATATGTCCGCACGCTCTGTGGTGACAGTGTCTGGACGATGACGTCGGTTCAGACCTCTTGCGAACTCCTTAACCCGACCAAGGCGAATAAGGAGACGTTTGACGGCTATGCTTCCGGTACTGGTTCTGTGCCTCCGTGCTGGACGGCAGGTAACGGTGATCCGACGGCTACGTCCAGTTATATCCCGTATATTTACAGTTCTACGACCTATTCCAACTCGGGCTCGAATACCTTCCGTATGTACGGCTATGCGTCCTATGACTATACGCCGGCTTACGTGGTATCGCCTGAGATTGCGTGTGATAGCTTGAGCCAGATTGCGGTGACGTTCTACATGTATGCATCTTCTTCGTATAAGTGGATCTTGGGTGTGATGACGGACCCGCACGACCTCAGTACCTTTGTTGTGATTGACTCGGTACAGGGCCTCGGCCGTAGTGAGCAGTATTCGTACGACCTGAGCGAATATTCGGCTGTTATTCCGAATACCGCACGGTATATCGCATGGCGTACGCCGTATGGCATCACGTCTTATGCATACCTCGATGACGTATCCTTCGTTTCGGTGACCTGTCCGTTGACCAAGCCGACTTATTCGGAGTTGACGACGGAGAGTGTACGTATCAGCAGTGGTCTCCGTACGAATGACAAGTGGGTGCTCATGATCACGAATACGCCTGTTTCGGATGCTCACTTGGCGGATGAGACCTATCGCGTACCTGCGAACCAAATTGTGTACATTGATACCATCAGCCGCCGCTCGCAGGAGGTGTTTGACCTCACTGCACGGACGAAATATTACGTCTATACGGCTGCGCTCTGTGACTCGGCTACGATGTCGCAATGGAGCTCGCTGAGCTTCACTACGCCTTGTGCGGCTTGGACTCCGGAGGAGATGGGTACAATTACCTTTAGTGAGAAGGAAGGCTTTACTACCGGTACGAGCGGAGAAAGACCGTGTTGGACGGTGGGTAGCAAGACCCAGTCGGCGTCCACTTCGTATATCCCGTATATCAATAATTCGGCGTCCTACAAGCATAATGGCAATAACTACCTGCAGTTGTACGACTATGTTTCTTCGAGTTCTACTACGGTAGGCGCATACGCCATCATGCCGGAGTTGGAGATCGATTCGATCTATAAGTATCAGGTATCCTTCTGGGGACGCAGTAACACCGGTACATCGTATAACAACCAGGTTATCGTAGGTGTTATTACCGACCCGAGTGACTTGAATACCTTCGTGGCGGTGGATACGCTCAACTTGAGTAAGAATAACTGGGATCCGTACAGTGTCGGCTTTGAGCATTACATGGGCGACTACATGGGCGATCTCGGACGAAATATCATGTTCCTCTCTGACTTCGGCGTTTCCAACTATGCCTATATCTCGGAGATAACGGTAGAGCTTATCCCGCGTTGCCGTCCTGTTCAGTCGTTTACGGTGGATACCGTCGGCGAGTCGACCGCTATCGTTAGCTGGAAGGGCTATCAGGATACCTATCGTCTCTTGGTTTCCGATAAACTTTTATCGGAGGAGCAGAAGCCGATCTATCACTATCTCGTTGATTCCATCGTGGATCATTCGGACGATGTGCTCTTGACGGACCTGCAGCCGACGACTAATTACTACGTTTATGCTCAGGGTATCTGTGACGATGGCGATAGTACGGCTATCTCTGTTAGTTACGCTACGTTCCGTACCCTCTGTCCTACGGAGGGTGGTTCGCCTGTTCCGTTCTTTGACGGCTTTGAGGAGTATCCGCTGGGTAAGGCGGATGTAGGATGCTGGCTCTTCCTTAACGCCAGCGCCAGCTCCAGTTATCCGAAGGTAGAGAGTGTGTCTGGCCATGATACGAAGGCAGTGGATGTCTATTCGTCTTCGGCAAGCTCCCGTTCGTGGATGGTAGTGCCGGCGATTGACGCCAGCCTGACGGACCTGAAGCTCTCCTTCGATGCACGTACATGGAGTACGAGCGCTTCCGGTACGCACGTCCTCAACGTTGGTGTGATCGGAGACCCGTATGATCTCTCGACTTTCGTTGAACTGGCTTCCTTCCCGTTGACGGCGTCGCAGGACTTCACGCATTTCGAGATGATTCTTGCGGACTATGACCTCCCGTACGAGCGTGTTGCCTTTACCTCTGGTTTGGGTGGTACGTCTTCGGCTGATATCTATCTGGACAATGTATCGCTGGAGATGGAGGCAAGTTGTGTCGCACCGCGTATGAAGCTGATCGGTACTTCGTTCAATAATGCCGAACTGACGCTTAAGCCGGTAATGCCGACGGATAGCCTTTGGGAGATTGCAGTCATCCGTGAGTTGGACCTCAATAACATTGGTAACCTGGCTCAGTATCTGGAGACGGCGAACAACATTATCCAGGATTCGACCCACGTCATCCTGACCGGTTTGCAGGAGGCTACTTCCTACTACGTCTTTGCGCGTACGATCTGTAGCGAGACCGACAAGAGTGCTTGGTCGCGTAATCCGCTTAGCTTCAGTACCAAGTTCTATTTTACTGATTCTTACTCGTTCGGCTTTGAGCTTTCGGAGCTGCATGTGAACAGTAAGTACTCTACGAGTGGTAAGTATTATATCCATCCGGCATTGGTGGCCGATAGGGATTCGCTGGGAGCGGAGACGCAGTCTTATATCTACTATCCGCACTGTCTCACCACGGATGATGACTACTCCTATCCTCTGAAGGGTGATGGTGCGATGTTGATGCACGCCCGCGGCGATTACTTCGGCGGTTACGTCATCTTCCCGTCCATCGGCAACCCGACCGCTCGTTCGTTTGAGTTCAAGGCTCGTCCGGGTTATCTGGGCGTCAACTCCAGACGACCGGTGGCTTCGACCGATGCTGTATTGGAGATCGGTACGATTGAGAAGGATAAGAGCTTCGATACTTATCAGTCTTTGGCTACCATCCGTCTGGATGCACTGCCCGACGAGCAGTATCCGTCGAAGAAAAACTATGGCTATCGCTTCTATACCATCGATTTCGATTCTGTCATGATGGCGAACAAGCAGGTGGTTCTCCATATGCCGAAGCAGCCGTCTGACAGTACCTATCTCTTCATCGACTCTGTCATCCTCGGCGCGCCGAAGGGGTATAGCTTTGTATCGATTAAGAAAGTAGTGGCTGATGGTTCGAGTGCACTTGTAGAGTGGGAGAATATCGGTGGCCCGTGGAATCTGACAATTTCAGCTGGTTCGACAACGGTAGCTACCTTCCCGAACCTGACCGGTACGTCGCAGCTTGTTGAGAACCTCAACCCGCAGACGGATTATACGGCTACTTTGTCAGCCGCTTTGGTGCCGTCGGGCGTGAAGAACTTCCTCACTTCCGACAAGATGACCTTCCGCACGCTCTGTATGCCGATGGAGCCGAACCGCAACGGTACGGATTTCGTTTGGGACTTCAATAACGGTAGTGACTGGGAGGCGAATGATATTCTCGTCGGTGAACCGCTTGACTCGCTCTATTACAAGCCTTCGTGCTTCCATGTGGGTCTGACCTATGACGAACCGGTCAACGGTTACCAGTGGCTCATCCAGCGCAAGGGATACGACTACTTCGGCCCGCTGACGAACTACAACGCGTCCAGACACTTCGAGGTGGGACGTATGGACGGTACGTCGCTCCGTATCCATACGACTGAAGCGAACTACAACTCGTATATCGTCCTGCCGGAACTCAACTGCCGTCTGGATACGATGATGCTGGAGTTCTACGGACGTTGTTTCGCGAACTACGACCAGACCCACGCTACGGCCGCTAACCGCGGTAAGATTATCGATGCAACCTATCTGGGCGCAGCGTACAGCCAGTCAATCGTCGTAGGTACGCTTACCGACCCGAATGACTTCAGTACGTTGACTGTTCTGGATACGCTGACCTATACCCAGACGAACTTGACCTCGAGTGATAATGTCAACAACGATCCTGCCGGCCTCCGTTACTGGGAGCTCAAGCAGATGCCGTTGGAGTTCGCGCAAGGTAAGTATATCGTGCTCTTCCAGTCGGCTCCGGGTCTCTTCTTCATTGACGACCTGGCGGTTAAACCGGTTGGCAACACCTTGTTTGCTCCGACCAGCCCGCGTGTTACGAACGTTACCGCTACTTCGGTTTCTGTAGCATGGAATACGCATCATCCGGAGCTTACTACGGTCGTTGTTCTGCTCGATGCAGCAGGTGATGAGGTATCGCGTACCTCGGTTACCGGTACATCTTGTGAGTTGACCGGCCTCAATCCGGCGATGACCTATCAGTGGTATGCTTACCAGACCCGCGAGGGCAGCCAGTCGCCGGCTACCAAGCCGCTCGGCTTCTATACCGATTGTGTTGTACTGACGCCGGATTATACCTGTGGCTTCGAGCCTGCTGAAGGCTGGAAGAACATCGATGGTCAGACGACGGCTACTCAGACGCTCTGCTGGTACTATGGCGATGCATCGCAGGGTGCATGGATTAACGCAACCTACGATCCGTTCAACCAGTCGAACAATAAGGATTATCACTATAGCTTCGCAGGTAATACTGCCCTCTCGATGCATGCTTCGGTGAGTGCTCGTGCTACGTATCAGCCGTATGTCGCTCTGCCGGCTATGGATGTACACGCATATGATACGCTCCAGGTAATGTTCTGGATGCGTCCGGCATATGTCTCTGCGGCGAACGACTCGGTTATCCTGTCCTACACCGGCTCCACCTATTCGAAGTCCGTGATCGTAGGTACGATGACCGATCCGGCCAATGCCGCTACCTTCGTGGCGCTCGATACCGTTACTTATGACGGTACGCTCTCTGTAGCGGATCAGGCTACCCCGCAGAACGATTTCCTCTTCCAGCAGATGAAGGTGGAACTCACGGGCGCAACGGGGCCGTATGTAGCCCTCATGACTTCCTTCTCGGAGAAGGGTAGCAAGGCGCAGAAGACAGGTGACCATGTATGGATTGATAATATCTCGTTTGCGCATCGTCAGGAGTGTAAGGATCCGACGGATCTGACTGCCCTGAAGATAGGTTCTGTCCATGCTGAACTCGGCTGGAACGGCATTGACTCGGCAGGTAGCTACCTCGTTCAGGTTTCGACCGATCCGTTCTTCGCGAAGGAGGAAGACTTTGTCTTCAACGAGCAGGTGGATGCGAACTATTGTACCGTCAAGGGTCTGCAGCCGCTGACCAACTATGTATGGCGTGTACAGGCTATCTGTGGTGAGCGTTGGGGCGAGAGCAGCTTCTCGCAGAAAGCGACCTTCACGACCTCGCGCAGTCCGTACTTCCTTGAGGAGTTCACGACGACCGTGAGTGCGAACGAATGGACGTTCAGTAAGGCGCATGCGGATAATGTCGTAGATACGACCGGAACGATTGCGCGCGGCGTGGATAACTCGAGCTTCATGCGTAAGACCGACAATAAGGGTCTGCCCGGACCGCATTATGCGGCTGTCGGTTACAATGCTGACTACCACTGGATGATCACGCCGAACTTCTACTTGCCGGAGGACGACAGCGTTCATTTCTCGATGGATCTGGCTCTCACGGCTTGTAACACTTCGCATCTCGCTACGAGCAATGCCATCACCGATAACGACGTCAAGGACGACTATTACTTCATGATCATCATCTCGGATGATGGCGGTCAGACCTGGAAGAGCAGGAATATCCTCGCTAAGTGGCAGAATACCAATAAGCCGGGTATGCAGCTCCGCGATATTTCTTCGACGGGAATGAAGGTTCGTTATAGCCTTGCGCCGTATGCGGGTAAGAACATACGTATCGGTTTCTATCGTGAGGCTCGTTCTTCTTCGAACACCGGTATGGTGGTTCACCTCGATAATGTCCGCTTGGGCTATTTCGACAAGACCAGAGACTATGCTTCCGGTTGCCAGTACGAGGATATTGACGTAGGTGATATTCATATCTCCGGCGATGAAACCACTCCGGGTATCCATCCGTATCCGACTTGCTTCTATGCAACCGATGCGGAGGCGAAGACAGGCAAGCGTGATAGCGTCTTCCAGCTTGAGATTGAGGTCTTCCCGGCACAGGAGATTTACTTCGCGGACACTATCTGCGAGGGAGAGGCCTATACGCTGCATAACTTCCGTCCGAAGACGGAGACCGGTACTTACCATCGTAAGCTCCAGTCGCTCGTGCATGGCTGTGACAGTACCGTTACGCTCGACCTTTACGTCATCCCGACCCGCTATGCGCCGGATGAGGCTGTAGAGATCTGTCAGGGCGAGTCGTACGAATGGCACGGCAAGTCCTATAACCGTGCGGGACTCTTCCGCGATACGACTGTTTCGTCAGTTGGTTGTGATAGTGTCATGACACTCATCGTCAGCTACCATCAGGAAGGCAACGATACTGTTTATGACGCCAGCACGGTGGATGTAAGCGAGCTGCCGTTCACCTATGAGAACCCGCTCTATCCGTACGCACAGGGTCAGTCGCCGATCTATTATCCGGTTGGCACGCCCAAGGGTACGTACATAGATAAGGTACGCGTTACGGGATCGTCTTGTGTGAACATCCTTGTCCATACTTTGACGGTTACCGACGAGCACGAGGGTATCGACATTCTCTTGGACGGTCAGGGCGCACGTAAGATCTTCTACCGCGACAACCTCTACATCATCGTGGATGATGAGTGGTACAACGCCGCCGGTCAGAAAGTCTCCGATCCCCGCCGCTAATTAAAACTACGGCCTCGGTTCCTCGGCTCCTCGGTTCCTCGGCTCCTAGAATCCTAGAATCCTAGTCTCCTAGGACCCTATCTCTCCCAAAAGGCTCTCACCCCTCGTGAGGGCCTTTTGTTTTCTAAAATCTAAAATGGTTTTTGATTAATTAACTTTACACTCCGGAGTTTTTTTGGGCAATTTATAGTTTTTTCTTGCACATTTGAAATATTTATAGTAATTTTGCAGCCGATTTTGTTAACAAATTAACGCGAAATGCGGATGAACCATAATGTAAAATTTATGGAAACAGTCATGTGTATGGCTGTTTTCCTTCTTTTCTCTGCGCACGCTATGTATGCGCAAGAGCTTGTTGATGATATAGATTCCATTGAGGCGGTTTCCCTTGATATAACGGATACGTTGGTGGTACAGGCAGATCCTTTCCCGGAATGGTATGTTGCGCCGTTGCCTTATGACTCTGTAATGGGAAAGTACAGACTGCTTAGAAGGGCTGCGTCTTCTTGCCCCATCGACTCGGTGCTTACCTTCGATGTGGACTCGAATCTCATATCCGTCTCTATCTATGAGTACGGCGATACCACTCGCACCATCATCTGGACCGTTAATCCTAACGGTACCCGTGTCGGTCAGTCTAAGACTGAATATGCGAAAACTACGTTGACCGCTTATGGCGCTATCTATGAATGGGATAATTCAACGAACAACTGGAAGGGTGTTAGTAGAGGAGATACGATCTTCAATGCCGCACAGAAAAATGCCTCTAATACGCTCTATGTTTGGCTTAAGATTGCATGGATACCCGATGCTCACTATA
>JAEEGL015207319.1_pt1 | contig 14376 bp, 9 predicted proteins | sample 9134231 | NCBI WGS metagenome assembly JAEEGL01 (sample SAMN16246548, study PRJNA631951) | gut metagenome | biome: gut microbiome; feature: rumen; material: fiber-attached | host: Bos | place: Iran: Karaj | collected 2018-10
AAAATAAAAACAGAAAAAAAAATAAAAAAATTATTAAATAAAGAAGATGAGGAGGAAAATTATTTAAAATCAGAAACAATGAAATTAAATAATATAATATTAGATGAAGAAGATGTAAATGAAAATAATAAAATAGATATTGGTAATTTATGTAGAAATTTATTTAATTTTTCAAAAATGATTATAATGCCTTTTTCAAGTAAAGATATTCGTGGGAAAAATTATACTGATAAATTAAGACATTTATATTTAAAAAATCCAACATATCAAAAATATTATTTATATAATTATGGGATTTTAACTTCTACTGAACATGATTATAAGAAATGTTCAACTCTTGATTATACAAATTTCCAATTCTTTAAAAAATTTCATTTTTTCCCAGATGATATTATACAAAAAATAAATTTTTGTACTTTAGACCAATTATATGTTTATACAATGTTTCCAACTATATTATTTAAAATTCAAAATTCACTTATTTATTATTATAATACAAATGTTTTATTAAGTAAATTTTAAAGAAGTTTTAACCAATTTACAAATTATTAAATGAAATTATTTATTCAATGTTTTAATGCAAAAACAACTTTAGAAATTGATAATTATGAAAGATTAGAATTTTTAGGTGATGCAATTTTAAAATTTTTATCAAGTATTGAATTATATGTTTTTTTCCCTAATTATAATAGAGATTTATTATTTAGTAAAAGAATATTAATTGAAAATAATAAAAACTTATTTGAAAAAGCAGATTATTTAAAATTACAAGATTTACTCTTTACTTCTCCAATTACAATTAAAAGAGTTAAAATTCCTGGTTTTACAAAAGATGAAGGATTAATATTTGATATATCATATAACAGATCATTTACAAAAAATTGTTATAATCATAAAAGAAAAATAGAAGGAGAAAAAGAATTAGAATTGATGAAAAAACAAAGAGAAATAGATGAAAAGAATAAATTAAATAATAATGAAAATAAAAACAAAGGAAAAAATATAATATCCCCTAAAATAGAAATAAAAAACATAGATGAAAATAAAGAAGAATTAAAAAGTGATAGAATGACTATTGAAATAGATTATATAGATAATAAAGAAGGAATAGCAAAAGAAAAAGCATTAAAAATAAATAAAGATATAATAAATAATATAATTGAAAATAAAATAGAAATAATTCCAAATGAAACTTGTAGATTTATTTATACAAAAACAATGGCAGATATAATAGAAAGTTTAACTGCATTATGTTATGAAACAGCAAAATTTAATAATTATAATATTAAAGATTCATTTAATTATACAACAATTTTTTTAAATGAAGTAAATGTACTTTCATCAGAATATAATGAAAACATGAGTAAAATCAAAGAAATATCAATTAAAAATTTATTAAATCAAAAATGTAAATTTACACAACAACAAAAAGATAATTTTGTCCTAGGTGCTTTAGATAATAATATTTATAAATTTATTAATCATGAATTATTATATCAAGCAATGACTCATCCTTCATTATTAACAGAAGAAAATATTGAAAAAGGAAAAAATTATGTAAATAAATCATATCAAAGATTATCATATTTAGGAGAAGCAATTATTGAATTATATGTTTCTATTTTTGTTTATGATAATAATAAACATGATTCTGAAGAATCATTACATAAAATGAGAATATGTGGTATTAATCATCATATAATGTCTTATATGGCAATTAATTTAAATTTAGATCAATGTTTTTTAAATGGAGGAGGAATTAAATGTGATTTAGATAAATATAAAAATAATTTAAAAAAAGTATGGAAATTACAAGGATGAGAAAAATAAATATAAAATACCAGAAGATGAAATTATTGATGAAGAATTTGTGATTATTTTATGTGAATTATTTCATTATTATATTGGTGCTATTTTTGTTTATTGTTGTGAAATTGAAAAAACTTTTGAAATTTTAGATATTATTTTAAAACAATATTTATTACATAATGCTACAAAAGATACTTTTACTGAACATCCTAAAGTTATTATTTTGCAAGAATATCAAAAAAGAAGACATATATTTAAAAAAATAAGAGAAAATGGTGGTAATAGAGTTATTAATAAATTTGGAAGTAAAACTCCTTTTAGAAAAACTAAAAGTTATGAATATCAATTAATTATTGATAAATATATAATTTATTCTGAAAATATTGTTTATAATAGAACTAATATTAAAAAAGCCCAAAGAAAAGCTTTAGAGATTTTTAAAAAAATTTGTAATGAAATTGATAGAAGATTAGGGTTAAGATTAAATGAATCTAAATGTGAATTAAAGAAAGTAATGGATTATATTGGTGTTAGTTATAAAGAAGTTAATAATTAAATTAAACAAAAAAAATTATTAAATTATTACAATAAATTTTTCATCATATATTTCTTTATTTTAATTTTGGTTGATTTGATATTTTTAAAGGAGATTTTTCTATTTTTTTATCTTCATTTGTTATATTATTAATAAAATAATCTTTTGATGAAATCCATCCTCTAGGATATTCTTTATAATAATATTGATTATCTGTTATATCTTTTTTTAATTTTTGTTTATTATATATTGCATTTAAAACTGGGTCTTTATATTTTTTCTTAGGAAGAAATGATGTATTTGAATTATATAATTTTGTTGAAAAATTTGGTGAATTATTATTATTTTTAATTGTTTCTTCTTTAATTTTTTGTAAATTATTTTCTATTTGCTCTAAATATTCTTCTGTTACATTTCCACTTGTTAATATTTCTATAAAATTTTCTCCCATTTTTTCTTTTAGTTTATTTATTGTAATTTCATCTTTAAAACATTCTTGTATTAAATTTTCTATTCTATTTATTTTCTTTTTTAATAATTTATTATTTAAATTGTTTATTTCAGAAGATTGATAATTTATTTCATTTATTTGATTATTTTTATTATTATTTTCATTCTTTAAATTAGTTTCTTTAATATTATTATTTTTTTTTTTGGATAAGTGATTATTTTTATTATTAGAATCATTAAAATCATTTATTACTTTATTCTGATTTGGAATATTTATATTATCAATATCTTGATTAATAAAATTATTATTCATATTTAAATTAGGACTAATATTATTTTTAATAAATTTTTTTGGATTTTCATTTTCATTACTTTTATATGAATTTAAATTATTATTATTATTAATATTATTTAAGTTAGAATTTGAATTATTATTTTCATTATTATTTAAATTTAAATTTGTATTTTCTCTTTCATTAATTTTATTATTTGAATTATCATATGGTGAATTATTAAAATTTGAAGTTTGATTTAATGAACTTAAACTATTAATATCATTTTGGTATTGTTGATGTGGTGAGGTTTGAATTGATTCTAGTACAGGTTCTTCTATATTAAAATTATATTTATTATTTTTATTTGAATAATTATTAAATGTATCATATATAATATTATTTGGAACAGAATAATCATTTTTGTTTTTATTTTCTTTATCATTAATATCATTTACTTGTGAATAATTTGTTCTTTTTTCATATTTATAATCTTTTGGTATATTAATATTAGAAGTATTACTTTGTATATCAATAATATTTTGATTTAATGTATTTGAATCTTTATTTTTAAATTCATAAGAATCAGGAATTATATTTTTAATTTTATTTTTTTTTGTTTCATAAGTATTTGATAGAACATCATTTGAAGGTTTATTTTTCATTTCATATGTATTATTAAAATAATTATTTATATTATTAGTTTTACTCTCATAATCATTTGGTATAAAATTTGTATTATTAGTTATATTCTTTGATATTGTATTATTTATATTTTTATTTTTTACATCATATGAATTTGGTATAATATTATTTGAAATATCATCTTTTTGTTCATTTTGATTTAGCATATTATTTGGAGTATTGATATTATTTTTAAAATTAATTGGAATAATATTATTTGTATTGCTTATTTTATTTGTATTTTTTATAATATTTGAATTATCAATTTGTATTTCATTTTTATTATTTATATCTAGTTTACTATTATTTTTTGGTAATCCATAATTTGTTATATAGTTTTTTTGATTAATTATATTATTATTATCGGTACTATTACTTGTTGATAAATAAAAATTCCTTAAATTATGCTCTTTAGTTTTATTTGAATTATTATTTGGATAATTGTTTTCAACATTTTTAATTTTATTTTCACTTGTAATATTTGAATAACTTAAATTTTGTTTAAAAGGGATATTATTATATAATTGATTAGTATAAGAATTTAAGATATTTGATGTTTTATTTAACATATTATTATTATGATCATAAAGAGATTTTTTACCATAATCAAATGATAAATTATTTCTATGATTATAATTCTTTAAAGACTTAAGATTATTATAATCTTCATTATAATCATATGCTAATTTTCCTTTATTATTACTATATATATTATTATTATAATGTGTGTTTTTTGAATTATAATTCATTATATTTAAAGGTGACAAATGTCTATTATTATTTCTTGTATTATAATTATTAATATTATTATTTTTCTCTTTGCAACAAGGACAATTACAATTACATAAACAAAGATTATTCTTTGTATTTGATAAATCTTGAATTATAATTTCTTTTTCAATTAATGTTGAATTTAAATCTTGAATTTTATGATTTAAATTTATAATACTTGTTTCAAGATAAATAATTTGATTTTGCAAATTTTTATTTTTTTCTTCTAATTCACTATTCTTATCCATAATATATGAAAAATTAAATGAAAGATTAGTATTTGAAGTTCTAAAATATTGAAGAGAATTACTAATTTTCTGAATAGTAAAACATAAATCAGAAAAAAATTGAATAAGATTTTTATCTTGATTACTTAAATTTAATTCTTGTTTCATTTGTTGAGATTTATAAAGAATATTCTCACAAATTCCTATTAATTCATTTAATGAAGTTATTGTATTATTTGATTGCATTTTTAATTTAAAAAAATATTTTTAAATTATTTTTATTTTTTAAAATGGGAGAAAATGAAAATAATAAATATATAAATAATATATCAGAAAGAGAAGATTTATTAAATGCAATAGGAAATCCATTTCAAAATAAAAATGAATCATTAATTAGTATATTATTTATAAATGATGATGGTTTTGAAAGATTTTTTCCAATTGATATTTTAAGAGGAGTTGCAGTATTTTTATCAATTTTTGGTATAAGTCAAGAAATATTTAAAGAAAATGAAATTTATTCTATTTTTATTTTTAATGAATGGGAAGGATATAAATTTATAGATTATATTCCTAATTTATTTATTTTTGTTAATGGAGCTTGTATTTATTTTTCAATTTCTAATAATAAAAAAGAAAAAACAAAAATTCAATTAATTTTAAAAGCATTAAAGAAATTTTTTATTTTATTTTCAATTGGTTTAATATTTAATTATTTAAATAATTTTAATGATAATACAAATTTATTCACATTTGATTCTCTACTATATTTAAAGGTACCTTCTTATTATTTAAAAATAGCAATAATATATTTAATAGTATCAATTATTTTTATTTTTGGAATGATTTTATTATCTTTATTAATTTCTATCTGTTTTTTTACTTATATTTTCTTTATTCATTTTTATGATATTGATTTTTGTGGAAATAATAATTTAACTCCAATTTGTAATTGTGCTTCTGCATTTGATAATTATATTTTTAATAATAATCACATGATTAGACCTTGTGACCCAAATGGATTTTTTTCTATTTTAAATACTATTTATATTTCTTATATGGGACTTAGTTTAATGTATTTAGTTAAAGGGGAAAATAATAAAAAGAAAAAATATTATTTTATTTTTTTTATTGCTTTGTTAATTTCAATTATTAATTTTGGATTTTATTTTCTTTTTTCTTTTATTTTTAAAATTCCTAATATATATTGTATTCAAACTACTCCTTTTATTTTTCTTTCTTCTGGTATTTATATTTTTCTATTTTTAATTTTTTATTTAATTCACCTTCAAAAATTTGATTATATTAAATATAGTTTTAAATTTTTTGAATGCTTTGGAGTTAATTCTTTTGGTTTAATGATTTTATGTCAAATTATTAACTTTATGATGTATCAATCTAATATTGGAAATAAATTATATGAATTATTTTCTGATGAAGAACATTCTAAAGCAGGTTCAATTATATATTCTTTATGCTATTTATTAATAGTTGGACTAAATGCTTTTATATTTTATGTTAAAAAATTATATTTTAAAATATAAATAATATTTATTACAAATAATAAATTAATATTTTAAAATTAAAATAATTAAAATTAAATATAAATTAATAACATAAAAAAAAATAATAAAAACAAATAAACTTCTTTAAAAAAATTTTTTTAATATATCTATATAAACAAAGAACAAAAAAATAAAAAAAATAAAAAATCAAAAACATATGGAAAAAGCAGAACCAATAACAATAGAACAATTTACAAATCATATAGAATCATATAACAAAGACCCCAAAAATACAATTCTCCGACATGCCTTATCTAAAACATCAATCCAAGATATAGTATATTCCCGTGATAATCATTCAAAGGCCTATTATGCTTTTTCTCACACAATAAAAACACTTCCAGTAACAAATCAAAAAAAATCAGGTCGTTGTTGGATTTTTGCAGCATTAAATGTATTAAGAGAAATAATAGCAAAAAAATTAAATTTAAAAGAATTTGAACTTTCTCAAAGTTACATTTCATTATTTGATAAAATTGAAAAAATTAATTATGAACTTGAAGCAATAATTGATTTAATTGATGTTGATTATGATGATAGGACTTTATGTCATATTTTACATAATACAATTAGTGATGGTGGTCAATGGGATATGTTTGTTAGTTTAGTTAAGAAATATGGTATTGTTCCTAAAAATGTGTATGAGGAAAGTTTTACTAGTTCTGAAACTGCACATATGACTAAATTAATTAATGTTAATTTAAGAAAATTTGCTTCTTATGCTCATGAAACTTATAAAAAAGAAAAGAATTTAGATAAAATTAGAGAAGAAAAAAATAAATTGATGAAGAAAATTTATGATTTAATGTTAGATTTATTTGGTGTTCCACCACAAAAATTTGATTTTGAATACATTGACAAAGATGATAATTATCATTTTGAAAAAGATTATACACCAAAATCATTTTTTGAAAAATTTATAGGAAATGAAATTGATGAATATGTGTCATTAATACATGCACCTACAAAAGATAAAAAATATATGACATCATATACAATAAAATATTTAGGAAATGTAGTAGGAGGAAAAATGGTAAAACATTTAAATTTACCAATTGAAAGAATTATTGAATTAATATTATCACAATTAAAAGATAATGAAATTGTTTGGTTTGGTTCTGATGTTTCTTTCTATGGAAATAGAGCTCAAGGTCATTGGGATGATAAAAGTTATGATTATGAAACACCATTTGGATTAGATTTTGATTATGATAAAGGAGAATGTTTAGATTTTGGAATTTCTGCTATGAATCATGCTATGTGTATTACTGGTGTTGATTTAAAAGATAATATTCCTCTTAAATGGAAAATAGAAAATTCTTGGGGAAGTGAAAATGGTTATAAAGGATATTATTTTATGAGTGATACCTGGTTTAAGAAATATACTTATCAAGCTGTTATTAAAAGGAAATATTTAAGTGAAGAAGAAAGAAATGCTTATGATAAAGATCCTGTTGTTTTGAAACCTTGGGATCCAATGGGTTCTCTTGCTGATTAAGGTCTTATAATATTTATAATATTTAAATATTATTTAATTTAATAAGAATTTTTGAATTAAATTTTATGATAAAAAATAAAAAAAAATTATTTTTTATAAGTTACATTATTTATTTTATAATAAAAAAATGGAAGATGAAGAAAATGAACAAAGGAAAAATATACCTAAAGATGATGGAACTTTAGCTTTAGGAATTGATTTTGGTACTTGTAGAATATCATCAGCAATATGGAATAAAAATAAAAAAGGAACTCAGATTGTAAAAGATCCAATTACAAAAGATATTTATTTCCCTGCATTTATCTCTTTTAATAAAGAAATAGATTATGGAGTTGATAGAGAAAATGTGGGAGTTGAGCTTCCAAGTAAAAAAGAAGAAGAAGAAGAAAAAAAAGAAGAAAAAGGTGGATTACATCCAGAAGGAGAAGTTCAAGTTGAAGAAGTTGAAAATGAAGATGAAAATAGTGAAGAAATGAAAAAAGAAAAAAAAAAAGAAGAAGAAGAAAAAAAAGAAGAAGAAGGTGGATTACATCCAGTAGGAGAAGTTGAAGTTGAAGAAGTTAAAAATGAAGATGAAAATCAAGAAGAACATCATTTATATCAAATTATTAAAGAATTGAAAGAATATCCTTCAAATCCAGACAATATTGTGTATAATATAAAACAAATCCTTGGTCAAAAATATAATTCAGAATATTTACAAAAAATAAAATCAGACCTAATATTTAAAATTGATGAAGAAGTATCAAAAAAAAACAAAAATACAAATCGTCCAGTTTTAAATTTAAATAACCAAAAAATTCCATTTGAAGAAATTGCATCATATCTTTTTAAAAAATGTATTGAAGACGCTAAAAAAAATGTAAATAACAAAGTAGGAAATGTAGTAGTTTCGATACCACATTCATTTAATAAAATACAAAGACAAGCAATTAAAGATGCAGTAAGAATTGCAGGAGTAGAAAATGTTCATATTATAAATGATACTACGGCAGCTTTAATTTATTATGCTTTTAAATATCATATTCAAAAAACTGAATATTTTTTAATTTGTGATATGGGAAAAAATAAATTAGATTGTGCTGTTGTTTCTATTAATAAACAAAATTGTATTAAAGTACTTTCTAGTGGTGGAGATAATAGATTTGGAGGAGAACAATTTAATCAACCTTTAATTAAATTACTATATGAAAATTTTCTTAATGATGGTGGCAGTGATTTTTTAAAGAAAAAACCTAAAGAAAAATTTAATTTCTTATCTAGTATTGAAATGGCAAAAAGAAATTTGACATTTATGAAAGAAACAGAAATTAATTTACCTAAAATTGATGGTGAAAATGATATAATCCATTCATTAACACGAGAAGACTTTGATAAATTAAATGAAAAAAATTATGAATATGTATTAGAATGTATTGATCAAGTAATAAAAGAATCAAAAATAGATAGAAATCAATTAAATAATGTAATATTAATAGGAGAGAGTTTAAGAATACCAAAATTAATTGAATTAATAGAACAAAAATTTGAAGATTGTAATTTCATAACAGATCTTTATAATATAATTTCACAAGGTGCAGCAATATATGCTGCACATTGTGGAAATAAATTAAATGCAGATAAATTTAAAAATTTCAAAGTTTACGATATTACACAATTATCATTAGGGATAAGAACAGAAGGTGATTTAATAAGTACAATATTACCACGTGGTTCAATAATACCAGCTAAAGTAACAAAAAGTTTCCTAACAACACAAGATCGACAAAAAAAGATAAAATTTGAAGTATATCAAGGAGAAAGAAAATTTTCAAAAGACAATGATCTTCTTTGTCGTATAATTTTAAAAGGAATTACTGAGAATTTAAGAGGTTCAGTAGAAATAGAAGTAACATTTGAAGTAGATGAAGATAGTATATTAATAGTAACAGCAAGTGAAAAAGGAAAAAATGAAAAAGCACAAATAAAAGCTTTTGCAAATGGTAATATGGAAGAAGAAGAAGTTAAAAAATTAATTAAAAATGCAGAACGTGCTAGAAAAGATGATGAAGAAAAAGAAGAAAGAGTAAAAGCAAGTTTAAGATTAAATGAATTAATTTTAAGATTTACTACTTTATTTGGTGAAGATGAAGAACTTTGGTCTATTATTGAAGAATATAGAAATTGGTTAATGCATGCTGGTACTGTTCCAAAAGAAGAATATGATAAAAAGAGAATAGAATTAATGAGAAAAATGCCCAGAGATGAAGAATTTGAAGAACAAATAGAAGAAAAGAAAGAAGAAGAAAAAAAAGAAGAGGAAAAGAAAATAGAAGAAAAAAAAGAAGGAGAAGTTGTTACTGCTTAAATTTTTTTTTAAAAGGAGATTTAGTTTTTTAATTATTTTAAATTTAAGATTGTTGTTTTTTTTTTTGGTTTTTATCTTATTTAATCAAAAAAAAAAGAAAAAAATGAAAAAAAAAAACATTTTGAAAAAATATTATAAAAAAATAAAAAATTAAAAAAAAAGATTTTTTCTTAAATTAAATAAAAAGAAAAGTTAAACAAAAAAAAACAATTTTATTTAACTTAACCCTCTCTAACATCTTTCCAAAATTGAATAAAATCATGATAATTACAAATACCATCATTATCTAAATCACATACTTTAAAAAGTAAATCAACTTTTCCACTTTCAAATTGATCTTCAGGAACACCTAATTCTTGTAAAATAAATCTAAATTCATAATTAGTAATTTTCCCATCATGATCTTTATCAAAAAATTGGAAAGCTCTTAAAACTGCTTCTTCATCACTTTCTTCAATAACAGTAGTTTGTTTTTCCATTAAAGTAACGAATTCTTCAAAATCAATTTCACCATCACCATCAGCATCAATATCTTTTATCATAACTTTTATTTCTTCTTTTGTCATTGGATTTCCATAATTTTTCATTATTTTTGATATTTCTCCTATATCTATAGAACCTGAATGATCTTTGTCAAACATATCAAATGCTTCTCTATATTCTTTTATTTTTGATGGATCTATATCTAAAGTACGCTTTATTTTTGTTACTTCACGACGATGTCTTGAACTCATTTTTTTTTGTTTTATGTTTTTTTTGTTTTTTTTTTTTTTTTTAATAATTTTTTATTTTAGATTTTTATTTAAAATTTGTTTTTTTTATTTTTGGTTTTTTTTTTCATCATATTTATGAATATTAATAATTTTTTAGTGTAATATGATTTGGAATGAAAATTATCTAAAATATATAATTCAAAAATAAATAAAAAATGTCTTCACTAGATAAAGAAATAAATAATTCAATAATATTAACATTATATGAAAGTCAAATTTGTCAAAATAATAAAAGTTATCTTCCGTATTCATTAACTGAATTATAATAATAATATAACTCAAGAAACAAATATAATAAAATCATTAAAACATTCATTTCACAGCACAAAATTTATTTTTACTCTAACAAAAACTTCATTAAAAAATATACATCAAATAACAATATCAGGTTATACAAAAACAATGTTTATAATAAAAAATATATTTTGTAAAGTAATAATAAGATTTAATATATCAAAAATAGGAAATAATAAAATACAATGGTATTTTTTAAAAGATAATAATGATGAAATTGTTATGAAAATTTTATTATCACTTACTATTGAAAGTCCTCTTCATCAATATAATTCAATGTCATCTTTAGAAAGAATAAATAATAATATATTAAATTCAAGTCAAAGTCAAAATAATTTATCATCAAATGTTAATTATTTTAATTCAAAATTATTTATGAATCGTTCTATGGCAAATTTACACTCATTTTCTATTATTCATCATTTAAGAATGAATTCAAATCAATTAATTTCTATTTTAGAAAATGAAAATGATAATAATGGAACAATGTGTGATAATAGTATTATTTCAAATTCTTCTTTTGGAAATTCTAATAATACTATTTTTTATCCTAATAGTAATTTATTAGAAATTATTGATGAAAAATATAATATTAATTTGGATTTAATTAAAAATAAAATTGTAAAAAAAGAAGAAAATTTAAGTGAATTAGAAAAAAAAATTGATGATAATAAATATAATATATCAAGTTTTGAGAGGACTTATAAAAAGAGAAAAAATATTTTAGAAAAAGAAAAAAATAAATTAAAAGAAAATATTAAAAATTTACATAAAATGAAATCAATGTATGAAAATAATAATATTTCTTTATGTGAAAAATCTCGAATATTTGAAAGAAATATTTTAAGAGATGAATTAATAAATGAAATTGAAAATAATAATCATTTAATATTTAATCAAATTAGTTCTTTATTTTTAATTAATAATAATTTGGAAATAAATGATTTAACAATAAATAAAATAAAAGTAAACAAAAAATCTAATTCAAATTCAATTAAAAACAATAAACAAAATAATATCATAAAAAATATAAATAATATTAAATCCAGAACAAATTCTTATAAAAAGATAAAAAATAATACCCAAAATGATTTTACTACTAATAATAATAATATTAATAATAATAATAATAATAATACCAATAATTCATCTACAATTAATTTAAATAAAAAGAAAAATTTAAGATTAAATTATTCATTAAAATTTTTAAATTCATCTAAATTGAAGCAATATTGCTTTAATGAAAGTAATAAAAGTGAGAGTAATTTAAAAAGAAATCATTCATCAAAAATAAAATATGAAAATAAAATTAATTTAAAAACTTTATTGAATATTCAATTTCCAAAAAAAAATGAAACAAAAAAGCAATTACATAATATAAAAAGTCCAATGAAAAATAAAATAATAAAAGAAAGAAAGAATAAAATTGTTGAATTTGATAATATTAAAGTAATAACAGTAAAATCATCTTCTTCAAAATTAAATATACATACAAAACAAATTAAAAAAAAGTCTGCAATAAATTTAAGTAAACAAAAAAAGAAAATAACTGAAAAAAAATCATTAAATCAAATACATTCTCAAAATAATTCAAATAAAAAAAATAATATACAGACTAATAATAATTCAAATTATGTAAATCAAAATTCAAATTCAATAAATACATGTATTATAAATTTGTAATAAAAAAGCAGTAAATACAATTAATAAAATTAATATCATTATATATTAAATTTATTTAATAAATATTTTTTTAGTATTAAATTAGTATCATAAAAAAAGTATTATATATTATAGAAAATGTTTTTTATTAAAATAATTTTTATAAACAATAAATAATTAAAAAAAATAAAATGATTATTCTTTTAATAATAAAAACTATTATCAAATTTAAAATAATTTAATGTGAAAATTTTAAAATAAAAAATGATTGAAGGTGATATCCTTAATTGGGTAGATCTTGGAGAAACAATGCAATATTTAGATGTTTATGGTCATAGAACTCTAATAAAATTTTTTAACTTAATTAGAGTATTAATGTCATATAAAAGTTTTGGATTATTTTTTCATCTTTTTTTTATTTTTTTGACTTTCTCCAAATTTTAATGTTATTAACTACAAATATTGATGATAAAAATGATTCAACTTTAGTATTATTAAAATATATTAAATCAGTTGTATTTATTCAAGATTTTGTTAAAAGTAAAAGTACTTTTTTTCTTGCTATTTTTGTCTTAACATTTTTAGCAATTTTTATTATTCTTTTAATTGTTTATATGGTAATTTCTATTAAAATAAAAAAATTTTATTTACAATTACCAATTTTTCTATTAAACTTTACTAATATTTTTTTAATGGATTATTTAATTGCTCCTATTATTCAAATTACTTTATATGGTAGTAATTGTCCTAATGGAGAACATATTTATTTAAAAAAGAAATGTTATAAAGATTTATCTCATATTATATTCTTTATTTTATCAATGCTTTTACTTGTTTTTTTTGTTGGATATTCTATTATATTATCTATTTATTATAATGAAATTGGAACTGTTATTGGAAATAAATTAAGTGGAAGAATTAATTGTAGTTATGAATTTTATGCTAATTTAATGAAAATTGTATTTTTTAGTTTTGCTTATTATTTAAAAAATTATCAAAAAAATAATAAAACATTTCGTTTTGTTTTTCAAATTCTTTTATTTGTTTTTTCCTTTCTATTCTCATTTTATACTTATAAATCAGTTTACTTTTATGATAGAAAAACTAATATTTTAATTCAATATGCTTGGACTTTTATTGCATGGAGTTCTTTTGTTATTATAATTAAATGTCAATTAGATATTTATGATACTTCTATTTACCATATTATGGGTTGGATTATTTTTTCTTCAATTTTATGTTTGTTAGAAGAAAATAAAGAAGAATATTTATTAACTGATTTTAATATTTTTGATAATTGTACTTTGAAAGAAATTGAATTATTTAATGCTAAATTATTTAATTTAATTAGTGTAACTTCTATTAAAAATAAAACAATTTTAATTGGTATTAAACAAAAATTTGAAAAGTTCTTCAAAACAAATCCAGAAATGAAAGATAAATATATGAAATTAACCACAAATGAAATTTTATTAAAACAATATACAGC
>JAEEGL016169187.1_pt1 | contig 14376 bp, 7 predicted proteins | sample 9134231 | NCBI WGS metagenome assembly JAEEGL01 (sample SAMN16246548, study PRJNA631951) | gut metagenome | biome: gut microbiome; feature: rumen; material: fiber-attached | host: Bos | place: Iran: Karaj | collected 2018-10
AAGAATATCACGGGTAGTTTTGGCTGTCATGTTATGTTAGGAAATTGTATCAAAAAAAGACTTCTTATTATAGCGCTTGCCCTTGCAATTTGTGTCTGCGGAGCCGGTATGTCGAGTCTGTTTGCAAAAGAAGTTGTACTCGGCGGAAAGAACGGCTGGCCACAGTTTCAGCAGCAGGAAAATATCACAACCGGAAAAGGTCGCTATGGATATGATTGTATACAGCTTGCTTCCAACTCTTTTGTTTTTGATGAATATACCGACCTTCTGATAGATTTTGAAGATGCCGAAATGCCAATCTCTGACGGTGATTACACAATTAATAGAAATAACTTTCAACTGACAAATCAGACTAAAAACGAAAAAGCTGCGGGGCTCAGCCGAAATATGGGCGGGCTCAGTATTTCCGGAAAGCCGGGGACCTTCTTTGGTTCAGAAGGCCTTATGGGGTCTTTCTCAATTGAGTTCTGGCTTTGTCCTTCGATTGCGGAAAACGGTGAAATTGTACTGAACTGGGAATCATCCCGCAATGAGGACGGACAGCTTGTGTTCCAGGTTATTAACGGAACCTTTGATAAAGGTCATATACAGTGGGAATTAAATAATATTTTTGATTCATACCTTAATGCCACAGGAAAGAACGAAGTAGAACTAAAAGGCAGTTCAAAAATTATTCCGGATGTATGGAGTTATCATGTCCTTTCTTATGATTGTGAAACAGGACTTCTGGAATATGTAGTAAACGGAATTACAGAAGATATAACTTACATAACTACCGACCGTTCGGAAGGTGGAAATGTTAGTCTTGTCTATCTTGGAACTCCTTCAGAACTTTCAATCTGTTCTGAGTATACCGGTAAAATTGATGACTTTAGAATTTTGCGCCGGCCATATACTCCGCCAGATTATCAGTCTGCAGACAACGCAGGCGGACTTGATCATACACAATTTTTGCCGGGTGGCGGTAGTTTTATTACAAAGCCTGTTATGGTTTCAACAGGCTCTGTTCTGAACAAACTTGAAGCAGAAATGAGCGTACCATCGCAAACTGCAGTCTGCTATTATGTGCGTTCCGGTGAAAATTTTTATGGCTGGACAGAAAACTATCCTGAATGGAAGCCAGTAGAAAGTGGCGAGCTGTTAGAAGGAATTACAGGATTGTATTTTCAGGTAAGGGCAGAATTGCTTCCGGATGGAGACTGTGAGCAGACTCCGGCAATTACTTCAATAGCTCTGGATTTTACGGAACTTCCACAACCGCTGCCACCTTTTGTTGTAAAAGCAGTAGCTGGTAATGGAAGTGTTACTGTTTCATGGAATTATTCTGTAGATGATACAGCAGGTGGCTATTATCTCTATTATGGAACCCGTCCGGGCGAATATCTTGGCCGTATGGCAATAGAGGGTGAATCACCAATAAATGTAGGAAATACAACTTCGTATACAGTTACAGGACTGGAAAACGGAAAAATTTATTACTTTGCAGTTGCGGCCTGGTCTGCTTATGATATGAGGGTTGTAGGAAATCTTTCAAGGGAAGTTTTTGCGCGTCCACTTGCACGTTTAAAATAGAAGAGGGGAAATGATTTTATGGCAAACAGTTTGATTTTGGCAAAGGCTCAAAATGCGGTTACTGCTCATGACTGGACAACAGCAGCTCGCTTATATAAAGAGCTGCTTCGTGGTGATGAGGGGAATGCAGAGTATATTCAGCAGCTGGGTAGTATTTTTGTTCGTGCAGGAAAAGATGAAAAAGCAATTCCTTTTTATGAGCAGTTAATAACATTCAATCCAAATAATACGGATGCAATGGTAAGCCTTGGTGCAATTTTCCGTCGTCTGAAGCGTTATGAGGATTCTGTAAATATTCTTCATAAGGCACAGGATATTTCTTCAGGCAGTGCTGCAATCAATTATAATCTTGGTTTTACTTATAAAGAGATGGGGGATTACGACGATGCAATTGATTCTTTTGAGTCCGTTATCAGTCAGAATCCTAATGATGTTCTTGCGCACAATCACCTTGGTTCAATCTATTTTTCAAAGAAAGAGTATGACAAGGCAATCAGTGCTTATAAAAAAGGTTTGCAGGTAGATCAGAATCATCCGATTCTAAATTACAACCTTGCTCATGTCTATGAAGAAATTCATAATTATCCGGATGCAGTACGAAGTTATGAAATTGCACTTAAGACACGTCCGGGCTGGCTGGATGCAATCAGAGATTTTAGTGAACTGTTAATCAGATGTCAGGAAACAAAGCAAGCTCAGGAACTTGTAGAACAGTCGATAAAATTACATCCGGATGATGTTGAGATGCTTTGTATTCTTGGACGCATTTATTTAAATCAGTTTGATTATGATAATGCTACAAAAACATACAGAAGGGCAGAAAGTCTCAGACAGAATGATATTGGAATTTTAGTTGGTCTTTCAAAATCTCTTGAAAAGGGAATGAATATAGACCAGGCAATGGATAAAATTCTCGATGCAGTAGAAATTGCTCCGGAAGACCTTGATGTCTGCAAGCAGTATGCACACGTACTCCTTTCTGCACAGCGTTATGAAAAAGCACTTGATCTGATTAAAAAGATTGATGAAAAAGCTGGTGGAAAAGATTTACAGATTCTCGACTTATACGGACAGTATTTTGTTTGCCGTGGTGATGAAGAGGCCGCTAATACTTATTTCGAGAAAATAAGAAGACTTAATCATCATTATAAAGATTATATGATTAATGCGGCTTCCCGTTATATTCAGACTGGCGATTACGAAAAAGCAGAAGCAATGGCGGAAAAATTTATTGATACTCGTCCGAAAATGCCGGAAGGTTATAATATGTTAGGTACAATTAACATCCGCCGCGGTCAGTTGAAAAAAGCGAAAGCTGATTTTGAAAAAGGCATTTCGTTAAAGAATCCTAACATTTATGCAGTTAAGGAACTGGAAAAAATATATACGGAGCTTGAATCAAATAAAGAAATTTTCAATGATGAAGAAATGCCTATCTCAGTTGATGCAGATAAGCTGAGTACAGCAGAAGGTGGTAATATTACTGACGAAGCTGAAGTTGAGGAGAAAGAGGATTCTGAAAAGCTGTTAGATACACCTAACTTAAGTGATAACGAAGAAGAATCTCTTTCAGATATTGTTGGACTTGAAGCACAGCCTCCGATTGAACAGGCACTTTTAGGAGAAGACGGAGATTTCTGGGAAGATTTCGATGATGATCCTGATGCACAGAACAAACCTCTTACAGAAGAAGATGATACTTATGATGAGAACTCAGAAGATACAGATTTGCTGTCGATGATGACTCCCGATGCAGCAGATGAAAACGAAAGTCTTGAAAACGTTTTGTCGGAAGATGAAGGCGGATTCAGTTTTTCTGATTTCGAGGATGGTAAAGTTGAAGAGGTTACTGTAGAACCAGAATCAGAAGTACAGCCTGAAAGTTCAAATGAGACTGTTGAAAAGCCTGCAGAAAAAAATTATGAAAATAATGTGGGAAAACCGGCAAGTGTAAGTGTTCCGGAAAGTGGTATTGCACCGGCTGAATCTGTTACTGAACCTGCTTCTGAAGTAGTTGTAGAACCTGAATTGTCAGATGTTGATGCTTCTCAGGTGATGAAGGAATTAAAACAGCAGCAAAAAGAACTGGAATTACAGCAGAGAGAATTTTCTTTACAACAGAAAGAATTTGCAGAAGAATTAAAGCAGGAAAATCAGAAAATGATTGAAGAAACAGTTTCTCGTACTGTGGATCAAAAACTTTCTGAATATGATTTAAGACCAGAATCACAAAAAGAGCCGTTGGAAGATGCCGATTTTGCTGAAGAACTTGCACAGCCAGAAGAATTCATGCCGGCAATTCCGGCAGAAGAATCACATTTTGATTCAGTGGCAGAGAATGAGGAAGGTTCATTCGAAAGTGATGTAGAACTGTATGATGATGATTTTACAGATGTTGGTTTTGGGGACGAATTTGCAGATGAGGAGGTCTCTATGGCAGAGTCGGAAGAAATTCTTGCTGAAGAAGCACAGCTGGATGGAATAGCACCTGATGAATCAGCAGCAATTAGTGAGACTGTAGACGTTAATGAAGATGTGACACCTGGTGAGGTTGGTGTGCCTGATGAGGATGAAGCATTTATGGATGATACTCCATTTGCTGTGGTAGATGAGCTGATTGCTGAGACCGAAAGCGGATCTGTAGTTGAACCTGAAATTGATGCTGAAAGTGAACCGGCTGTGATTGGCGAAGATTTGTTTATGTCGGTTTCTGAATTTGATGAGAATGAAACTGCGGCGGCTGAGGTTGAGAAGCCGGCGGATGTTGCAGAATCTCAAGATGAGACAGAGGATAGTTTTATTACAGCAGATGATATGCTCGATCGAATTGAGAGAATTCTTAATGATGATGATTATGCAAAATCATGCGAAGCAGAACTCGAATTGTTCAAGCGATTGCGTACACTTTCAAACTTCCTGCCGGAACGTGAAAAGAACTCCTTCGACTGTTGCCGAATGCGCATGGTAATTGAATATATCATTTCAAAGATGTCTGGAAAGCCGGGACTTCTCATAACAGCAGAATCCCTTATAAAATCTGGTGTACTTGGAGAGGAATATAATAAACAGCTCGAAGACAGCAGCGATGAAGAATTGAGTAATGATTTAATCTGTCATGTCATAAAAGATATGAAAAAACTCGCGCAGGGACTCGATGACAAGTATCTTTGTACAGCCCTCTGCGTGAGTGCAGACGGAATCCTCGAACAGATTGCTCTCAGAAATCAAAAGAGTGCTATATTCTAATAATTCTAGAGTGAGTGATAACCTCATTGCCGTCTTCGGTGATGAGTACATCATTTTCAAGGCGGGTTCCGCCAATTTCCACATCATAAAGACCAGGCTCACAGGTCAAAATCATTCCAGGTTTAAATACCATTTTTGAATCCTGAGTCATGCTGACTCTAGGTGCTTCATGAATTTCAAGACCAATTGCATGTCCAAGTCCGTGCGGCATTTTTCGTTTTGCAGATGCAAATACAGAATCACATTTTTTTGCGGCATCCAGAATTGGTTTGCCAGGCTTGTAAAGTTTTAAAGCTTCATCATAAGCCTTCTGCACAAGTTCGAGCTGTTTTTCCTGAGCTTCTGTAAGCGGACCTTTTGCAACAGTAAGAGTTGTATCACTTGTATATCCGTTATAGACAACACCAAAGTCCAGAATGGAAAGTCCCTGTGCAGGCCATTCAGCGGCAGTGTATCCGGGAAAAGCGTGAATTGCAAAACTTCTTGAAGGTCCTGCGGCTAAAGTGTCAAAACCGGTACGCTGGCATCCATTTTCGCGCAGCATACGTTCAATCAAAAGAGCAACATCGGATTCTGTCTTGATTTTTCCTTTTCCAATCTGCTTTTCAATTTCATCAATAATGAGGTCGCCCACACGCGCCGCTTCGCGAGTACATTCAATTTCGTATTCATCTTTTTGCATTCTGCATTCCATTACAAAATTGTGTGCCCCATCTTCCTTACAGCGGCAATCGTAATTAGAAAGTGCATCTATAAACTTAAGGTAATCCGGGTAAGTCAAATAAGGTGGAAGTTCCACCTTGCTGTTTTCTCCATGAGTATAGCACACGTTAAGCAGCGCCTTCACTGCATCAATAGCCTTGTTCTTGTAGCGGGTAAATGGGACAAGCTTATCACAATAAGCCTTTTGCTTTGCAAGATTTTCATCCCATGGAATGAGTACAGTATAACCGTCACTAAAAATAATCAGTACGGCATCTGTAGGATGATTTGTAAAATAAGGAACTGCAGGGTCGCGGTGTTCTTCGCTGTCAATAAAAACGCAGGCTCCTGTATCAGAATCGTGCAGGTAAGCAGCAAGCCGGTTGCGGCGTGCGCGGTAGATTTCTTTTAATTCATCATTTGTGTATTCTTTCATGTCGTCCTCGATTAAAACTGATTGCTTCGTCGCTGTGCTCCTCGCAATGACGTCATTGCGAGCTGAAAGCGAAGCAATCTATTTCTTTACCTTCTTCAAAATAACTCTCACAATTTCGTCTCTTGTAATCACAAGTTCCAGTACTCCGATAATCGCAAAAACAATTCCGGAAATTAAAATCGGTGCACCGTAGCAGATAATCTTACTGTAATCTGCAAAATATTCAACAGTGAACTTGTGAACAAAATATGTTGGAACTGCGGCAATTACAGAATAAATGCACATTTTAAGTGCATATAAAATTGTGCCTTTTACAACTCTTCCAACTTCAATAGCCTCCATCTTTTTCATAAAAATAAAGAGTGCAACTGTGTTGAACATACTTGCAAGACTCAGTGCGAGTGCAATTCCGTTTCCGCCCATTGGCTTTGCGAGAATCAAAACAAGCAGAATGTTTGTACCAAAGTTTACAAGGCCGGCAAGAGTAGCAAGTTTTGTTTTTTTCTGTGCATAAAAGGCAGGTGCAATAATTCTGTTCAGGGCAATAAAAAGAAGTCCCGAAATATGAAAGCGGAAAATTCCTAGAGTCATTGCTACCGATTTATCATCAAACTGATTTTTTTTGTATAGAAGGGAAATCAGTTCGTTTCCATTAATAAGCGAATATGCAGTAATTGGGATGGAAATCAAAGTCATAATCTTGATAGCCTGAAGCAGCATGGAATTGAACTGACTCCAGTCCTTGCTGTTTGCAAAACCAGACAAATCCGGAAGAATTACAGTTCCAATTGAAACGGCAAAAATTCCAAGAATCAGTTCCTGCAGGCGGATACTATATTGAAGACTTGAAGCAACACCAAAGCTTACATGTTTTGCAATAAGAGTTGAAACTGTATCGTTAAGCTGATAGGCTGCAATTCCAATAATTGTCGGAGCGAGAAGACCAATAACCTTTCTTGTTCCCGGATTTGTGAAAGCTTTTTTAATAGATGTTAGTCCAGCCTTCCATCCGGTTTTATAAACAAACGGCCATTGGAAAATTGCCTGAACAGAACCTCCGAGAATTGTACCTATTGCCATTGCACGCGCCGGGTTAGAAGTGTGAGGTGCAAGCACGTAGGTTGAAATAACCACAATTCCGTTAAACAAAACCGGTGTAAATCCAGATGGTGCAAAAATTCCGCAGGTGTTTAAAACTCCCTGAAAAAAAGCTGCAATTGAAATAAAAATCAGATAAGGGAACATCATCCTTGTGAGGATTGTTGTTTCACTTTTATCCAGAAGATATTTTTCTAATTGAACGGCATAATCAGCAGCTCCTGCATCCGGCTTATCGCAGAAGAACGGCATGATGAGTGGTGCAATCAAAACTCCAATTACTACAACACAGGTTGTCATAAAGGTAACAAGTGTTAAAGTTGAAGCAAGAAATTCCTGAGTTGTTTTTCTGTTTTCTTCTGAATCGCCTTTTGCAAGATAATCCTTAAAAGTTGGAATGAATGCTGCAGAAATTGCATTTTCTGCAAAGAGACGGCGGAAAAGATTTGGAATCATAAAGGCAACGCTAAAGCTGTCTGCATAGATTCCTGTTCCTAAAAAAGAAGCCTTTGTTATTTCGCGTACTAATCCCATAATTCGCGAAGCAAAGGTCATTAACGTGAGCAAAAGCCCGGAACGTACTATTGATTTAGATTTTTTAGACATACGTTAACTATAAAAAAATTGCGTTTTTTATTCAATTCATTTATAATGAAAGTTACTACAACGTTTGCGAGTGCTTCTATTTTAAAATAATCATTTAAAAATCACCGGAGAAAGTACAAAATCTTTTTTTATGATTATTATGGTCGCTTTTTGTTTTCAATGCGGCAGATGGAGGACTCATTGTGCCTGGCAGAATAAAATTCTTTTCCAGAGTAGGGAAAACGCGAATTATTCCAATCGGCTTAAAGATGCTTCTTATCTTTATATGTCTGATTTTGCTTTCAAATTTCATTACTAATTTTATTTCACTTCAGCTTACCCAGCGTCAGATTATCAATCTGAACAATACCATTATGGTAAGTCAGCTCAAAGAATTGTATACAACTTCTTCAAATCAATATCAGATTTTTTCGTATTCAGGAAATAAATCTGAAAGCATTGAAGCAATGTGTAAGGTTGCTAAAACAGGTTTTGCAAATCCAAACAGTGTTGCTCTTGGAATTACTGCTGACGGTGAAATTCAGTTTTTTGCAGATGCCAATGAACTTGCCCTGGCTCCGGAGTTTAGGGGTTCTGAAACTCTGAAACAAATTAACACCGACAGAAAAAATGGAATAGAAGAAGGTTCAATTTCTTTTGAAAGTCCTTATGGAGAATATTTTGGAGTTTATAAATTTCATGATGACTGGGATTATTATATAATTCGTGCTGAGCTTCGTTCCGACCTTGAAAAATCTAATTACAGAGTTTATGGAATTATCTCTGCCCTGATAATCATACTTACGTTTATTTTTATTACAGTCGGATACATAACAATTCGCCGTGAATTCAGAACCCTGCGTTCAATTACAACAGAACTGCTTCAGATGCAGCAAAAGAAAAAGCTTGAACTTATTGATATCTCAAAAGCACCTAATGATGATGTTACTTATATGGCAGCTTCTTTTAACTCACTGTCTATGCAGGTAAATAATCTTCTTGATACCTTCCAGAAATTTGTTTCAAAGGATATTGTTGCAAAAGCATATGCAGGCCGTGATGTTGGACTTGAAGGAAGTCAGCGTGATCTTGCAATGCTCTTCTCTGATGTTAAGAGTTTTACATACAGAACTGAAACTTTAGGGAATGATATTATTGAGGTTCTTAATGTTCATTACAACCGCGTAATTCACAATGTACATGAAAATTATGGAATTGTTGGTTCTATTATTGGAGATGCAATTCTTGCAATTTATGGAACCCTTGATTCTAAAAAATCAAAAGCCTATAACGCAGTAATTTCTGCCTGGAATATTACCCGTACTACGGCAGATCTCAGACAGGAAATGCTTGCCCGCCGCGCAGAAATAGAAAAAACACGAAAGCTTACAGAATCAGAAGAAAGAGTTTTTCAGGCTGTTATGGTAGATGTTGGTGTAGGTATAGATGGCGGTAAAGTTTTCTATGGAACAATCGGTCGAAACGATTTTGAAGATCCGCGTCAGGCTCATATGACAAACACTGTAATCGGTGACACGGTAAACTCTGCTTCACGTTTGGAAGGACTAACACGTATATATCATATACCGGTCGTTGTTTCTGAATCGATTAAGAATGAGGTGAGTGCAGAAACTGCCCGCTATAAATTCATAGAAATTGATACGGTTCAGGTAAAAGGAAAAACAAAAGGAAAGAAAATCTATTTTCCGTTTGATACAAACGAAATGGATGAAGGCCTGCTGGTTGAATATCAGAAATTTGAAGAAGGCTTGAAGTATTATTACGACGGTGACTGGAAGTCTGCCAGAAAAATATTTAAGGGCCTTGAACTTGATGTTACTCAGGTATTCCTTGAGCGTATGGGAACAAAAGGTGCACCTGAAGGTTGGAGTGGAATATGGGCAATGACGACAAAATAAAGGCAGCTGATATGACAGACGAAGAAAAATCAAATCAGATTCATAAAGAAGTAATGCTGTTCTTAGGTGATGAGCTTGAACGAATTCATCATGGTACATCTGATCAGAGTTATAATATTGAAGAAGAATATGCAAAATCAAAAAAGAACCACTCGCCATTTTCTGCGCTGATGTTAATAGGCTGTTTCCTTCTTGTCTTTGGAATTGCATTTTTTATGACAAGAATCATTACTTCGAATAATCAGGAAATTACTGTAAGCCTTGAAGAGTTTGATGATCTTAATCTTAAGAACCTTTTGAATACAGTAACAGCAGCCCAGAATAATTATGAAAATGCGGTAAAAAAACGTGCAGCCATTGAAGGCGATATGGCAGTTAAATTAAAAGCCGCAGAAGATGCACATACAAACGATGTTTTTGTTATTGATTCGATGAACCTTCGTTCAAAAAAAATATATAACCAGCGCATCTCAGAGGTAGAAGAAAAATACAGTGCCGCTGTTGCTGCGATTCATGAAGAGTATGATGCTCAGCTTATTCAGGCAGAGCGTGAAGTAGAAGAATATAAAAAACAGCTTGCAGAATTTGATGCAGCAAAAATTGAATCTGCCAAGGAAAAAGAAAAAGCACTGGATAGTGAACGCAAGGTAAAAGAACTTGAGCAGAAGAAAATTAAAGACCAGTATGAAGCGCGTATTTCTGAACTCAATAAAAAACTTGCAGATACTCAGAAACGAAGTTCTGAAGATATTCGTGCTGCAGTTGGTTCAGTTTCGTCACAGTATCAGTCGGAAATTGATAAACTTGATCCTGTGTTAAATGATAAGGCTGCAAAAGATATCATAAAAAATGCCGGCACAATGAATGCAGAAGATTTTAGTGGAGAGGCTTCCATAAATAAACATGGTATTAATTCATCAAAAGTTTCTTCTGCAATGAATGCTTATCAGAATGTTTTTGACCAGTACAACTATCTTGATAAAACTGTTTCTTCAATTCCGCAAAAGAATTCCATCCCGTCTTATGTAGCGGCTTCACATAAACTTGTAAATACAATGGGCGAAACTTTTGTGAATACGACAGTTTCTTTTTATAACGAGACGGTTGAACTTAATGGAAAAATTACAGAACTGAATGGAAAGGTTAATTCTCTTAATGAAAAACTTACTGAACAGAGAAATCAAATGGAGGCAGAACTAACTTCTCAGAAAACTTTCTATGAGGAAACTCTGGAAAACATTATGACTGTTGCAAAAACGAATGCAATAATTATGTCAGCAACAGATTATGATGATATTATGATTTATGTTTCAGGCAAGGCTCGTTATCTGATAGGCGAGGAAGGTGCAGATGCTGAAATTAAAGTTGAGAAGTTCTCTTTCAAAGGAAAAATCTTCCGTGCAGAAAATGATGGCTTTAGATTTGAAGTTGCAGAAGATAAAAATGGCAATAGGCCGGAAATTCCTTTTGATATTCTGATTTGCGGTACACCTGTGAAAATTTTAAGTAAATAATTGAAAAATCAAGTAATTGAAGACTTCTGCCGATAATAGAAGTTATGGAAGAGTATAACTTTGGTGTAGAGCTTCAGGTAGCTCTAAGCAAAAAACAAGAATGGTACAATTCAGAGAGTCTCCAGCAGCTTCTTGACCAGTATCGCTTAATGCATACCTGTGTCAGAAATTTGTATGAGTGTTTCGTAAAAAAATCTTTGATACAGCCGGATCCTTATCGTCTGGATAAAAAGATTTCTGATATTGTAGTACCAGAAACTACACCTTTTTCCGAGAGTGAAATTTCAAATGTTTTTGGTGCCCGCTTTTCTGATTACGAAACCATGCTTGATTTTATCTGTACATACTTCCGTTTTTCTACAGAGAATCTTACCATTCAGAAAGTAAAACAGCTTATTGATTTGAATAAAGCTTTTGACTGGGAAGATCTTTCAATGAATTCTACTAAAATGAATACCCGTGCTCTTGCTATGACAATTAACAGTGCAAAAAATAATGCTCCGAATGTTGTGCAGAGTATGATAAATGATAGTGTTTCAAAGTGTTCCCAGGCTTCTGTCGTTATTACCAAAATGCTGAATGAGCTCGGATTGTTTTTGCGTGAACTTTTTAAGGGTGGTCTTAGAAAAGACTTGTTTGAACATCCGGATTTTGATAAGGCAAAAGCTGCTGAGTCGGCAGAAGGTGAACTTTCAGAAATCAAAAAACTTTATACAAAAGTAACAGGTAAAAAAACAATATTTATCGATTTGATTAATGAAATTGTTGAAGAGGATCACGGACCAGACAAAGAGCGCAAACAGGCCGCAGTACTTGAACGCCTTGCAATTAAGGACATTGAAAAGGTAGAAAAGAAAAAGGCTGTTGGACCAGATACAAAAGAGATGCTTATGCAGACTATTGTTGCTCTTGGTGCAATGGCTCCGACACTTACTCAACTGCATTCAAAATTAGGTGAAAACTTTACTCTCTTATATCAGAAGAAAAATACGTTATTTAACAAACTGCTTGCTGCCTTGAGAAAAGCTTTTCATATTGCAGAAAAAGAACGTATTTGTAATCTGCCGATAAAAGATGTAAAAACCGGAATGGAAAGAATTCAGAAAATTAATGTAAATGAATTTTTGTCAGATCTTTCCCGCAAGGAACGCGTCTTTAATGGAATTGGAATGAAGGGTATTGAATATCAGAAAATCAATGCTTCAAATGAAGATGCAATTCTGGCTTTTGCTAATAAACAGATTTCTGAAATACAGTCAATCTTTGTAATTATAAATGCACTGGATGCTTATTTCAAAAATGAAGTTGATACAGAATTTAAGGTAAAAGTAAAAGGTATGCAGATTGAATTGTCTGCCTTGCGTAATTCCATAATAAATGCTAATAAGAAACGCGGCGAATATGCTTCATTTAAAGAAGAGCACGCCCAGATGCAGAGATTAGGACTTACAGAGAATGGTTAAAATAGCAGATAATATCAGAAAAATTTCCGCAGTATTATTATGTGCGGCTTGTATTTTTTTACCTTTATCAGCTCAGGAATTTGGAGAGAATCCTGAAGGTGAGCATGAACTGACTCCAGAAGAATTATTAGAAATGGAAAATGCTCAGAATGAGGAATCAGAACGAAACCAGATTTTGCCTCAGGAACTGCAGCAGAATTTTATAATTGTTGAACTTGTGCGTCCTCATGAACTGAATCCGCAGATTACAAATTATTCAAGTGACTCTCAAATTCTGAATGGACTTTATGAAGGCTTGTTTACTACAAGTCCAATTACCCTGGAACCGCAGTTTGCAATTGCAAAAGCTTTTAAGATTTCACGGGATAAAAAACGCTGGACAATTACCTTACGGGATGATGCATATTTCAGTAATGGTGAGAAAATTACAGCAGGTGCAGTACGTGACTGCTGGCTTAGAATGCTTGCAAACCCGGCATCGCCTTATTCCTCGCTGCTGGATATTGTCCGTGGCGCCGAAAATTTCCGCATGGGTCGCTGCGATTTCAACGAAGTTGGTATTTATGCAACTTCCGAAAATGTTCTTTCAATATATCTGAACACACCGGCTAACTATCTTCCAAAAATTCTTTGTCACACAGCATTTTCAATAACACACAGCAATCCGCAGGTTTATAGTGGCCCATATGAACTTGAACTAACTACCGATCGTAAGTATATTCTGAAAAAGAATCCGTATTACTGGGATAATAAAAATGTAATTCTTGAACGCATTACTTTTGTTCAGTCTGAAAATGCAGAAGATAATACCTTTCATTATAACACAGGTGCTGTGGACTGGGTTTGTGCGAGTGTGAATCAGTTGAATATTCTGGACAAAGCCGCAATACAGGTTAATCCGGAATTCGGAACAGGCTTCTTCTATTTCAGAATGAGTTCCAAAAAGCCTGACGGTATTCGTGCTGCAAAAGATTTGCACAATTCCCTTTGGGATTATCCGGAATTCAGAAATGTAATTGTGGAAGCATTCCCATGGGAAATAATTCATAAAAAATATCTTATTCCTGCAACAACACTTGTATATCCGCTTTCAGGATATCCACAGATAGACGGTTTTGATTATACAGATGAAATTGAAGCTTCTCTAAAAATGAAGGATGCGCGGGAAAAATATGGCATTCCAGCAGAAACAATAATTCCGCTTGTCATGCAGGTCTTTGAAAATGAGTTTACAGAGGAGGAAGTTGCGGCAATCAAAAATGCTCTTGAGCCGCTTGGTGTTGAACTTAAAATGAGGACATATCCTTCAAGTATGTATTATTCTACAATTGCTTCTTCTGATGCAGACGTGATTTTTACATCATGGCTTGGAGACTTTGCAGATCCGCTAGCCTTCCTTGAACTTTTCCGTGGCGGTTCTACAATGAATGATTCCGGCTGGAAAAATGAGTATTTTGATAAACTTCTCGAGCAGGCAGCAGTTGCCGCAACAGAAGAAGAAAGAATGAACCTTTTAGGAAAAGCAGAAAATATTCTTCTTGATGAGGCAATGATTCTTCCGCTTTATAGAACTGTAACTTCAAGTGTAATAGATCTTTCGGAAGTTGGCGGCTGGTATACAAATGCTTTTGATGTGCATCCTCTTAAGTACTTGTACAAAAAACGTCCAAAGTTCAAATCAAATAATATTGTAATGAAATAAAAAAAACGGGCTGCAGTCCGTTTTTTATTCTATTTGTTCACGCATTTTATAATCTTTATCTTCATCAATCATCTGCAGCATGATTTTAGCGTATTGCGGGTCAAACTGAGTTCCCATTCCTTTTTCAATTTCACGTCTG
>JAEEGL016725042.1_pt1 | contig 14376 bp, 10 predicted proteins | sample 9134231 | NCBI WGS metagenome assembly JAEEGL01 (sample SAMN16246548, study PRJNA631951) | gut metagenome | biome: gut microbiome; feature: rumen; material: fiber-attached | host: Bos | place: Iran: Karaj | collected 2018-10
GAGCCACACAAAGAACCACAATGAGTGCCACTAACCAGTCTTGCCACGAACCTATCATAACATCATACCTATCTGATAAACTACTGCCGACACTAGCCAAGCCACGCAAGTTGTAGAGATGGCAGCAAATGACGCCCACTTCCAACTACCTGTTTCATTCTTGATGGCCACAATGGTGGCTATGCAGGGGAAATAAAGCAATACAAAAAGCAGATAGCAATAGCCTGCCAAGGGCGTAATACCATCGTCGATCATCTGCTGGCGCAATCGGGTGTATTTTTCACCATCGCTGCTGAAAGACTCATCATCAGCAAACGAATCGTCATCAGAATAGATAACGCCCAAGGTAGAGGCTACAATTTCCTTGGCACCTACACCTGCAATGAGAGAAACATCAAGTTTCCAATTGAAGCCCTGTGGCTTGAACACAGGCTCGATAGCCTTGCCTAAGCGTCCTATATAAGACTGTTCCTGCTGTTGCTGGGTAGTAAGGGTATCCTCGTGTGGGAAATATTGCAAAGCCCAAACAATGATGGATGCAACAAGGATGATGCCTCCCATTTTCTTAAGGTACTCCTTGCCTTTGTCCCACGTATGACGACCGATAGCCTGAGCAGTAGGCATACGATATGGAGGCAATTCCATGACAAAAGGCGTGTCTTCGCCTTTAATGACCAGACGCGAAAAGATGTTGCTTACTACCACTGCTACTAGGATACCAACGGCATAGAGCGAAATCATCGCCAAAGAACGGTATTGCAAAGAAAAGAAAGTGCCTGTAATCATGATATATATGGGCAGACGAGCAGAACATGAAATAAACGGCAATATCATCATAGTGATGATGCGCGAGCGACGGCTTTCGATGGTGCGTGTAGCCATTACAGCCGGAACATTGCAGCCAAAGCCCATAATGAGGGGGATGAACGATTTGCCATGCAAGCCCATCTTGTGCATGAGCTTATCCATAATAAAAGCGGCACGGGCCATATAGCCAGAGTCTTCCATTAGAGAAATAAAGAAATAGAGTATCAATATCTGGGGCAGGAACACGATAACCGAACCCACACCACCTATCACACCGTCAACCAACAGTGAACGCAGAGAACCCTCTGCCATGGCACTACCCACCAGGTCTCCCAGCCACGCAACTCCAGCTTCAATCCAATCCATAGGATACTGACCAAGTTCGAAAGTTACCTCAAACATAAGGAACAACAATAGGAAAAATATGGGGAAGCCCAACCACTTGTTAGACAAAATACTGTCGATGAGGTGAGTCATCTTATAGGTGTCCGTCACCTTACCTTCTGCAAAGCCTGCCTCAGACAAGGCACCATGAATAAAGCCATATTTAGCATCCATGATGGCTGTTTCTGCATCCTGCTGGGTATCCTGTTCTATTTGGGCTGAAGCCTGCTGGATAGCATCCTTTATGGCATCGGCATTTGGAAGGCCGGCAATAATCTGCTCGACCGACTTATCGTGCTCCAGCAACTTGATTGCCAAATAGCGGGTAGAATAGAGTTGTCGCAGATGTTTATCTTCTTTAAGAGGAACCTGTACTGTGTTGATGCCACGCTCAATATATTGTCCGTGGTTGACGTGGATATGACGGTAGTAGTTTTTCAACGGACGCTTGCCTTCGGCAAAATCCTCGATATGATGCTGGGGAGATTTGGTAGCATACTTATCGTGCCACTCTTTGATTTCATTCGCTATCTCAGGGTCAATATTGCCTTTCTCATCAATAAAGTCGGCACCTTCATACATATTAATGATAATGTGGAAAAGCAAATCTACATTTAAGCCCGTCTTAAAAGAAGTAGGTATCATCGGTACACCAAATAGCGAGCTCAAAGTCTCGATATCCACCTGGTCGCCACGACGTTCAAATTCGTCATACATATTTAGGGCGCACACCATGCGCAGGTTCATGTCCACCAATTGAGTGGTGAGATAGAGGTTGCGTTCTAGGTTGCTGGCATCTATGATATTGATAACGATGTCTGGGCGTTTATCGAATAAGTGCCTGCGGACATAGAGCTCTTCTGGACTATAGCACGACAACGAATAGGTGCCAGGCAGGTCGGTGAGGTTGAACTCATACCCTTCGAATGTGGCATGTGCCTCAGTAGCATCTACTGTTACTCCAGCATAATTACCCACCCTGCCGTGTGCTCCACTAGCAAAGTTGAAAAGGGAGGTCTTGCCACAATTAGGATTTCCAATGAGTGCCACATTGATGATGCGACGCTTCTGCCTAGCCAATTGAAGTTTATAGTCTGTAAATTGCAAATTTCCTGAAAGAGGACCATCTAGTCCAAGTGTGTCATTCTGCAGTTCACGTTCTGCCTCAGTTTCAGAAATGATTTCTATCAGTTCGGCCTCATCGTGCCTAAGTGACACCTCATAGCCCATCAGTTTATATTTTACTGGGTCTTGTAGAGGAGCATTGAGTAATACCTCCACCTCCTTACCCTTAATGAAACCCATCTCAATCACACGCTTACGGAATCCACCGTGTCCTAACACCTTGACGATAATTCCCTTCTCTCCTGTTTTCAGATCCGATAATTTCATGCTTTACTTTTTAGTAGTGCAAAGATAACATTTTATCGTGCAATACCCAAACTATTTAGAACGGATTTAAAGAGTAACCACCATAATACCTATTATTAGGTATATCAAAACAAACAAAGGCAGATGATTTATTTGCCGACAAATAAGTAAAATTTGTGAGAAATAATATAACTTTGTCACGCAGATATGTTGATACGCAAGGTCAGACAGTTTATCAAAAGTCAGGATTTGTTGCGCAAGGGCGACAAGACGCTGGTGGCACTGAGCGGTGGAGCCGACTCGGTAGCATTATTGCGTGTATTACTACACTTGGGCTATCCTTGCGAAGCTGCCCATTGCAATTTTGACCTACGCGGTGAAGAGTCCAACCGCGATGAGGCGTTTGTCAGAGCACTTTGTAAAGAGCTGCATGTGCCTTTGCACATACAGCATTTCAATACACAAGAATATGCCGAAGAAAAACGCATCTCGATTGAAATGGCAGCACGTGATCTTAGATACAATTGGTTTGAACTGTTACTGCGACAAACGGACTGTCTACGTGTAGCCGTTGCCCACCATCAGGACGACAGCGTAGAAACTTTCCTGCTGAACCTCATTAGAGGAACGGGCATCAAAGGCTTACAGGGCATACGCCCTCAGAACGGCTACATCGTTCGTCCGTTATTATGTGTGAGCCGTAATGAGATCATCAACTATTTGCGACATCTAGGGCAAACCTATGTAACCGACAGTACCAACCTGCAAACTGACTATACCCGCAATAAGATACGCCTCGAACTGCTTCCTTTGTTAGAACGCATAAACCCATCTATAAGGCAGAGTTTATTACAGACGGCTAGCCACTTGAATGATGTGTTCCAAATATATAATAAGTGCATTATCGAGGGAATGGAAAGGGTGAGAGATGAGCAAGGAATCAACATCTATCAACTAATGCAAGAGCCTTCACCGCAATGCCTACTTTACGAGGCTGTGGCACCTTTGGGGTTTAATTCCACGCAAATTTACGATATGATGGAAACGTTACATGGACAGCCGGGCAAGTTGTTCGAATCAAAAGAATGGCGTATCGTAAAAGATCGCAGTCATCTGCTGATAGAAAAAGTAAAAAAAACTACTCCTCCACTCTTGGAGTATGAGGAACATCCTTATTCGTCCCACTTCGTCATTCCCAAAGATAAGGATACTGCTTGCTTCGATGCAGACAAGTTGAATGGAGAACTGAATATACGCCTGTGGCAAGCAGGAGATTGGTTCATTCCTTTTGGCATGAAAGGTAAGAAACTGGTAAGCGATTTCCTGACTGGCCAAAAAAAAAGCATCAGTGAAAAAGCTTATCAGTATGTGCTTTGCTGTGGCAAAGAAATTGTTTGGGTGATTGGCGAACGCATTGACAACCGCTTCAGAGTGGATCATGAAACAAAAAGAGTGTTGGTCATTAGAAAAAAGGCTTAAACAATTGTAGCTATTCAAAAAATAATTGCTACCTTTGCACCGTTGAATTAAAAGAGATCCTTTCTTCAACGTTTTTCCCTTAAAACACATTATTATTTTCCATGTATAATATCGTTCAATTAAACGAAAAGTCTTTAACAGACTTACAAGCCATAGCTAATGAGCTGGGCATTTCTAAACCAGAATCCTTGAGTAAGGAGGATTTAGTATATAGGATTCTTGATGAGCAAGCTATCTCTAATGCCAATAGAATTGTTGCAAAAGACAAACAAAAAGAAGAGAAAACCAAACGTAAACGCGTGACAGTAACCAACGGTAAATTAAATAAAGTATTCTCTGCCAATAAGGAAGGTACTATCTCTCGTGAAGAGCAACCTATTTCCGTTGTACAAGAAAAAAAGGTAAGTGAAAAAAAGGCTGAACAACCAGCCAAGGTTGAAGCTGAAAAAGCAGTAGAGGAACCCGTAGAGAAACCTGCAAAAGTACAAACAAAGGCAAGTAAACCAGCAAAGAAACAAACAGTAACAGGACTTAAGCCAACCTCTGATGACCAACAAGTTGAGGTTCCAGCAATAGTAGTTTCCGCTGATTCTACAGAGGGTACGCAAACTAAGCGTAAGGGACGTTCTCGCAAAGCACCGGATGTAGAAAAAGTACTGGAACGTCTACAGCAGAAAAACGCTGCCAAGATGGAAGCTGAGAAAGTGGCAGAACAAGAAACAAATATGTCAAAGAGAGTGCAACCTCTTGCACAAGAGATTACGCAAGATGCAAAGACAACTGTTGATACATTTATACCTATCGAAGAACTGCCAAACGACAATCAAGAGATCCCTACTGAACTAATAGGTAAGTTCAATGCGTCAAAGGCTGACAATGCTCCTGTCAGGTCTCAGAACAATAAATCTTACCAACAGGCCCCACAAGTTCAGCAAAACAATGAAAACCAAGAAAAACGTCAGCCTCTGTATGACTTCGAAGACATACTGCAAGGATGGGGTGTGTTGGAAATCATGCAAGATGGATATGGTTTTCTGCGTTCTTCAGACTACAACTACCTTTCTTCTCCCGATGATATCTATGTATCTCAGTCACAAATTAAGCTTTTTGGTTTGAAGACTGGCGATGTGGTGGAAGGTGTAATTCGTCCACCTAAGGAAGGTGAAAAATATTTCCCATTGGTGAAGGTAAACAAGATTAACGGTTTGGCTCCTGAACTGGTACGCGACCGTGTTCCTTTCGAACACCTTACTCCCCTCTTCCCCGAAGAGAAATTTACGCTATGCAAGGGCGATGGACATGACAGCATCGATGCACGCATCGTCGATCTCTATACTCCTATTGGCAAAGGTCAGCGAGCGTTGATTGTGGCACAACCAAAGACAGGTAAGACCACTTTGATGAAGGACATTGCCAACGCTATTGCAGCGAACCATCCTGAAGTATATATGATGGTACTACTCATTGACGAGCGCCCTGAAGAAGTGACCGATATGGCTCGCACCGTTAATGCTGAGGTAATTTCATCTACTTTCGACGAACCAGCCGAACGTCACGTAAAGATTGCCAATATTGTGTTGGAAAAGGCAAAGCGTTTGGTGGAATGCGGTCATGATGTAGTCATCTTCCTCGACTCTATCACCCGCCTGGCTCGTGCTTACAATACTGTTGCGCCAGCATCAGGCAAAGTACTCTCAGGTGGTGTGGACGCTAACGCCCTGCACAAGCCAAAGAGCTTTTTCGGTGCAGCCCGAAACATTGAAGGAGGTGGTTCACTGACCATTCTGGCAACAGCCCTCACTGAGACAGGCTCTAAGATGGACGATGTGATATTTGAGGAATTCAAGGGTACGGGCAACATGGAGTTGCAGTTAGACCGCACGCTGAGCAACAAGCGTATCTTCCCAGCTATAAATGTTATCCTGTCAAGTACACGTCGTGATGACCTGCTGCAAGACCAACTCACTCGTGACCGCATGTGGGTGGCTCGCCGTTTCATGGCCGACATGACACCACAAGAGGCTATCGAGAAGGTCAAGGGCCTGATGGAACATACACGTAACAACCAGGAATACCTGATGAGCATGAATTCATAATAATTATATTACAATGTTTGAAAGTTTAAGTGACAGACTCGAAAGGTCGTTTAAGATATTGAAGGGTGAAGGCAAGATTACCGAGATCAATGTTGCCGAAACCCTCAAGGATGTACGCAAGGCGTTGCTTGACGCCGATGTGAACTACAAAGTAGCGAAGACATTTACTGACACCGTAAAGCAGAAGGCTCTGGGACAGAACGTGCTTACCGCTGTGAAGCCCAGTCAATTAATGGTGAAGATTGTGCACGATGAACTGGCCAACCTGATGGGTGGTGAAACAGCTGAATTGAACCTCACCCAAAAGCCATCGATCATTCTGATGTCTGGTTTGCAAGGTTCTGGTAAAACTACCTTTTCTGGCAAGTTGGCCCGTATGCTTAAAACTAAAAAGAACCGTCGTCCACTACTGGTTGCATGCGACGTTTACCGTCCTGCTGCTATCGAACAATTACGTGTTTTGGCTGAACAGATTGGTGTACCGATGTATTCTGAACCTGACAGCAAAGATCCCGTGAGTATTGCCCAGCACGCCATCGCTGAAGCCAAGGCCAAAAGCTACGACCCTGTGATTGTAGATACTGCAGGTCGCTTAGCTGTTGACGAGGAGATGATGAATGAGATTGCAGCTATCAAGGAGGGCATCCACCCTGATGAAATCCTTTTCGTGGTGGATTCAATGACTGGTCAGGATGCCGTGAACACCGCTAAGGAATTCAATGACCGCCTAGACTTCACGGGTGTAGTACTTACCAAACTCGATGGTGACACTCGTGGTGGTGCAGCTTTGTCTATCCGCACGGTTGTGAATAAGCCTATCAAGTTTGTGGGTACAGGCGAGAAGCTCGAGGCTATCGACCAATTCCACCCCGAGCGTATGGCCGACCGTATTCTTGGTATGGGTGATATTGTTTCTTTGGTTGAGCGTGCACAGGAACAATACGATGAGGAAGAGGCCAAGCGTCTGCAGAAGAAAATCCAAAAGAACCAGTTTGACTTCAACGATTTCTTAGGTCAGATAGCCCAAATCAAGAAGATGGGTAATCTTAAGGACCTGGCAGCCATGATACCTGGTGTGGGCAAAGCCATTAAGGATATCGACATTGACGATAATGCCTTCAAGAGCATTGAAGCCATTATCCACTCTATGACTCCGCAGGAGCGCACACATCCAGAAGTACTGAACACCTCTCGCCGTCAACGAATTGCGAAAGGCAGTGGAACTGACATACAGGAGGTGAATCGCCTCATAAAACAATTCGATCAGATGCGCAAGATGATGAAGACCGTTACCAGCGGTAAGATTCCTCAAATGGCGCAGATGATGAGAGGTGGCGGAGGTAGAAGGCCATTTTAAAGATGTAACAACATATTTCCCCATTCTATAGGGAGAATCGAGGGACAATCATATAAACACATTATTTATGACATTAATTGACGGGAAAGCAGTATCAGCACAAATCAAGCAAGAAATTGCAGCCGAGGTAGAACAAATTGTTGCTGCAGGTGGCAAACGACCTCATTTGGCTGCTATCTTAGTGGGCCATGATGGTGGTAGTGAGACCTATGTAGCCAACAAGGTAAAGGCCTGTGAGGCATGTGGGTTCAAATCAACCCTGATCCGTTATGAGGCAGATATCACCGAGACGGAACTAATTGCCAAGGTGAAGGAATTAAACCAAGATGTCGATGTGGATGGCTTCATCGTTCAACTGCCTTTGCCAAAACACATCTCTGAACAGAAAGTTATTGAGACTATTGACTACCGCAAGGATGTGGATGGTTTCCACCCTATCAACGTTGGACGCCTGGCAATCGGACTACCTTGCTATGTTTCTGCCACCCCTAACGGCATTATCGAACTGTTGCGACGCTACAATATAGAGACTTCTGGGAAGAAATGCGTGGTACTGGGCAGAAGCAACATCGTGGGCAAGCCTATGGCGGCGTTGATGATGCAGAAAGCTACCCCAGGCGATGCAACCGTAACTGTATGCCACAGCCACAGCCACGACTTGAAGAAAGAATGTCTAGAAGCAGACATCATTATTGCTGCTATTGGTAAGCCCAACTTCGTAACAGCCGACATGGTGAAGGAAGGCGCTGTAGTCATTGATGTTGGTACCACCCGAGTGCCTGATGCCACCAAGAAGAGCGGTTTCCGCCTCAATGGGGATGTACAGTTCGATGAAGTGGCACCCAAATGTTCGTTCATCACCCCAGTACCTGGTGGCGTTGGACCTATGACCATTGTGTCATTGATGAAAAACACCTTACTTGCAGGCAAGAAAGCAATATATCAATAAAAAAACAGGGCAAAACCTTTGTTAATTCAAAGTTTTACCCTATCTTTGCAACCGCATTCTAAAAGAATGCATATATGGTGCCCGTAGTTCAGTCGGTTAGAGCGTCAGATTGTGGTTCTGAATGTCGTGGGTTCGAGTCCCACCTGGCACCCACATAGCAAGATTGCTAGTTTAGCAATCTTGCTTTTTATTTATTATATTCTATAAAAATATGAGCAAAAAAAAACACGATACCAAAGAAAAAAGAGAAATTATAACGCATAAAGAAAGCACCCAGATAAAGGGCGCTCTCTTTAGTTAGAAGTAGCATGTCGCAGTGTGGAATTGAATATTGTTAAAGTGTAGTGAATGTTCAATTATTCCACGAAAAATAAATCATTAAAATTTCCTAATGTTCAGATAGAAAATGTATTATAAAGTGTACTTATTACACTATAGCAATACAAATGTAAGAAATAATTGCCTATATTACCAAATATAGCACCTTTAAAAAAAGTTAATTATATAACGGATAACGTTTATTAAATAATAGATTGAGGGAATAATATGTGAAATGATTTATAGAAAGGATAAGATAAGTAAACGTTTTTAACAATTAAGAGACAATATTATGGCAACACAAAAAAGTTAAAACCAGAAGCACACTGATAGCCTTCATCATATAGTTTTTGCAGTTTTTCTACATTTCTCTCCATACGGCCAACTTCTATAGGGTTAACTGGACGTATCACCACTGCCTTACCTTGACGTTCTAGTTCTTCCAGCTGGTCGAGTTGGCGATTATACATCTGCCCCCTTGCGCGAATTGCCTCTCTCAAGAGCGGATATTGCCTGTAGAAAAAACCTGGGATATAGGGTTTGTTTTCGCTTTTTCGATAACCTGCATTTCGAGTGAGTACCACCACCACTTTTTCATACCCTTGTGAGAAAGCACGTTCAAAAGGGATGGAGTCGGCTATGCCGCCATCGAGCATCGGACGCCCATCTACATAGGCAATGGGACAGCCGAAAGGCAGACTGCACGATGCTTTGACTATATCGATGATACGTTTCTCATCATGCTTCTCCTCCCAATACTCAGCCTTTCCTGTCAGGCAATCGGTAGTGACACTTTCAAACCGGCAAGGATTTGCTGCATAGACATCGTATCTATAAGGTATGATGCGTTCTGGAAAATCTTGGAACATCAGCTTGTAATCCATGATATTACGCTGGGTAAACAAGTACTTCAACCCGATATAATGGTACTTGTCAAGCAAATCGATGTTGGCAACCTTGGCACGGCCTCGCTGATGAGACATGTAAGAAAGGCCGTTACTTGCTCCTGCGCTAACGCCAACAGTATAGGGGAAATAGATGTTGCGGTCCATAAAATAGTCGAGCACACCGCAAGTAAACACTCCACGCATGCCGCCACCCTCCAAAACGAGAGCCGTCTTATCATCTATCTTAACAACCTGTGACATCTTTTTATATTTTCCACGCAAAGATAACGAAAAATTAAAAAATATCAGTAACTTTGTCGCAATTCAAACTAATTTAACAAACAAGTATGATGAAAAAGTCAATATTATTAGCTGCCCTGGGCTTAATGAGTCTGAGCGTTGCAGCACAGGATGCCCCTAAGGACGAAGAGGGTTTCAAGTTTACGGTAGTAAAGGAAATTCCTATCACAAGCGTCAAGAACCAGAGCCGCGCCGGTACTTGCTGGTGCTATTCAGGTATGGCTTTTCTGGAGTCAGAGTTACTGAAAGCTGGTAAGGGCACTTATGATTTCAGCGAAATGTTTATCGTGAAGAACACTTATATGGATCGTGCAGACTATGCTGTTCGTACTCATGGCGACGTGAGCTTCTCACAGGGTGGTTCATTCTATGACGTACTCTACGGCATGGAGCATTTCGGACTGGTGCCTGATGAAGTGATGCCTGCAGGTAAGATGTATGGCGACACCATCAGCAATCACTCTGAGTTGAGTGCCATTGCTGACGCAGCAGTAGCTGCTATCGCCAAAGGACGCTTGCGCAGCTTGCAGCACGACAAGGACAACAATCTGTTGTGGAAGAAGGCTATAAAGGCTATTCATGACGTATATCTGGGTCCAGACCCAACTACCTTTACTTATAAAGGTGCAACCTATACCCCGAAATCATTCTTTGAGAGTACAGGCTTGAAGGCCAGCGACTATATCTCTCTGACCTCATATACTCACCATCCATTCTATGAGCCATTTGTACTGGAGATTCAAGACAACTGGCGTTGGGCACAGAGCTACAACCTGCCTATCGACGAACTGATGGAAGTATTTGACAATGCCATCAACAACGGCTACACAGTATTGTGGGGTTCTGACGTAAGTGAAGAAGGTTTCAACCGCCAGGGTATTGGTGTAGTTCCTGATATTGAGAAGGTGGTAGAGCTGAGTGGCAGTGATATGGCTCATTGGCTGAAGCTGCCTGCAACACAGCGTGACGTAACATCAAAGCCAAGTCCACAGAAGTGGGTTACTCAGGCTGAACGTCAGTTGGCATATGACAACTATGAGACTACCGACGACCATGGCATGCTGATCTATGGTACTGCTAAGGACCAGAACGGCACCGATTATTATATGGTGAAGAACTCATGGGGCGACAGTGGCAAGTATCATGGTTTGTGGTATGTATCAAAGGCTTTTGCCCGCTACAAGACCATGAACATTGTGGTGAACAAGAAGGCTGTGCCTAAGAGCATCTTGGATAAGCTGGGTGTGAAATAAGTCTAATCGCCAATATGTGGCAGGATTGCCACGACATTTAAGTAAAGTGGAGTAGCTTCATGCAACTCCACTTTTTTCATATTTTATATGGTATAATCAAAGATTTTGAGTACCTTTGCAGCCTAATTTGGCTTGATCCTGATTGAAAACAACTTAAATAAAACAATATGAGTTTGAAAATCGTAGTATTGGCAAAACAAGTACCCGACACCCGTAATGTGGGGAAAGATGCCATGAAAGCCGACGGAACCATTAACCGTGCGGCATTGCCTGCCATCTTCAACCCAGAAGATTTGAACGCTCTGGAGCAGGCTCTCAGACTGAAAGACGCTTTTCCTGGCTCTACCGTCACTTTGCTGACAATGGGCCCTGGACGTGCAGCTGAGATTATTCGTGAAGGACTATTTCGTGGCGCCGATGGCGGCTATCTGTTAACCGACCGTGCTTTCGCCGGCGCAGACACATTGGCAACTTCTTATGCTATCGCAACAGCCATCCGCAAGATTGGCGAGTATGACATCATCTTGGGCGGCCGTCAGGCCATCGATGGTGACACAGCTCAGGTAGGACCACAGGTAGCTGAGAAACTGGGTTTGCCACAAGTTACATACGCTGAGGAAATCATCAGCTTGGACGAAGCAAAACGCAAGGTGACTATCCGCCGCCACATTGATGGTGGTGTAGAAACTGTAGAGGCTCCCCTGCCTTTGGTAGTAACCGTCAACGGCAGTGCCGCTCCTTGCCGTCCTCGCAACGCCAAACTGGTGGAGAAATACAAACGTGCCCTGGGTGCGCAAGAGAAAGCTGAATTCACCAAGAATGGCGGCACATTGCCATACGCAGAGCTCTATGAGCAGCGCCCATACCTGAATCTGACGGAATGGACAGCTGCTGACGTAAATGCTGATTTCGAGCAGTGTGGTTTGAGCGGTTCACCTACTAAGGTTAAGACCGTGCAGAACATTGTGTTCCAAGCAAAGGAGTGCCAGACACTCTCTAGCAGCGACAGCGATGTAGAAGGTTTGATAAAAGAATTGTTGGACAAGAAGATAATCGGCTAAAGAAATGAGTAACAATGTATTTGTATATTGTGAGATTGAAGGCACAACCGTAGCCGAAGTATCTCAGGAGCTGCTGACCAAAGGTCGTAAGCTCGCCAATCAACTGAATGTTGAGTTGCATGCCATCGTTGCCGGCACAGGCATCCGTGGCAAGATAGAGGATCAGATTCTGCCTTATGGCGTTGATAAACTGTTTGTATTTGACGCCCCAGGCTTGTTCCCCTATACCTCAGTACCTCATACTGACATCTTAGTAAACTTGTTCAAGGAGCAGCAGCCACAGATTGCCCTGATGGGTGCTACCGTTATCGGCCGTGACTTGGGACCTCGTGTATCCTCTTCACTGACCAGCGGCTTGACAGCCGACTGTACACAGTTGGAGATTGGTGACCACACCGATGCCAAAACTGGCACTGAGTATAAGAACTTGCTGTATCAGATTCGTCCTGCATTCGGTGGCAACATCGTGGCTACCATCGTAAACCCCGATCATCGCCCTCAGATGGCAACCGTACGTTCGGGCGTGATGCAGAAAGCCATCTATGATGGTGCTTGCAAGAAAGAGGTGGTATATCCTGAGGTGAGCAAATATGTAAGCCCTGAGGCTTTTGTAGTGAAGGTGCTCGACCATCATGTAGAGGCTGCAAAGCATAACCTGAAGGGTGCCAAGATTGTGGTAGCCGGTGGTTATGGCATGGGCAGCAAGGAAGGCTTCGACATGCTGTTTGAACTGGCTAAGGTATTGCATGGTGAAGTAGGTGCCAGCCGTGCTGCTGTGGATGCAGGTTTCTGCGACCACGATCGCCAAATTGGTCAGACTGGTGTGACCGTTCATCCAAAGGTATATATCGCCTGCGGCATTAGCGGACAGATCCAGCACATTGCCGGCATGCAGGATTCTGACATCATCATCTCCATCAACAACGACCCTGATGCGCCTATCAACAAGATTGCCGACTACGTGATTACAGGCACAGTGGAAGAAGTGGTTCCTAAGTTGATAAAGTATTACAAGCAAAATTCGAAGTAAATATGGCAAATTATTATAGTGACTATCCAGAACTGAAGTTCCATCTTACCCATCCGCTGATGGAACGCATCGTTGAACTGAAGGAACGTGGTTATGCCGACAAGGATCAGTTTGACGAGGCGCCTGTTGACTACAACGACGCTATAGACAACTACGACCGTGTGCTGGAGATTGCAGGCGACATTGCTGCCAACGTGATTGAGCCTAACAGCGAAAGCGTAGATATTGAAGGTCCTCATTTGGTAGATGGACGCATGGTATATGCTGAGAAGACTAAGGAGAATCTGGCTGCCACCATCAAGGCTGGTCTGAACGGTGTTCCTATGCCTCGCCGCTATGGTGGTTTGAATTTCCCTACCGTGCCCTACTCTATGGCTTCAGAAATCATCTCTGCTGCCGATGCAGGTTTCCAGAATATCTGGTCGTTGCAGGATTGTATCGAAACCCTGTATGAGTTTGGTACTGAGGAGCAGCGTCAGAAATATATCCCTCGCGTATGCCAAGGTGAGACCATGTCTATGGACTTGACAGAGCCAGATGCAGGTTCCGACTTGCAGCGTGTAATGCTGAAAGCCACCTATAGCGAAGAAGAAGGTTGCTGGTTGCTGAATGGTGTAAAACGATTCATCACCAATGGCGACTCTGACATTCACTTGGTACTGGCTCGCTCTGAGGAAGGTACTCGCGACGGTCGTGGCTTGTCAATGTTCATCTACGACAAGCGTCAGGGCGGCGTGACAGTACGTCACATCGAGCATAAGCTGGGTATTCATGGTTCTCCAACATGTGAGCTGGTATATAAGAATGCCAAGGCTGAGCTTTGCGGAGACCGCAAGTTAGGTTTGATCAAATATGTGATGAGTTTGATGAATGGCGCCCGTTTGGGTATCGCTGCGCAGAGCACTGGTGTTAGCCAGGCTGCCTACAACGAGGCTTTGGCATACGCCAAGGACCGCAAGCAGTTCGACAAGGCCATCATCGAATTTCCTGCTGTATATGAGATGCTGGCTCGCATGAAAGCTAAGCTGGACGCAGGTCGCAGCATCCTTTACATGACCTCTCGCTATGTGGATATCTATAAGGC
>JAEEGL016866486.1_pt1 | contig 14376 bp, 1 predicted proteins | sample 9134231 | NCBI WGS metagenome assembly JAEEGL01 (sample SAMN16246548, study PRJNA631951) | gut metagenome | biome: gut microbiome; feature: rumen; material: fiber-attached | host: Bos | place: Iran: Karaj | collected 2018-10
CAAGGGCGACATGACCTGTCCGGCAGGCCTGCTGTTGGAGATTGACCCGGAAGTGCCTGCCGATGTGACTGGTTACGCAGCGCAACAAGCCATCAAGAACAAGCTTATCATCGACAACGTTTATGGCGGCTGCCGTATGGCTAATGTCAGACCGACGGTGAACGGCGTGTACACCCCCTGCAAGAACCTGACGCTGGCAAACTATCCTGACGTGGGCATCACCAAGGACTACAGCTTCCCCCCCGAACTGTCGGCCCGTGTACTGGTCAGGGGCGGCGACGTGCGTAACGTCTTCGGCGGCAACGACGTGACGGGTACGGTGTATGGCGGCAATGCCGTCGGTATCTACACCAGCATCCGCGGCAACGTCTACGGTGGCGGCAACGGAGCCTACGCTTATTCGGATTTGGAAACCATGAAGGATGACGACACTTACAGCGACTTCTACTACGGTGACTTCATGAGTACTAATGGCTACAACACGTCTTACGACGCGTTGAACGCTTTCCGTCCCAACGCCGAGCAGGTGTCTATCCGCTTAGCGAGCACCAGTGCCGATCATCCCACCATCATCAAAGGCTCCGTCTTCGTCGGCGGCAACTGTGCTACAATCGAGACCAAGAAGCCCAATGCGATGGTAGAACTGAAGATTGGCTCTCACGTCATTGCCGACAAGGTGTTTTTAGGGAACAACGGCGAGGACATGATTACCCCAGAGACACTCGCACTATATGCCAACGAATCCTTTTCCTTTAGCAGTCTTTCCTTGACCGACCCCTCCGTGTTCAGCAGTTATATGGACGGTGTGGCCATGAGTCTGAAGCCACAGGTAGTGTTCGACAACATAACGAAAGGCGACCCCGCTACGTACATAGACTACTCCACACAGATAGGTTCCTTCTACGGCGGCGGCAACAGAGGTAGTATGACCTACGAGGGCGTCAACACCCTCAACCTCGACAAGATGGTCATCGTCTTCGACAAGCTTGTTGGCGGCAGTAACAATGCCAATGTTGAGGAAGGCACCAACAATGCTGCCTACGAAGGCGGTCTCACCGGCAGTCCCGACGCTACGACGGGCAACAAGTTGGTGATGAACCTCTCTGGCCTGAGGCTGATGCCTAAGCGATGGAAAGTACAGAGAAACACAGAGGACTACAGCCTCAAGCTGACAGACGAGCATGGTGACTATACCTATATACCTGATGCCAACGGCAATAGTCAGTTAGAGTGGAACGTCATCAGTGCTGAGACCCGCAAGGAAATCAATCCTGACGATTACACAGCTGAGAAGTACTACATGGACCGTCGCCTCGTTGGCGCCAACGTTTATGGTGGCTGCTGCGAGAGCGGCTATGTCAACGGCAACGTTGTCATCAATATCGATGGTACCATCATCGACCGCGATGGCGAGTACGGCGTGTTCGCCACGGCCACGCCCAACGGCAACTGCGACCCGGATATATTGTACGACCGTTCGGAGGAGGAGGGCTACACCATCAGCGAACAACGCTCCGGCGTCATTCTCGACGAGCAGGGCATGGACGTGCTTGGTGCGGCGCTCACCGTCTACGGCGGTGGCAAGGGTAAGGGCACCGAGATTTGGGGCAGGAGTACGGTGAACATCAACCACGGCTACTGCTTCCAGGTGTTCGGCGGCAGTGAGAGTGGCGTCATTGGCAAGCCTACCGGTACTACAGAAGACCTCGACGGCACCTACAACGCCACGACAGGCACTTACGCTTTCAACGGTAAGCAGTACAAATACGACCCCACCTACAGCACCTACGTCAACCTCAAGGGCATTGACCCAGGTAAACCTCGCTCCCCCGGGGATAACAGTGACATCCCCGACTTGGAATTCATCTACGGCGGCAGCTTTGAGGGTCCGATTATCGGCAACACCGAAGTCCACTTGGACAACGGACGCCTTTTCAACCTCTTTGCAGGCTCGTGTAATGCCGACATCTTGGGTCATACCGAGACCTACGTAGGCCTGAACGGCTTCCCCTACCTGCGCGACCATATCTACGGCGGTAACGACCTGGGGGGCACGATTCTGGGCGTGGGCAATTTCACTCATAGTGTGCGTGAAAGTTCCTTCGACATGGTACACGCTGCCGACGTCGAAAATGGCACTGGCACCAGCACCCATGACGGCGTCAAGGATGTGCTGCAAGCCAATAGTTACGTGGAGTATCGCAAGGGCCGCACGAGGAGCATCTTTGGCGGCTGCTTCGGCGACTACGACTACAAGGTGGAGTTCCCTGCTGAGAATGGCTACAGCATCCCCCGGATGCACAACGCCTTTGTCAACATCCGTCCCGACAAGTACAATGGTAACCAAATCGATAAGGTGTTCGGTGCCGGTGAAGGTGCCCCGGGCATGCGTGTTGGCGACAAGTCGCAGGATCGCAGCTACGTGCTCATTGACATTGACGATGACCAGGATAACTTTGCCAGCACCGAGGTCTTCGGCTCCGGCAGTTACAACGGCCTGGGAATGCGCTATGCTCCCACCAAAACCTTTGAACCCAACTTCGGCGAACAAGCCACGGCTGTCATCGACCTGCTGCATGGAAATATCAACACGGTATACGGCGGCAGCTACAACGAGGGTATCACCCGCCGCACACTGGTCAACGTGCCGGCACAGTCCACCATCAAGCTCCAGAACATCTTCGGCGGTGCCTACGGCACACAGATTCTGCCGCCCTGCGACGTGTATGAGTCGAACGTGAACTACCTGAACACCAGCGAGCAGGCACGTGTGATAGGTGCCATCTATGGCGGTAACAACAGCGAGCGGCGCACGCTCTACACCCATGTCAACATCTCGTCGCCCGTATGGCAGGACAAGGACAATGGCTACACGGCCACCGTTTATGGTGCCGGACGCGGTATCGACACTTGGTCGGAATATACCGAGGTAAACCTTAACAGCGGTGCCCGCGTCTATAAAGTATTTGGCGGCGGCGAGATGGGCCATGTACTCAATGCCAAGAGTGTGCAGAAGTACATGCAGCTATACTCCGGCAGTCCATCGCCACAGATTGGAAGTCAGGATCCCAAGTGGAACGACGATTCAAAATGGAATCTGGACGCTGATGGTAACAGAACAGGTTTAAAGGACGGTCAGCTTGCTGACTGGACTGCCGACTGGGAGGACGCATGGACGCTCGGCGAGGGCGAGAACACTTACTTCACGCCCAATAGTGGCTACACCAACTATGTCAACAACTCCCATACCAATGAAAGCAGAGTGACAGCCAGACGCGAACTGGACGACAAGACAGCAGGCCAATTAGCCGGGGCAAAGAAATACAACACCCACGTCATTATCCGTGAGGGTGCTACCGTTGACAGCTATGCCTACGGCGGCGGCTTCGGAAATAAATCCAGTGAGCGCACCGGCGACGTCTATGGTACCACCTATGTCGCCCTGCTCGGCGGCACCGTCAGCAAGGACATCTACGCCGGTGGACAGGCCGGTGGTCTGGACAACCTCTTCGGCGCCGAGGACTTCACGGCCACTGCCAATGCTTACATCCAGGGCGGCATGGTGCGCAATGTCTACGGCGGCGGCTACGAGGGCCATGTGGGTTACCATGTCGGCGACATCACTGCCGACTTCTCCGGCGACCGCCCGGCCGAATCTTACGTGGTCATCGGCAAGGCGGGCACCAACACCTTCGCCGGCGGCGCACCGGCCATCCAGCGCAATGCCTACGGCGGTGGCGAGGGCGGCTCGGTATACGGCACCTCCAAGGTCACCCTCAACAACGGCTACATCGGCTACCGCTATGAGAACACGGGCTCTGCCAGCAGTCCCAAGTATGAGTATGTGCCTGAACTGGACGACCAGAAGCCGGGCGACCTCGACCAGTCAGGCAACGTCTTCGGCGGCGGCTACGTCATCAACAGCTACGTGGACAACACCACCATCAACCTGTATGGCGGCACCGTCCGAGGCAGTGTCTACGGCGGCGGCGAGGTGGGTCCCATCGGACGCGGCACCATGAGAGCCGGCACCTACACCGACAGCTTTAAGAACGGTGATGCCTATATCTTCAAGGCCGGCAAGACACAGATCAACATGTTCGACGGCCACGTGCTGCGTAACATCTTCGGCGGTGGCCGAGGCCACGACAACTGGGGCGGCGACGGCACGAAGTTCATGGATCCAGACCTGGTGGCCACCCTCGACATGAAGCCCAAGGGCTACGTCTTCGGACAAACCGAGGTGAATATCTACGGCGGCGAGGTGGGCACCGACGAGGGCATGCTGCTGGGCTACGGCAACGTCTTCGGCGGCGGCGACGAAGGGTCGGTCTACAGCGCAACTGGCGTGAAGTCAGGAAAGAGATATGACGGTGATAAAGAAGGCTACTATTACAAGGATGACAATTACACCGAGGACTGCAAGGTGCTGGTGGAACCGCACTGCTATTCATCGGCCCCCATGACCATCGGCGGTTATGAATACAAGGCAGGCGACTACGTTCCCACCTCGGCCCTGAACACACTGAAAAACAAGACTGCTGGAGCGGCCTATTGGGACAATCTCGATGCCGACGGCATCATCATCCACAATGCCGTCTTTGCCGGCGGTAACATCGCTGCGGGCAGCACGTCGGTCAACGCCAACGAGACCACCGTCTTCGGCAATGCCACAGCCAGCATCCACGATGTCTATAACCGCGACCTCATCACCATTGGCACAGGCCACACTGGTGGTCTCTACGGCGATGGCAACCTGACCTTCGTCGACGGCTATCGCGAGCTGAACATCACCAACTACGGCACAGACTACTACCACATAGACCGGGAACTGAGCTACGACGACTACACGAATCTGGCCGTGCGCGAACAGGCGTACTACGAACTGAAATACAAGTGCCTTGTAGCTTGTTCCGACATCGAGGGGACGAGCTACTCTGTCAACGCAGAGCTGCCGCTGGACGAACTGCTGGCTCTGTTCCTAAAGGAAGACGGCAAGTCTCTGATGTCGGGCACTGATAGCATCATCGTCACCGTAGCAGGCAAGAAGGTGCCCAACGAGAAAATATGGAAAGCCAACGGTGTGGTGACCAACTACGCCGGACGCATCATGAACACCATCCAGCGTGCCGACTTCTGCGGCGTCTTCGGCAGCCGCATGGTGATGAAGGGTGCCCGCGACCGCGTGCCCGAAGAGGTGGACTACACCAACTACACCATCAACCGCGTCCGTGAGGTTTCGCTCAACAAGGTGAACTCCCCGGCTGGCGACACGGATGACACCAACAAACTGCACGGCAACTATTTCGGCATCTACAACACCGTGAACTTCCTCGGCGCCCTGACCAGCGACGTAGACTTCCAATCCGTGCGCACCACCAAGTCCGGAGACGATGCCATGGCAGCCGATGGCACAAAGACCTTCTACCAATGGAAGTCGCAAAACATCGGCAACAAGACGCGCAACAACGGCTCCTGCCACAACCAGCTGGCACTGGCATCGGGTGTCTCGCTGGAGCTGACCACCGAGAAGAGCACAGGTAAGACTCTCAACGAGAAAGACTGGGGACTCATCACCGGTGTGGTGGAGTTGGACCTCATCAACGTGCAGCCCGGTATCGGCGGCGGTTTCGTCTATGCCAAGAACCAGCATGGCGAGCCCGATAAGCTGCGTAACACCAATACCACACTGACGGCTTTGAACAATGGCGCCGTCACGCAGTGGGACTATGAATATGCCATATCCGATGCCAACAGAAAGGAATGGCAGACCTCTGGCAACTTCGTACACTCCTCACAGACCATCCTCGACGACTGTTACAACGTCAGCTACAAGTACCTGTCAACGGACGGCGTACCCGCCCACTACTGGTACATCGCAGGCTCTGTCTATGTCTACGACCAGTACATTTCGGCGTACACAGGCTCGTCCAATGCTTTCAGTCAGACGGCAGAACTGCCCATCACCATCTCTGCCGCAGCAAATGGCAAGATGACGCTGATGGACGTGCGCCCCAGCCTCTACGCCTACTACTCTTCTTATACCGGCGACACGCAGAATGTCAAACTGGACAACGACCAGAAGATGGTCATCGGCGACGTGACTTACCAGCTGAACGACCCCATCAACTACTGGGACTGGAACAAGCTCTCAACGGCAGAGAAGAGACGCTTCGTGGCCGAAACCTACGTGCTAAAGGACAGCTGCAAGATTGGCAACGACTTCTATCCTGCTGGCTACGTCATGCTGCCTAATGAGTACACCACGCTTACCGCCAATGCTACCGATGTGGACCTGACACCGACCGACGATGATGACAACACAGTCCCGGCCGTACTGAAAGCTACCGTCGATGCCGACGGCAATTCCGTTGTGGTGAAAGACAATAACGGCAATAACGTGTACGTCGCTGTCGCCGATGCCTTCCGCTCATCGAACAACATGAGCCACAACACTGGTTACCTGCTCACCTACGACGTCACCAACCCCGCCGTCTGGGGGCAGTGGTACACGAAGATTGAGAGTAACACAGGCGAAAAACAGCAGAATGATGCAAGTGGCTATGAGGATGCTCCCACCTATCGGCTGAAGAGCACCGTCACAGACGGCAAGGTCCTCGGTCAGCGCGAGTATTCCCTCAACGAAATTATCCCGCAGAAAGTTTATCAGGACTATCAGGCTATCACAAACAAGCCTTCGGAAAACCAGGCCACTTTCGTACCGGCATACATCGTGACCAAAGAGTACACAGGCACCGACAAGCACTACTATCCCGGCGCTGCCGTGTCAGCAGCCATCAGCGGCTACACCGCACCGGCCTACGTCTGCACTAGCACCATCAAGCTCTCTGACACGGAATACATCTATGTTAACGAGCTGATGTCGGAGGCTGATAAGAATGACCTGAAGACGAAGTACACATCGCTGGCAACCGACATTGACAAGCTGATTGTGCCCGCCTACTACTGCACCGTGGCAGGACTCTACGGCGGCAACTACTATGTGGCTGGCAATAATTATCGCGCTTTAGAGGCTTGGAGTGCCATGTCGGAGGCCGACCGAGCGTATTTCGAGTTCAACTACGACGCCCTCGACCTGCTCATTGACCCGACTTACGGCAAGCGGTCTGACGGCACACAACAGCCGCAGGGCCAGAAGTACCAGTACGACTCGACAGCTGCTACGCTGGCAGGGGCACAGGCTAATGCCGCCCACTACTCACTCCCGACGCCCATCGACTACACGGCTACGTATCACGGCACTACCGATGCAACTGCACACAATGGCGTCACACTGACAAATGCCACTGAATACAGCCGGACAGACTACGAGAAACTGCCCAACGAACAGCGCCATTATGCGGCCATCAACGTCACCGAGGCAGGCAACTACTACGTAGTCAATACCGACTTCGTCCATGTAGAAACACCCTACGCCGTTGGTACTACCCTCAGTAGCGAAGCCTACGGAAGTCTGACTACTGAAGAGAAAGAGTCGTATATCACCACGCTCACCTTCACGTCCGACCAAGTAAAAACGGACGCTTCAGGCAAAACGATACCATATTATTATTGCCGCGAGGAATACAAGATTGGTGAAAATACTGAGGGTGTCGAACCGACTCCGCTCACTATTACTGGTGCCACCAGTGGTGGCATAGAGACAAGAGACCAGGCCAAGTGGGTCAAGGTAGGTACTATTATTGCCGGCAGTAGCAGCGGTAATGATTTTGGCTACGAAAGCCTGAAGAACTACCAGAAGAACTTCACCATCCACGGCAAGTCGCCGATGGAGACGAGCACGCTCTACGTGAGCCGCAACTCCGACATCGACGATCTACGGAAGGAGAAAGTCATCACTGTCATTTACAAGTACGACTACGAGGAGAGCGATGCCGACGGCATGCACATCACGCCCGTAAGCGAGCGCCATGTGGTGAACATCCATATCAAGTTCGAGAGCGGCGTGCCCACCGTACCCGACATCCAGGAGCCCGACATCGTGCTCCCCGGCACGTCGGTCATCATGCCCACACCGCTGCCCACGCCCGGAGCCTACGAGATTACTGGTGGTGGATGGGAACTCTACGAGAAGCCCAGCGATGCCGAGAGCCACACCAACGGTGTGCCCTTCACGCCATCGCAAACACCGCTCTACTGGTATCAGGACGAGTTCTATCTGGCATACTACGCCAAGACCATGCTCGGTAAGACCTACTCCAACCACGTACCCGTACACGTGGCCAACTACCATGACCTGGCCGACGTGATGGCCGACAGGAACAAGGAGCACCACATGTACATCGACAAGCCCACCGTGAAGCGCGATTCGAAGATCTACATCAACGACTACACCGAAAGCGGTGAGAACGGCCTCGACCTGCTGAAGAACCTCTTCGACCTGAGCCTGCAGCCGTCTGTGGCTACCAGTGGGCCTACAGAGGGTCATGCGCTGCTCAACAGCCACGTGCAAGCTGCCAACAACCTCGATTTCTTCCTCCGCACGGATATTGACCATGGTCCTACCCCCGACCCAGCTCATGAGGGTCAAACCATCGCTCATCCTTGGACTCCCATCGCCTCTGGAGAAAACGACCTCTGCTTCCAAGGTACCCTCCACGGCGACGGCCACACCATCAGCGGCCTCGCGCCAGCCGATGGGACCACCGGCTCGCTCTTCGGCAAACTCTGCGGCTCGGTCTATAACCTCGGCGTGACGGGTTCGTTCACCGGCGGCGGTGTCGTCGACACCGGCGACGGCTACGTAGAAAGCTGCTGGGTGAAGACCAGTGCGACCAGCGGTATCCCCAATGGCACCAAGGCTGTCTTCGGCGACCCAACTGCTACCAGTGGCCAGCAGGTCGTCAACTGCTACTACCCCGAGAGCAACAGTGGCTACACCGGGGGCAATGCCATCCAAATGCCCGACCGCGCTTTCTACAATGGTGAATTGACCTACGACCTGAACAACTTCTACCTCTACAAGCGCTACAGCGATAAGATGGTTGCAGCTGGCAACGACAAGGTGAGATACCGCTACTTCACCGTCGACACCGACAACAAGCCAGTGTTACAGGAAGGCTACAAATATTACGATAGCCATCCCGAACTCTGCTCGTCGGGCTACATTGACAATAAGCATATTGGTCTGGCCTACGTCGAAGACCGCTTCGAAGACGGCGACTTCCGCTATGCTGCCGGTGAAATCCCCACTACTGAGGACGAGCGCTTCCACTTGGAGACCGTCACGGGAACAAACGGACAGCCCACTACGGAGCCGCACTTCTACCCCATCTGGCCCGACGATTACATCTTCTTCGGCCAAAAGCTGACCTACGGCTACTCTGCCACGCAGGCTCACCAGGAGGTGCCGACAGCCATCGCACGCGAAGGTGGCCGTTTGTCGCAGGGAGACAATGCCAACCGTGTGTACCGCGCGCCGGCCTACTTCCGTTCGAAAGCCATGGACATGGCCTACTTCAACCCCGATGCCTACTTTGCCCAGAAGTCGGCCGACGGCACCCACGAGGCCTACCCCGGCATGACCGCCATCGACTTTGCAGGACACAATGGCAACAATGAGGTGAATGGCACCTACGCATTAGCAACGATGAGTGGCAACACATTCTACCCGCCCCTGCTCGACGACGACGGGCTGCTGAACATCCACAACGTCGACGAGACCCGCAACCTGCTGGCCTACGCCCCCGCCGCCACGGCTACCGACGGCTATGCCAACGAGAAGACCTACAACGTGCTCAGCGCCTACTTCACCGAGCCGGCCTACAATACGCACTACGATAACACCGACGGCTACCGCCTCGTTACCAACGCCACGGCGGAGGACGTCAACGGCCATCTGGTGCAGAGTAGCCTCACGGCCACTAACGACCATCTGCTCGTTGACCATCATGACTTCAATGCGCCCATAGCCTATAGCTTCGGCGGTACTTACCGCATGTGGTACCAGCGTATACCTGAGGCCAGCGAGTTTGTCGACCGCACCAAGGGCTGGCAGGGCATCAGCCTGCCGTTCTCCGCCGAACTGGTGACCACCCACCAAAAGGGTGAGATTACCCACTTCTACGACGGCAGCGAGTCGAGCAAGAACGGTACTGGCAAGAAGATAGGCCACGAATACTGGCTGCGCAAGTTCACGGGTGTCGCCGGGACTACGGGCGACGTCGTTACGGCCAACTTCACCTACCCCACCTTGTCAGACGGCTCCGCCCTCAAGAACAAACGCGGTAACGATGCCGTGACCAACACCTTCCTCTGGGACTACTACTACAAAGAGTACAACCGTAAGGACCTGAACGCCGACGACTATCAGGATTATTACAGCAGCGCACGCAATTACGACAACTATCCGTTGGTGACGGCTGCCAAGCCGTATATCCTCGGTCTGCCCGGTCCTACCTACTACGAGTTCGACCTCAGCGGCATGTTCATACCGCAGAACACCTACGGCGAGATAGACAAGTTAGACAAGCAGATTGTCACCTTCGCCTCAGCTACGGGTGCCAGCATCGGCGTGAGCGACGACGAACTGAAGGGTGTGACGCAAGGCGACTACACCTTCGTACCGAGCTACCTGAACGAGTCGTTCGCGGCAGGCACGGCCAACACCTACACACTCAACGCCGCCGGCGACAGCTATGTCGTCATCCCGGCAGCTTCGGCAACTAAAGTCAGTGCCTTCCGGCCCTACTTTAAGAAGGTCAGCAGCTCCCGCGAGGTAACACGCAGCATCGTGTTCTCTAATAATGGGGACAATCTGCCTCATGAGACCTATGAGGTACAAGACCCAGGTTCACTGAGTATCCTCGCCGCCAAGCACAAGATCATCGTCACCTCGACGCTGAAGTACACTACCGACGTGCGCATCGTGAACACTGCCGGACAGGTGCTCGACAAGTTCGCCATCAAGTCGGGCGAGACCATCGAGACACGCATCAACAATGCCGGTGTCTACATCGTCCAGGACGAGGAGGGTAAGTACATCAAGAAACTTGCAGTAGAATAAGCCAAGTGAGGCAATAATAAAGGAACAAAAATCTCCACAAATCGCACAAAAATAACGGTATCAAGGTTATTCGTGTCTGATTTGTGGAGATTTTTGTTCGATTCCTATCAGCGCAACATAAAAAGAGGGCGCCCCCGCGCCCCCTTTTCTTATAACACGCTGTATTGTTGGTTGTTAGAGGGGGCTATATTGGCGAAAAAGTGCGCACCTACCCTGCCCCCAGTGTGCCCCCCAATAATTCATCTATTCAGAGCTCGCAATCAGCTTCAGGTAATACCCGCGGATGCCTTTGGTCTTGAAGCGCTGCCAGCGCAGCTTCTTGATGGCATTGCCGAGGTTGACCAGGTTGGGCACGTCGGCTGCCTTCAGGTGCTTACCGAGTTCCTGCTGGATGTCGGTAGCCGTCCAGAAGAACTCCTTCTTGTGCAGCTTGACAGGTTCAAAGAGCTGCGTGAGCACCTGCTCGGGTGCCGACTCCTGTTGATACTCGTGGTTATGCTGCTGAATCTCGCGTTCGTCATCGTCGGTGAACCAGTAGATGCAGTTGGGGTCGTCCAGCTCGGTCACCGCCTGCGCGTACATCTGCTTGTAGGGTATCTGTCCGCTCATGTCAACCTTGCCCGTCACCTCGATGCAGAGGTAGCGGCGGGTGCCGTCGCCCGAGGGCAGCGGCGTCAGGTCGTTGGTAGTGGCGATGAACGAGCAGAGGCGCGGGGTCATCGTGTACTGCTCGCTGCGCATACGGCGCACCTGCACGTCCTTCTCGGTGAGCAGCCGCTTGATTTTCGCCTGTTCGCGGGGTGTCTTCGAGTCATACTCGTCGATGTTGACCAGCCACATGCGGCCCAGCACACGCTCCACCTGTTCGGCATTGTTCATTTTGATGTCCTTCATGTAGTATTCGCGCATCGACGGCGGCAGGATGTGGTTGCAGAACTGCGTCTTCAGGTAGCCCTGTTCGCCGATGAGCAGCGGCACCATCGAATTGCCGTAATCGGGATTGATGTCGAGGGCCTGCGCCACCATCGCCAGGAACCAACGGTGGAAATACTTCGGCCAGTCCTTGTAGTCGGTCTTCAGCCGACGGGCGAAGTCCTCGATGTAGTTGGCGTTGCCGTCCCACTTGCCGCAGCCGGCCAGGAACTCGTGGATGGGGTTGTAGTCAGTAACGTGCGCCGACTCGACGTAGGTACGAATGTCGTTTATCCAACTCTCGCCACCCTCTTTCATCTCCTCGACAACGATTGACTTCAGCTCGCGCTCCGTCAATGGGCGCCACTGCTTGAATCGCAGGTCATTGGAGCGAAACTCCGTCGTCTGCTTCACGGTGTTGAAACGTAGCTCATAGCGCCGCGAGAGGAAGTCCTCTATCGAGCGCATGATGCGCTCCTTCTCGTTCATCTGCGACAGGGGCTTGCCATTGTAAGTTTTCTTGTAGGCATTACGGAATACTTTGCGCACCAGATTGACACCGAGGGGCTTGAAACGGGCACACCACAACGTGCGCACCACGCAGCCTTCCTCCTGCAGGCAGGCCTTGTGACAGTAGTCGGCCAGCGTCTGCAGGCACTGCTCGGTCTGGTCGCCGCAATCGTCGATGGCTTTCGACAGACAGGTATGGAACTCCAATTCTATGCGGTGGCGCGCTTCATCGTCAGGAAACCACACGACCGTACCCTCATCGTCGGCCTTCGTACCCTCATAGACCGTCAGCGGATTGCGGGCCTCACGCACCACAGGCATCGGCTGCGCCTCGGGGTTGTAGTAGAGCTGCGGATCATAGCTCAGGCGGCAGCCGCGGGTCAGTTTCTGCTCCTCCACCAGCAGGTCGCACATCGCTAATGTGGTGTAGAGCCGGGCCGCATTCTCATGGGCGTCGCGCAGGAAAGCGAGGTATTCGTTGACGTCCGCCAGTTTCTTCTTCGGGCAGTCGCAGCGCACGATGACCTTCAGCGTGACGCCGCTCACGCCGGCAAAGGCCAGCAGCGTATAAGGTATATGGCTGACGCGCCGCCGCAGCTCGCTGATCTGCTGAGTGCCCTGCGGACAGGGTATGTTCAGCATCAGCAGCCCCGTCAGCGCCAAGGGTTTGTTAAGGCTACGGCTGCCGAAGATGGTGCTGAACATCAGGTAGGGCAGCCGGTTGGCATCGTTCAGCATGTAGCGCGGTGCCCCCTGCTGCATGGCTAATCGCGACTGCAGGGCGATGGCTGCTACACGGTCGGCCACTTCCTTGGTCTTCGGTGAGCGCATCCGCTCAACGATGGCATCCATCTCTACTGACATCGGGGATCCGAACTCCCCTAACGTTGTCTTAATCTTCGTAATCTTCATAGTTTCCAATATATGTCGCAAAGTTACGAATAATTTCGGGAGAATGGTGCTGTAGCTACGTTAAAAATCGTTAGAGGGTAGCAGTTACTGGGAGAAAGGACGGACGTAAGCCGTTCTCTGGGTAGGGTTAACGACCTTGCGCCTATACCCAAAATACTTTACGCCTATACGCAAAATACTTTGCGCCAATACCCAAAATCAATCACTGATTTTTCAAGGGGGGCACATTGGGGGCAGGGTTAGGGAACACTTTTAGGGTTATATAGCCCCCCCCCCATAAATATATTGATAATAAGAAAGTTATAGAAAAAGGGGGCACGGAGGCACAGTTTTATTAAGTAAAAAGTGAAAGGTGGAAAGTGAGAGGGAGAAGTGGGAAGTGAGAGGGATAAAGTGAGAGGGAAAAATGTACTTTTGGGGGTCATTTTTGCTGTAAAAGAACTCAAATTTTACAAGAAAACGGGGAAAACATGCATTTTTGTACAAAAAAATTTGGAGGTTTCATCAGAATTTCTTACTTTTGCCCCCATATTATATAATATGAACGTAAGAACATAGAGATATGGGACAAGATATGAAAGTTAACAATAAGTTTACAGGCATTTATCCATACGTTAAGAAACTCCTTTTCCTGATGGTGCTGTTAAGCGTCGGAGCCACCAACGCATTAGGTGTTACTATTACCTACCATATCATCAATTTAGGCAAGTTGGACAACGATGGTAACATCACGAACGTCCGAACTGAGGCTTTGAAATTTACCAGTACAGAGACGGCCTTGGGCGTACCAGCCCAATATAAGAGTCCATTGGCTAAGAACTGGACATACTATAAGGCCAGCGAGGTAACATACGACAGTAGCACAAAAGTTTGCATCTTCAACTCTGGTCCAACCCTCTCTGAAGACGACGAAATTGCCGATGATGCTGATATCTATGTGACATACGAGCTTGATGCTACTGCCTTGAGTGGCTTCATTGTGCCTGACGGCGGTACATGTTATATCAAGTTCGGTA
>JAEEGL010500920.1_pt1 | contig 14375 bp, 12 predicted proteins | sample 9134231 | NCBI WGS metagenome assembly JAEEGL01 (sample SAMN16246548, study PRJNA631951) | gut metagenome | biome: gut microbiome; feature: rumen; material: fiber-attached | host: Bos | place: Iran: Karaj | collected 2018-10
CCATACTATATAAGCAATACGTTCAGCTTCTGCGCCGATTCCAAGGGAATCGTGCGCTTCGGAACAAACTTTAGTTTGTTCCGATTCAGTCAGCTTTGCTGACTGAATAATTTCCGCTCCCGCGCCGATTCCAAAGGAATCGTGCGCTTCGGAACAAACTTCAGTTTGTTCCGATTCAGTCAGCTTTGCTGACTGAATAATTTCACACGCCGATTTACCCGCAAAGGCTTTCAAAGGCTTCCCCGATGACCCGGTCAACAAGCTCCTCATCCACATCCGGTGAGCCGAAAGCTTTGCCCAAAAAGCCTCCCTTTCCCAACAGGATAAGGTATTCTATGTTGCCCTCCGGCCCCTTTATCGGCGAAAATGACAGGCCTTTTATGTCAAAATGGTTTTCACTGCAGCAGGAAAGCACCGAGAATATCACCTCTTTATGAACGAGCCTGTCCCTCACAACACCCTTTCTTCCGACCTTCTCCCTGCCCGCCTCAAACTGGGGCTTTATAAGACATACCATTTCGGCCCCCTCCTTAAGAAGAGGAAAAGCCGCCGGAAGGATCTTTGAAAGGGATATAAAAGAAACGTCACAGGAAGCAAAATCGATGGGTTCGGGGATGGCATCCCCCGTGATATACCGGAAATTCGTTCGTTCCATACAGATGACCCTCTCATCTGTCCGCAGACGGTAATCGAGCTGTCCATGGCCCACATCTATGGAATATACCCTCTTCGCCCCGTTCTGAAGCATCACGTCCGTAAACCCTCCGGTGGATGCGCCGATATCCATGCATACCAGTCCCGAAAGCATGAGAGAAAATTCCTTCACCGCCTTTTCAAGCTTGAGGCCGCCCCGGCTCACATATTTAAGGGGATTCTCCTTTATAAAAAGCTCGAGCCCCTCCTCCTCGAACATGGCACCGGCCTTGTCCTCTCTCTGTCCCTTTACAAAAACGTTTCCGGACATTATAAGAGCCCTGGCCTTTTCTCTCGAAGGAGCGAGACCGCGGTTTAAAAGGATCAGATCAAGCCTGTTTTTCATTATTTACCCCGAGGTATTCCATAATCTTTTCTGCTGCCGAATCGGCATCTATGCCTGTTTCCTTTTTAAGAAGCTCCACATTTCCGTGCTCCACATAGTCATCGGGAAGGGCAATGGATAGAACTCTGGCCCCCAGCTCCTGGGAATCAACAAACTCCCTTACCTGCTCCCCCATTCCGCCGATGTAGACATTCTCCTCCATGGTGACGATAAGGCTGTGATCCCTGGCAAGCTTCCTTAAGAGCTCTTCATCCAGAGGCTTTGCAAACCTTGCGTTTATTATTGAACAGGTCCTTGAATGAAGCTTAAGGATATCCCTTACCGCCTCCGCTGTCTTTACCATGCTCCCAAGGGCGAAAAGAGCAACACCGCCCTCATTGCAGATAACCTCGCTCTTACCGTACTCTATAGGGCTGCGGTAGTCCTTAAGCCCGTCATAAGCCTCGCCTCTGGGATATCTTATGGATATCGGTTTGTCGTAATTTAAGGCAAACTTCATCATATCCGACAGCTCCCATTTGTTCTTCGGCGCCATTATGCTCATATTCGGAATAGAAGAAAGATAGGAAATATCAAATATCCCCTGATGAGTCTCCCCGTCCGAGCCTACAAGGCCCGCCCTGTCTATACAGAAGATGACAGGCAGGTTCTGTATGCAGACATCATGCAGGATCTGGTCGTAAGCTCTCTGTAAAAACGAGGAATAAACCGCCACTATCGGGCGCAGTCCTCCCGCGGCAAGCCCCGCGGCAAAGGTGACGGCGTGCTGCTCCGCTATGCCTACATCGAAGAACCTCTCGGGATACATATTGGAAAAGCGTTTAAGCCCGGTCCCGTCCGGCATTGCGGCCGTGATGGCGCATACCTTCTCATTCCTTGCCCCGAGCTTTGTCATGACTGTGGAAAAAACATCGGTATAATTAGCCTTTTTCCTGTTTACGAGAGGAAGGCCGGTTTCCGTATCAAAAGGCTCGGCTCCGTGGAACCTTGCGGGGTGCCTCTCCGCCGGAAGATATCCCTTTCCTTTTCTGGTTATAACATGAACGATAACGCATTTCTTTATCTTTCTAGCTTCGAGGAACATCCTCCGCATAGCCCTGACATCGTGACCGTCAACCGGTCCGAGATAGGTAAGCCCCATGTCTTCAAAGAACATTCCCGGCACCACGAGCTGCTTGAAGCCGCTCTTATAACGTTTAAGGGTCTCCAATACCCTTTCTCCCGCCTTCGGCACCTTTAAAAGAGAATCCTCAAGCCCGACCTTAAAGTTCCTGTAGGGCTCCATGGTCCTTATCCTGGTAAGATATTTCGAAACGCCTCCCACGTTCTCGGCTATTGACATGGCATTGTCATTGAGGATGATAACATAGTTTGTCTTAAGCCTTGCGGCGTTGTTGAGAGCCTCATACGCCATCCCGCCGGTAAGGGCCCCGTCTCCTATGACCGCAAAAACAGCATAGTCCTCGCCCTTAATATCCCTTGCCTTTACAAGCCCCAGCCCCGCAGACACAGAGGTAGAGCTGTGTCCGGTATCAAAGGCATCGCATTCGCTCTCCGCCCTTTTGGGAAATCCGCTCATTCCGCCGTATTTCCTGAGCTTGTCAAAGCCCTCCCTGCGTCCGGTAAGCAGCTTGTGGGTATAGGACTGATGGCCCACATCCCATATTATCTTATCCTTCGGAAGCTCCGCCACCAGATGAAGCGCCATGGTAAGCTCCACGGCCCCGAGATTTGAGCCCAGATGCCCTCCCGACCTGCTTATCTTGTTGACCAGAAACTCTCTTATCTCACCGGCCAGGGCATCATAATCCTCAGGATCTATTTCCTTTATATCATTTGCTTTCTGTATTCTGTCAAGTATCATCTCTTAAGTCCTGCGATCGATCAGAGTCTCCACAAGAGAGCATAAGAATTCCCGGTACACAGGCTCACCTTCAACGGAGGAGATCAGCTTTAAGGCTTCCCCGGAATATGTTCTTACATCCTCTTCTGCCTTCTCAAGACCCTTTAAGGTGACGTAGGTAGTCTTGTTATTCCTTTCATCCGACCCTACCGGCTTTCCCAGCTCCTTCTCGTCTCCAACTGCCCCCAGGATATCATCCCTTATCTGAAAGGCTGTTCCGATGTATCCGGCAGCTTTTTCAAGAGCCAGCCTCTCCTCTTTCGATGCTCCCGCAAGAACCGCTCCGATAGTCATTGCGGCCTCGATGAGCGCCCCTGTTTTTAACCGGAATATGAACAGCAGCTTTTCCTCATCAACGAAAAGCCCTCTTTTTTCGGAAAGCACATCCACTACCTGGCCTCCTGCCATTCCGTATATCCCGGACTTCCTTCCCAGTATTGAAAGGGCATCTGCCGAAAGCCTTAATTCCTTTTCTCCCCTGCAGTGCTCAAAGGCAAGGGCTGCGGTCTCAAATGCCTTATTTAACAGGGCATCCCCTGCAAGTATCGCCATGTCCTCCCCGTATTTAACATGAGCAGTCGCTCTTCCCCGCCTCAGGGTATCGTTATCAATGGCAGGAAGATCGTCATGTACAAGTGAATAGGTATGTATAAGCTCTATGGCGGCCATGAAGCATTCAAGAGCCTGCTCCATCTCTTTCTTTCCCTTAAGGAGCCCGAAGGAAGCATGCATGAATACGGGCCGAAGCCTCTTCCCCCCTGACAGGAGCGAATAATTCATGGCCTCCATCACAAGGCTCTGATAACCGCTCTCCTCCTGGGCCGCGTATTTTTCGATCACAAGCTCCGCGTATTCACGTTCCTTCTTCAGCTGTTCTTCAAATATCATCCGATCCTTCCCCGTTTTCCTTTTCAAGTATCAGTATCTGCTTTTCAACCCTGTCGATCTTTTCACCGCAGGCCTTAACAAGCTCCATTCCTTTTTTATAAAGCTTAAAGCTTTCCTCGAGGGAAAGCCCGCCCTCCTCAAGCCTTGAAAGGGTATCCTCGACAGCTGCAATACCCTCCTCCAGCGTAAGCTCCTTATCTTCCTTCATTTCAAGCTCATCCGGCATTTTCATTCTCCCTGTCCGATTCCTCAACCCTGTCCACAGTGACCTCGATATCTCTGTTTATAAGATACAGCTTCAATCTATCACCTTCGTTCACCACACTGTCCTCCCCGATTATCCCTTCGCTTCCTTCCACGAGGGCATAGCCGCTCTTTAAACGGCTCAGAGGGGAAAGGCTTTTCAGAGTGTGTCTGAAGATGTCAAGCCTGTGTCGTTTATCCGAGATCAGGCGCATCATGTGATCAAAAAGCATATCTCTGTCGGAATCAAGCCTTAACCGCATTTCCCTGATCCTGCTCTGAGCGCTTACGGTCTTTAACTTCAGCCCAAGGCTTAAAAGCCTGCTTCTCTCATTTTCCACCCGGGCCCGCATGGCTCTTCTCAGCCTGAGCTTAAACCCGTCAAGCAGCATATCGAAGTCCTCGATGGAAAACACCGTAAGCTCAGCCGCGGCGGAAGGGGTCGGCGCCCTCAGATCCGCGACATAATCCGATATCGTTGTATCGGTCTCATGCCCCACTGCCGAAACGATCGGAATATTACAGTCAAATACAGCCCTTGCTACGATCTCCTCGTTAAAGGCCCAGAGATCCTCTATTGAGCCTCCTCCTCTCCCGATGATGATAACATCCGGACCGAGAGCCGAAAGTGCCCTTATCCCCCTTACTATGCTCTGAGCCGCTCCCTCTCCCTGAACCTTTGCAGGGTACAGTATCAACTGAACATAGGGATTTCTCCTGGTGGAAATGTTTATTATATCCCTTATAGCCGCCCCGGTCTCTGCGGTAACTATACCTATTGTCGAAGGATATGCCGGTATGCTCTGCTTGTAGCAGGGATCGAACATGCCCATTTCGGAGAGCTCCCTTTTCAGCCTCTCAAACCTCTCATAAAGAGCTCCGATCCCGTCAAGGCTGATCTGTCTTGCATACAGCTGATATCTTCCGTCTCTTTCGAAAACATCTATGCTCCCGGCTGCTACAACAGACTGTCCCTCTTCAAGCCTGAAGGAAAGCCCTCTTCTGTATTGCGCGAACATTACGCAGTTTATTCCGCTGTTTTCATCCTTCAGAGTAAAATAGATGTGACCCGAGGAGTGGTATTTGACGTTTGATAATTCGCCTTTTACATAAATAGAACGCAGCATAAAATCCTGCGTAAACATGTTTTTTATATAGGAATTGACCTGTGAAACCGAATAGGCATTTTTCATAAACAGACCTTTCGACCTAAGCCTCTTTTCCTGCCTTGCCCGCTATATTCCCGAGGATACCGTTTACAAAGGACGAAGACTCTTCCTGTCCGTATTTCTTCGACAATTCCACAGCCTGATCTATCGCAACGCCCACCGGAATATCATCGTCATACAGGGTCTCATAGATCGCAAGCCTTAAAACGGCCAGCTCCACCTTTCCCATGCGGGCAATATCCCAGCCCTTTGAGGCCCTTTCAAGCCTTTGATCGATCTCTGTAAGGCTGCCGGCGATGCGCTCGTATTTATCCCTGATATAGCTCATATCAGCCTCAGTGAAATCGGAATCTATACTGTCCTCATCCTCCGGCAGAGCTTCAAAATAAAGCCCAAGCTGCTCCTCCATCTCCTCGCGATGAAAGAACTCGCCCCGAAACAGCAGCCTGAAGACATGCTCTCTGATATCCTGTCTCTTCATACAGTGCCTATCCCTGCTTAGAGGTATCTATGCCTGCTATCCGGATGCTCACGTCCGCAACCTCAAGCCCGGTCATTCCCTCAATGGAATTTTTTACACGCTCTTTAACCTTTTTCCCGGTAACGGGGATATTATAACCGTAGTCCATGATGAGTGCCAGGCTCACGGAAACCACGGAATCCTCCACCTCAACGGTCACACCCCTTGAAAGAGCTCTCCTGCCCACCTTTGTAATAACATCATTCGTTATATTTCCGACAATGGAGGCAACTCCCTCCACCTCAAGGGCGGCAATGCCCGCGATATAGGCAACGGCATCATCTGCTATACGGATCTCTCCCCCGCATTCCCCGGCATTTTTGTATCCGGAGCTTACTGCTTCCTTTGCCATTATAAAACCTCCTGTACTAAGCATCTGTTCATAAATTACTGAAATATTATATCAGATAACCCGGCATTTGCAAACCGATACTGCTTTAAAGATAGAAAATGATCTCCCTCTGCTCCTCCACGGTTACGAAATTTACGGAAGTGTTCTCCAGATAGTTGAATATCTTCTGTTCCTCAAGAAGATATTCCTCCATGTCGTGATAAACGTCATAATCCGCACACTTCAGGGTTATGGTCGGAAGGTTCTGCTCATAGGCCTTTTCAAAGGCTCTCCTTAAGCCCTCGTCATCCACAGAGGTAAAATACAGTCCTTCCCTGACATAATAATTATCATCTATGGAATCACATTTCACAAGCGGAACGATCTCCTTTATATCGTGGGTCTCAAGGATCTCATCCGTAGTGATGCACAGATAATCGTAATTGATCTCGGGAGGCCTCAGGGCGTTTCCGTCATTGCTCTCTCCCACGAGCTTGTAGGAGGCGTCCCCCCAGGTGGTATCGACATGATAGTACCTGCCGTTTATCCTGACCATATTCCAGACATGAGCCTCGTTCTCCTTGACCGTTCCCTCCACCAGTGTACAGAATATCCCCAGTTTGTTCAGGATGTACTGCATGGCCTTGGCATAGCCCTGACATACGCTCCTCTGATTGACGAAAACGCTCAGTATGTTCTGATTGTTCGGTGCCCTCAGATCATATTCCGTATTCCTGATGATATACTCATATACGTTCTTTACTTTTGTGTATTCATCCCCGTCCGCGGGAATTGCGGCGGTACAGGCATAATAATACCGATCCAGCTCCGGCAGAAATTCCATGACCTGGCTCTGGGTCATGGTATAGGTTCCGCTCATGGCTATCCTTTCGACCACACCATCCCTCGTATAGGTTTTTATGGAATAGCCCTTCACATAGAAGATCTCCGGATGATCCACCAGCACGCAGGTAAAGGCATGGTCTATCATATCCGTATCCGTCGTTGAAAGGACCGAATCGTTCTCAAAGCCGGTTAAAAGCGTGTAAATCTCATCGTAAACCTCCTTCTCCTCATCGGAGACCATCATATAGTAATATCCGGAGGTAACATCCGAAAGCTCATCGAGCCTGAGACTCGTCATCCCCGAAGGCGAAAGCTTTGCGGCATTGTCAAAGGAATTCCACTCCGCCTCGTCATCGGTTATGGTGATCACATAATCCTTCTCATCCGAAACAAGATCGATCAGATCGTCGTCGTCTCTGTCTTCATCATCCCTGAACCGGAGTTTTCCTTTCAGCTCGCCTGCGAACTCCGCTGCATCCTCCATCAGGTCGCAGCCGCTAAGAATCAGAGGGAAAAATATAATAGCTGTTGTTATTATAACATATGTTATGAAGTGTCGAAGGCTTGATCTTACGGCTTTTTTCTTATTTTCTTTATTCTCTGCTGAATTCTGCAAGCTCCAACCCTTCATTTCTCTCAAGTGTCATTTTCACGCTCCAGCTGTTAATAAATAACAGCAGAGGGTTACCCTTCAGATCCTGGATCTTTTTCATGTCCGAGGTTCCGCTCAGGCTGTCGATGTCCACGCTGTCTTTGTTTACTATCCACCTGATATGCTCATAGGGAAGATTTTCCAGCTTTATCTCCACGTTGTATTCGTTCTCGAGCCTGTACTTAAGCACCTCAAACTGCAGTACGCCCACGACTCCGACTATTATCTCCTCAAGTCCCGTATTGAGCTCATGAAAGATCTGTATCGCTCCCTCCTGGGCTATCTGGGTGATCCCCTTCACAAACTGCTTCCGCTTCATGGTATCCATCTGCCTGACTCTGGCAAAATGCTCCGGCGCAAAGGTAGGTATCCCTTCGTATCTGAAATTCTCCGAGGGAGAGCAGACGGTATCCCCGATGGAAAAGATCCCGGGATCAAAAACTCCGATTATATCTCCGGCATAAGCCTCCTCAACCACATGGCGGTCCTGGGCCATAAGCTGCTGGGGCTGGCTGAGCCTCATCACGCGCTCCCCCTGGACATGTCTGACCTCCTCCCCGGCATCAAACCTTCCCGAGCAGATCCTCATAAAAGCTATCCTGTCCCGGTGGGCTTTATTCATATTAGCCTGGATCTTGAAAACAAAGGCCGAAAAATCGTGGGTAAGGGGATCGATGATCCCGCAGTCTGCCATCCTCGGAAGAGGAGTTGTGGTCAGCTTAAGAAAATACTTTAAGAAGGTCTCTACCCCGAAATTGGTAAGGGCCGAACCGAAAAATACGGGAGTAAGCTCGCCTTTGATCACCCTTTGCGGATCGAACTCGTCACTGGCGCCGTCAAGAAGCTCTGTCTCCTCCATCAGGCCCGCAAGGGCTTCGGAGCCGAGAAGCTTTTCGATGTCCGCATCGTCAAGGGCTGCTTCCCTTGTATGTCCTTCCCTGGTACCCTTTTCGGTATCCGAAAACAGCAGTATTCTTTCAGTATTTCTGTCATACACTCCCTTGAAATTCTTTCCCGAACCTATGGGCCAGTTTACCGGGCAGGTGGATATACCAAGCTCCTTTTCTATCTCGTCCAGCAGATCAAAGGTATCGTTCGCATCCCTGTCCAGCTTGTTGATAAAGGTAAAGATGGGGATCTTCCTCATAACGCATACCTTAAACAGCTTCCTTGTCTGGGCCTCCACCCCCTTCGAGGCATCTATCACCATGACCGCCGAATCCGCAGCCATAAGAGTCCTGTAGGTATCCTCGGAAAAGTCCTGATGTCCGGGAGTGTCAAGTATGTTTATGCAGAAGCCGTCATACTCAAACTGCAGGACCGAGGATGTTACGGATATTCCTCTCTCTTTCTCTATCTCCATCCAGTCGGAGACCGCATGCCTTGCCGTCGCCTTGCCCTTTACGGAGCCTGCCAGATTTATGGCTCCCCCGTAAAGCAGCAGCTTTTCCGTAAGCGTAGTCTTGCCCGCATCGGGATGCGATATGATCGCAAAGGTACGTCTTCTGTTTATCTCTCCGGTATAGTCACCGCTCATTGTCTTTCTTCCAATCTTTTTATTTTTTATTTGAGCTGCCTGGCAAAAGCCCTCCGGACAGCTCATGATATGATATCGGGGCCTGTGTAAAATACGGCACTTTTTTAAAAATCAATTATCGGATCGCCCGCTATTTTACCTTCCGGGCCCAGATATTTAAGCGTGGTCGCCGCTATATCCGCAAAAGTATTCCTGGTTCCGTAGTTTTTCGGAACAACAGGCCTGCCATACATCAGCAAGGGCACACATTCCCTGGTATGATCGGTGGAAGCGCTAAAGCAGGGATCACAGCCATGATCCGCGGTGATCATCAAAATATCGTCTTCTCTCATCTGCTCATACAGCTGCGGCAGCCTGTCATCAAAATATGCCACAGCCTTCGCATAGCCTTCCGCATCCCTTCTGTGGCCGTAGAGCATGTCATAATCCACCAGATTGACAAAGAGGAGCCCATTAAAATCCTTCTTCATGTATTCAATGGTCTTGTCGATACCGTCCGCGTTCCCGGAGCTGTATACGTACTCACTGAGGCCCCTTCCGGCAAAGATATCATGAATCTTTCCCACGCCTATGCAGTCAAGGCCTGCGCCCTTTATTATATCGAGCATGGTATCCCCCGGCGGAAGCAGCGAAAAATCGTGCCTGTTGGTGGTCCTTCTGTAATTTCCGTTTTCTCCGACAAAGGGCCTTGCTATCACTCTTCCTACCCCATGCTCGCCCGTAAGGATCTCTCTTGCTATCCTGCAGTCCTCATAGAGCTCCTCAAGAGGGACGACCTCCTCATGAGCCGCTATCTGGAATACGGAATCCGCCGAGGTATACACGATGAGCTTTCCGGTCCTTACATGCTCGTCACCGTATTCATTTATCACTACGGTTCCCGAATAGGGTTTGTTGCACAGCACGCCCCGTCCCGTCCGTCTCTCAAACTCATCAAGGATCTCGGAAGGAAAGCCCTGGGGATATACCGGCAGAGGCTTTTCGGATATTAATCCCGCTATTTCCCAGTGCCCTATGGTAGTATCCTTTCCCTTTGAGGCCTCCCTGAGCCTTGCAAAGGCCCCGACAGGCTCCTTTTCATTCTCGGCATAATCCACGCCGTCCAGGTTAAAAAGCCCGAGCTTCCTGAGATTATCAGCCTTAAAATATTCATTCCTCCAGCATGAGAGCAGGGTATTTGCCCCTTCATCGTTAAAATCGGCCGCATCCAAAGCACCCCCGCAGCCAAAGCTGTCCATAACAATAAGGATCACTCTTTTCTTTTTATTATACATATCCGCCCCGTCCTTCTGTCCGCGCCCCTCTTTAAGGGATCGCGCGCTTATATATGTAACCTCCATGCCCTGTCAGCTCCGATTATTTTAGCATAGACTCCCCGTCTTCTCCATACGGCGCGATAATCTCGGTTTCTTTTTTATACTAAAAAAAAAAAAAATAGCCTTTCCTGCGATGTTTTTTAAATATTGCCGAACCAGCTCGAATAAAATCTACAGTTTTATCCACAACGGCGAAATAATCATTACAAAAACTTGTGTTTTCAAGTTATCCACAGTTTCCACACAGCAAAAATCCGCTTAAACAGGGCTTTTCGGGCGAACAATCTGAAATTGGTGCAAAGTTTATATTATGTCTTAATATCATACGGTACTGTGGATAACCTCGTGTAATCTCTCTCTTTTTCCATGTTTATGTCTAATTGTTTTACATAATTTCAGGTATATTGCGTATGTTATTTTATGGTCATACCCTTTGTTATGATATGAGGGGCATTCAGAACCGGGTGAGCCGGCAAAAAATACGGTAGAAATGTCATGTTACTATTCACAGCCTTTTGGGCTGTGATAGTAACGGGCTTTGCAGGTGAACGAAACGACCCGCGAATGTCAGACAGAGCCGCAGCCCCCGGATAAAAGTCCGCGGACAAACCCCTAATAGAAAAGATCCGCGGAAAACCGCGGATCTTTTTTTATATTGCCATTAGCAATAACCTTTTATCGATCATTTTGCATCCTTTATCGAGAAGGATACACGTCCCAGCTTGTCCTTTCCAAGGCATTTAACCTTTACTTCGTCTCCCAGGGTAAGCACATCCTCAACGTGATTGATCCTCTCCCTTGCGATCTTTGAAATATGAACCATTCCTTCCTTGCCGGGAGCAAATTCAATAAACGCGCCGAATTCCTTGATGCTTACGACCTTGCCCTTATACATCTGGCCCTCAACGAAGTCGGTGGTGATGATCTTTATAAGCTCGATAGCCTTATCCATCATCTCCTGATCGGTTCCGCATACCGAAACGCTGCCGTCATCGGTAATATCAATCTTAACTCCGGTCTGGTCGATGATCGCGTTGATCGTCTTTCCTCTCTGACCTACCACATCACCGATCTTCTCGGGATCGATCTTTATCTGGACGATCTTAGGAGCATACTCATTGACCGCAGGTCTGGGCTCGGAAATGGCGGGCTTCATACAGGTATCCATAATAAAGAGCCTTGCCTCTCTGCATCTTGCGATGGCCCCTTCCACTATGGGACGGGTAAGCCCGTGGATCTTGATATCCATCTGGATGGCAGTGATACCTTCCGTTGTACCCGTAACCTTGAAATCCATATCTCCGAAGAAATCCTCAAGCCCCTGAATGTCGGTAAGCAGAACGAAATCATCGTCTGTATCCCCTGTCACAAGGCCGCAGGATATACCGGCAACCATCTTCTTTATCGGAACTCCGGCCGCCATAAGGGACATGCAGGAAGCACAGGTCGATGCCATTGAAGTGGATCCGTTGGATTCAAAGGTCTCGGAAACGCATCTGATGGCATAGGGGAACTCCTCCTCGGAAGGAAGCACGGGAATAAGCGCTCTCTCCGCAAGGGCTCCATGGCCGATCTCTCTTCTTCCCGGTCCTCTGGAGGGCTTTGTCTCGCCTACCGAATAGGAAGGGAAATTATAATGGTGCATGTATCTCTTGGAAACCTCGTTGGAATCAAGACCGTCAACCCTCTGCATCTCGGAAAGAGGAGCAAGGGTACAGATATCGCAGATCTGGGTCTGCCCTCTGGTGAACATGGAGGAACCGTGAACTCTCGGTATTATGTCAACCTCCGCCGAAAGCGGTCTGATCTGGGTGATCTCTCTGCCGTCAGGACGCTTGTGATCCTTAAGGATCATCTTTCTGACCGTCTTCTTCTCGTACTGATAAACAGCCTCTCCGAGTATTGCCAGCCATTCCTCGTTATCGGCAAAAGCCTCTTCAAGCTTCTTCGTTATCTCTGCGATATTTCCCTCACGGGTCATCTTATCATCGGTGAATACGGCCACCTCCATCTGTTCGGGAGGAACGATCTTTTTGATCTCCTCAAACATTTCTGCGGGAACTGCGCAGCTCACGTATTCATGCTTGGGCCTTCCGACCTCGGCAACTATCCTGTTTATGAATTCTATGATAGTCTGGTTGACCTCGTGCGCCATATAAATGGCTTCTATCATCTTCGCTTCGGGGATCTCGTTTGCCCCGGCCTCGATCATGATCACCTTCTCTGCCGTGGAGGCTACGGTCAGGTTCAGATCTCCGTTCTTCCACTGCTCCTGATTGGGGTTGATGATAAACTCTCCGTTTATCATTCCCACCTGTGTAGTGGCACAGGGCCCGTCAAAGGGGATATCCGAAATACTGGCAGCTATGGCAGAGCCCAACATCGCGACAAGCTCCGGACGACAGCCGGGATCTACGGACAATACCAGGTTGTTGAGGGTACAGTCATTTCTGTAATCCTTGGGGAATAACGGGCGCATGGGCCTGTCAATAACCCTCGAGGTGAGGATCGCGTTCTCGGAAGCCTTACCCTCTCTCTTATTGAACCCTCCCGGGATCTTGCCTACAGCGTACATCTTTTCTTCATATTCTACGCTCAGGGGGAAGAAATCTATTCCGTCCCTGGGCTTGTCCGAAGCCGTAGCAGTAGACAGTACCGTTGTATCTCCATAATGCATAAGAGCAGCGCCGTTTGCCTGCTTGGCCACTCTGCCGATATCTACCGTGAGGGTACGTCCCCCAAGCTCCATTGAATAGCTGTTGTAATTCATTCTTCTTTCTCCATCTTCTCTTCTTCTGATCTTCTTATCTTCTTAAGCCTAACTGTTTTACGATCTCACGGTATCTCTCAATATCCCTGCTCTTGAGGTAATCGAGAAGACCACGTCTTCTACCGATCATCTGATACATACCTCTTGCGGAATGATGATCCTTGGGGTTGGCCTTAAGGTGCTCGGTAAGCTCCCTTATTCTTTCCGTAAGAACGGCTACCTGAACCTCAGGCGATCCCGTGTCACCCTCGGAACGGGCATACTTCTTCATGATCTCTGTCTTTTTTTCCTTTGATATCATTTTTTTCCTCCTGATATGAAATCCGCCGATACTGGGGCCGGGTTGGAGACTCCATGACCCAGGCATCGGTAAACAACTGTTACTGTTCGAAGCCCTTTGGGCTAAAAACCGTAACAAACATCTTACAGCAGGGGTCGTGATCAGCCTTTCAGGCGCTTTATCCCCCCGCCTTCCGCTGTAATGTCCCAAAACTACAACTTACATATAATATCATGTTTGCTCAGCTTTGTAAAGCAGTAGCAAATGCGATATTCGTAGCATGATCCGCGACTCTCTCGAGCCCTGATATGATATCCGAATAGAGCATTCCGGCCTCAGGCGTACATTCGTTTCTGGTAAGCCTGTCTATATGAGCCTGCTGAAGCTCTCGTTCCTTCTCGTCTATATCATTCTCAAGGGCTTCCACGTCCTTTAAGTGCTCTTCTGTTCCTGAGGAGAACATTTCTATGGAATACTGTATGATCTTATTCACCATATCCAGCATTTCACCCAGTTCCATCTGGGCCTCCCTGCTGAATTCGACGTTCCTCTCTCTTCTGGTCACCGCCGCGTCCGCAACATTCTCCGCATGGTCTCCTATCCTCTCGATATCATTTACCACATGGAAGAGAGAGCCGATGGAATTCGCGTCGTCCACGGGCAGGTTCAGCTGTGAGATCTTTACCAGGTAATCTGTGATGGCATGATTCAGGAAGTTGATATTCTTCTCGGTCTCATACACCGTCTCGATGTCTTCCTCATCAAGGGTGATCAGCGCATTCATCGCCCTGTTCAGATTCTCGCTCGCCAAAGGCCCCAACCGCCCAAGCCCCTTCGTGGACTCCACCCCCGCGGTGGCCGGAGAAAAGATATTCTTGGAG